>VFQT010003091.1_pt1 | contig 15769 bp, 17 predicted proteins | sample 3512381 | NCBI WGS metagenome assembly VFQT01 (sample SAMN10412376, study PRJNA504923) | tailings metagenome | isolation source: Relicate 2 Philex TSF3 active mining site | place: Philippines: Tuba, Benguet | collected 2017-08-29 | reverse complement strand
GAGCTCTGCCTCAGCTGGCTGCGCCGCCATCGCCCGCAGCTGCGCACCTGGGCGATCAGCGCCACCATCGGCAATCTCGAGGAAGCCGCCCGCGCCGCCCTGGGCCTACCAGCCACCCCGCGGATCATCACGGCCGACATCCAGCGAGCCACAGCGATCCGCTCACTGCTGCCCGACACGATTGATGGCTTCCCCTGGGGCGGGCACCTGGGGCTGCGCATGTACGAGGAGCTGGTGGGGGGGCTGGAGCCCGGGGTGAGCACGCTGCTGTTCACCAACACCCGCAACCAAGCCGAGCGTTGGCACCAGTGCCTGCGGTTTGCCTGCCCAGAGATGGAAGACGGCCTGGCGCTCCACCACAGCGCCATCGACCGCGCCGAGCGCGAAGCGATCGAAGCCCGCGTGAAAGCCGGCGAGCTGCGCTGGGTGGTGTGCACCAGCTCGCTGGATCTCGGGGTCGACTTTCAGCCCGTGGAACGGGTGGTGCAGATCGGCAGCGCCAAGAACCTGGCCCGCCTGCTCCAGCGGGCCGGCCGCAGCGCCCACTGCCCGGGCGGCACCTCCCAGGTGCTGTTTATGCCCACCAATGCACTGGAGCTGCTCGAGGTGAGCGCCATGCGGCGCGGCCTGGAAAACGGCCTGGTGGAGCATCGCCGGCCACCACAACTCCCCCTCGATGTGCTGCTGCAGCACCTCACCAGCCTGGCCTGTGGAGCGGGTTTCCAACCGGAGGAAGAGCTGGCCACGGTGCGCCGCTGCTGGAGCTTCCGCCACCTAAGCGAGGCGCAATGGCAGTGGTGCCTCGATTTCCTCGAGCACGGCGGCCAATGCCTCACCGCCTATCCCCGTTACCGCAAGCTTGTGCGCTGCCGCCTGCACGACGACGAACCGCCAGCGCCTGGGGAACGCTGGCGGTTCCGCGTGCTCGACAAAACGATCTCCCGGCTGCACCGCTTCAACATCGGCACAATCACCGCCGACCGTTCGGTGACGGTGCGCTTCGTGCGCGGCGCCGTGATCGGCCATGTGGAGGAGGCCTTCATCGGACGGCTCAAGCCAGGCGATGTGTTCTTCTTCGCAGGCCGCCAGCTGGAGTTCGTGCGGCTGCGGGAGATGACGGCTCAGGTGAAGGCCACCAGCAAGAAAAGCTCCACGGTGCCCGCCTGGGCCGGAGGCCAAATGGCGCTGTCGGATCTACTCAGCTCCCATCTGCGCCAGGAAGTGGATCGCTGCGCCCGCGCCCTCGATGGGGAAGCCACCCTCGACACACCCGAGCTGCAAGCACTCGAACCACTGCTGCAGCGGCAGGCCAACCTGTCCGGCCTACCGCGCAGCGATCAGCTGCTGGTGGAGCTCTGCCGCAGCCGCGAAGGCAGCCATCTGTTTGTGTATCCCTTCGAGGGGCGTTTTGTGCACGAAGGCATCGGCTTCCTCTGGGCCTGGCGGCTGGCGCGGCAAAAGGCCAGCACGATCACCGTGTCGGTGAACGACTACGGCTTTGAGCTGCTGGCCCCGAAGACCTATCCCTTCGAGGAGCTGCTTGATCTGCACGGCGACGATCTGCTGGATCTCAGCAACCTTGAAAGCGATCTGCAGCAGGCGCTGAATTTTTCCGAGCTGTGCCGGCGCCGCTTCCGCGCCATCGCCCAGGTGAGCGGCCTGATCAGCCAGGCGATGCCGGGGCAGAACAAAACCGGCGGGCAACTGCAGATCAGCGCGGCGCTGCTGTTCGACGTGTTTCAGAAACACGAACCCGGCAGCCTGCTGCTGGAGCAGGCCCAACGGGAGGTGCTCGAAGAGCAACTGGAAGCGCAGCGGCTGCAGGCGGCGCTGGAGCGCATGGCCTGGTGCAGCTGGCGGGTGGAGCGCATCGCCAGGCCTGGCCCCCTGGCCTTCCCACTGCTGGTGGAGCGGTTGAACAGCCGCCTCAGCAATGAATCTCTGCTGGATCGCGTGCAGCGCCTGATCAACGAAGCGCGACGGGCCGAAGCGCTGTGAGCAACTCCATGAACAAGATGGCGTGATGCTCAGCGCCCTTCTCAACATCCTTTGGATGATGCTCGGCGGCCTGGTGATGGCCCTGGGCTGGTGGTTGGCGGGCCTGGTGTGCGCAATCACGATCGTGGGCCTGCCCTGGGCCCGTTCCTGTTTTGTGATCGGCACGTTCTCGCTCTGGCCCTTTGGCCAGGAAGCGATCAGCCGGCGTGATCTCACCGGCCGCCACGATCTGGGCACCGGAGCGCTGGGACTGATCGGCAATGTGTTGTGGTTCCTGGTGGCAGGCTGGTGTCTGGCGATCGGCCATCTCACCTCAGCTCTGGCCTGCTTCATCACGATCATTGGCATTCCCTTCGGCATCCAGCACATCAAGCTGGCGTTGATCGCCCTGGCTCCCGTTGGGATGACCGTGGTGCCCGTGCGCCGCTGATCGCAGGCGTTGATGAAGTTTCCGCAGGAAACGCTTCAGGGCGAAGCGATTGCACAATGCTGGCGGCATGAGCCTGATGCACTGCCCTCTTTGCCTTGGTCTCGCGGTTTTATCCGTGTGCAGAGCCTTGGCTCATCTCAGCTTGGTAGCGCTCACGCCCCTGAGGCGGCTGGCCTAACGCGATCCAGCGGGGCGGATTGCGACAGTGTGCGCATCGATCCCGGCGGCGATGCGCACACTCACTTGGCAGGATTTCGAGCTGGCTGTGGAGGCGATCGTGGAGCATTGCCAAGGCCAACGCTTCTGCGGTGTGCATGGCATTCCCCGCGGCGGCTTGGTGCTGGCGGTAACGCTCAGCCACCGCCTGGATCTACCACTCCTCAGCAGCGCACAGCCGGGCTGTCTGCTGGTGGACGATGTGTATGAAACAGGGCTGACGCTGGAGCCTTACCGCCAGCTGGAGCACTGCACGGCCGTGGTGTGGTTGAGCAAGGTGGAGCCGCAGTGGTGGCAGGCGGTGGAGGTCACCGAGAACAACGAATGGATTGTGTTTCCCTGGGAGAACGCTGCCGCGGCGGCGCTGGATGAACAGCTGTATCGCGCTTCCCGCTGATGGGTCTGCCCACGTTGTATCTGGCCTCGCCCTATGGGTTTTCAGCCCATTGGCGTGAGCGACTGCTGCCGGATTTCATCACGGCACTGGAGCAGCTCGGGCTGGAGGTGTGGGAACCGTTCAGCCGGAATGGTCAGGTGGATTTGGCTCAGCCTGGTTGGGCCTGGCGTGTCGCCCAGGCGGATCTTCAGGATGTGCGAGATGCCGATGCTCTGCTGGCGATCGTGAATGGAACACCCCCGGATGAAGGGGTGATGCTGGAACTCGGAGCGGCGATCGCGCTGGGCAAGCCGGTGTTCCTCTATCGCGACGACTTTCGCCGCTGCAGCGACTCGGAGGACTATCCCCTCAATCTGATGGTGTTCAGTGGGCTGCCACAACAGGGCTGGCAAGACTGGCTCTATGGCTCCATCGCAGAGTTGAGCGATCCGGCCAAAGCACTGATGCGCTGGATCGACAGCCGTTAAGCGATCAGTCGTCGAAGTCTTGATCGTGCTCGTTCATGGCTTTCACCACCATGTCTTTGATCATGTGGCGGGTTTCCTGGCGGCTGTGATGGCCCGCGGTGCGTTGAATCGTGTAGTACGCGATCAGCAGCACTGGCAGGATCGCGAGACAGGCGATCAGAAACATGGCAGAGATCATGGGGCAAGGGATGGCACAGTACCGCCAGAGCGTTATTGTTAGATTGATTCAATTCCGATCCATGCTCACCGGCTCTGAACTGCTGGCCAAGGTCAAAGAACTTGGCGACGTGTCCAAATCCGATCTGGTGCGCAGCTGCGGCTATGTGAGCACCAAGAAGGATGGTGGTGAACGCCTGAACTTCACCGCCTTCTACGAAGCTCTGCTGGAAGCCAAAGGTCTCAGCCTCGGCAACGATGGCGTGGGCCGCGGCAAAGGTGGTCGCAAGCTGAGCTACACCGCCACCGTGCAGGGCAACGGCAACCTGCTGATTGGCAAGGCCTACACCGCCATGCTCGACCTCAAGCCCGGCGACGAATTCGAGATCAAACTGGGTCGCAAGCAGATCAAACTGATCCCCGCCGGCGCCACCGAAGAGGATTGATCACGCCGCGATCCCTACAGCAAAGCCCCGGCGTGTGCCGGGGCTTTTTTATGCAGGCCGGTCCAAAGCGCTGGTTGTCAGCGGCGCTGCCCACCTGTAGTGGCCGTCACATCAGTGCTGATGCAACAGGAACAGCACTGGATCACAGTGCGCCACAAGCCATGGCTCGCTACACCATCACCCTGGAAAGCGGAACGAGCTTCAGCTGCTCCGAAGACACCTACATCCTCGATGTCGCCGACGAACAGATGAATCAGGGCTACGGGCTGCTCTGCGTCAGCTATCCCCTGGGCGACTGCACGATCAAGCCCAACGCAGAAGAAGAGCTGATCTAACAAGGCTGCTGAGAGCTTAGATCCGTAGTGATCGCTACCTGGAGGGGGATGAATCGCTCCATAGGGTTCCACCAGCTCAGAAACCCGATGGCAGCATCCCCCGCCCAGAACCAGGATCCCTCGCCCCGTTCAGGGCCTGAACTGGAACGACGCGAGGGCTTGTTCACTCAGTTCAGCCAAGCCACCGCGGAAGGTGAACAGGCCCTTGCCGTGCAAGGGCAACACCGCTCCATCGAAGGCTTGGTTCACTACCGCACCACCTCCTGGTGATGGGCTGAAGGCAGTGCTCAGCGCATGAACAGCATCTCCTGGTAGGTGGGCAACGGCCACTGCTCCTCATCCACGAGCACTTCCAGAGCATCAACGGCTCCTCGCACCCCACTCATCAACGGCAGCAATACATCGGCGCAATGACGCAGATGCTGATGGGCAGCCGCTGGCGTGGCCTCAAGCGCCTCCTGCAAGTCAGCGCAGGCCGACAGCAACTGCTGTGTGAGGGCAGCCATCTGCTCGAGCAAGCTGCGATCCACCACCAAACCGAGCGACTCCTGCACGGCAATCGAGCCCGCCAGTTGCTCTAGAGAAGCCATCGCTGCGGGGTAGATCTGGGTGCGCGCCATCCGCAACACCAACTTGGCCTCTACATCAATGGCCAGGTTGTATTGCTCGGCATACACCTCAAAGCGGCTCTCCAACTCAACGGCACTGAGCACGCCCGTACGCTCGAATAAGGCACGAATCTCCGGGCGTTGGAGCACAGGTAGCGCATCCGCACTGGTGCGCAGATTCTCCAGACCCCGCTGCTCCACGGCCATCTGGTGCCATTCCGCTGAATAGCCATCGCCGCCGAATACCACGGCACCGTGCTCCTCCATGGTGCGTTGCAGCACGGCGAAGGCCGCCTCCTCAAGGGGAAGTCCGCTCTGCAGACGCTGCTCCAGCTGATCGGCAATCCATTGAATCGAATCCGCCAGGATCGTGTTCAACACCACCAGTGGCCCCGCCACCGACTGGCCGGATCCCACGGCCCGGAATTCAAAGCGGTTGCCGGTGAAGGCAAACGGTGAGGTGCGGTTGCGATCGCCCGGATCTTTGTTGAGGTCGGGAAGGGTGTCCACACCCAGCGACATCAGCGCCGCCTTCGCCGAACCCTGCAGGCTGCCGCTTCGGATCTGGCCGAACACATCCTCGAGCTGACTGCCCAGATACACCGAGATGATCGCCGGCGGGGCTTCATTGGCACCGAGGCGGTGATCATTACTTGCGGTGGCAATCGCGGCTCGCATCAGTGGGCCGTATTGGTGCACGCCCCGAATCACCGCTCCGCAGAACAGCAGGAACTGAAGGTTCTCGTGGGGTGTGCTGCCGGGATCGAGCAGGTTGCCCTGGGTGCTGTTGCCGATCGACCAGTTCACGTGTTTGCCACTGCCGTTCACGCCGGTGAAGGGCTTTTCATGCAACAGGCAGGTGAAGCCGTGCTTCTTGGCCGTGGCCTTGAGCACGGTCATGATCAGCTGCTGGTGATCCGTGGCCACGTTGGCCGCCTCGTGGAACGGAGCGATTTCGAACTGTCCGGGTGCCACCTCGTTGTGGCGGGTCTTGGCGGGAATGCCGAGGCGGTAGAGCTGATGCTCCACGTCTTGCATGAACACCTGCACTCGCTCGGGGATCGCACCGAAATAGTGATCATCAAATTGTTGGCCCTTGGCCGGTGGCGCACCAAACAGGGTGCGGCCTGCCAGCTGCAGATCAGGCCGCAGGGCTGTAAACGCGGCATCCACCAGGAAATACTCCTGCTCAGCGCCGCAGCTGGAATTCACCGGGGCAATCTCGGTTTCACCAAGCAAGGCCAGCAAGCGCTGCGCCTGGCGATCCATGGCGGCATTGGAGCGCAGCAAGGGTGTTTTCTTATCGAGCGCTTCACCGGTCCAGCTCACAAACACTGTGGGGATACAGAGGGTGGTGCCATTGGGCGTCTGCATCAGGTAGGCAGGGCTGGTCACATCCCAGGCCGTGTAACCACGCGCCTCAAACGTGGAGCGGATCCCACCATTGGGGAACGAGGAGCCATCGGGCTCACCCTGCACCAACAACTTTCCGGTGAATTCACTGATCACCGAGCCATCCGATTGGGGTGCGATGAAGCCGTCGTGCTTCTCCGCGGTGAGGTTGGTGAGCGGATAAAACACGTGGGCGTAATAGAGGGCTCCACGGCTCGTGGCCCAATCCTTCATCGCCTGGGCCACCACATCGGCCACAGAGGTATCGAGCTTGCCGCCGCGGGTGATGGTGCGCTGCAACGACTTGAACACAGCCTTGGGCAGCGCCGATTTCATCGCGGCAAGGCTGAACACATCACTGGCCCAGAGGTCCTCCAAGGGGCCTGGGGATGTCACGGGCGTGGCGGCACGGTCCTGAATGGTTTGCAGAGCTTGTAGGCGGGCGCTGGAAGGCATGAAGCGATCAATCGATGCAACCACCTAACGCAGCCGAGGAGACCTGTCCAGGCAGCTATTGCTACCGAATCCGCATTCACATGGCCTGCCGGTAGCCATCGGCACACAAGCCATCCAGGCGGCAGGGAATGCTTGGGCTACGGCCGGCGGCCCGAAAGGGCCTGCACACAGCAACGATCTCGAATGGCTCTTCTCTATAAAAATCCAGCGATTGCAACCCTGGTGCACAAAGACACCCCCTATCGCGGCCAGTGGGTGATCTATCAAGTGCCGAACCTGTTGTACAGCGCCTGCCACGAGGTGGAACAGCTCAATGGAGATCGCAAGGTGGTGGAAGAAGTGGCGTTGCACTCCCTGGCCGATGCCCAAGCCTTCTCCTCTTATCTGAGCAGCTATGGATGGTCGCGAGTGTGGAAACCTTGAGCAGGCTGATGGAAACACAGGCTGATCCCAAGCGAGGCCTTAAGGATCCGGGCACCTAGCAGAGCCATGGGCATGGTGAAGCAAAGATCCAAGATCCATGTATCGCCTGGAGATACAACGCGAAAACCAGTGGAAGCCCGTGGCCCGCGGCCTGTATCGCACTCGCATCCGTGCCGTGACCGCTGCCCTCTGGCGAACAGCTGAAGCGGGCTCCGCCCACCGGGTGGTGGATGTGGAGCTCAAGGCCATCACCGATGTGATTCCGGAGGGATCGATCCAGCGGGGCCACCAAACCTGGCGAGGGACAGAACCACCGTTGTAACAGCTCTTTTTTGGTGCTGATAGGCACAGCAGCAACGGCCGAACTCAGTTTCGGTGGAAGTATCAATGCCGTCGACGCTCAACGTCGATGCGAGGAGGCGACCTGATGCCATCCAGCGAGACTGCAATGACAGTGGCGGCGCAGGGTTCCCTGGCGGATCAGATTCGCCGCCATCTGTTTTACAGCCAGGCCAAATCACCCACCCTGGCCAATGAGCACGACTACTACATGGCGCTGTCGCTGGCGGTGCGCGACAGGCTTCTGCAGAACTGGGTGGAAACCGCCGAGGCCTACACCACCACAGGGGTGCGCACTGCCGCCTACCTCTCGGCGGAATACCTGCTGGGCCCCCACCTGGATAACAACCTGGTGAACCTGGGGATGCGGCCAGAGGCGGAGCAGGCCTGCGCGGAGCTGGGGCTGGATCTGGAACGATTACTCAGCTGCGAGCCGGAACCGGGGCTCGGCAATGGTGGATTGGGGCGTTTGGCGGCCTGCTTCCAGGAATCGCTGGCCAGCCTCGAGTTGCCGGCGATCGGCTACGGCATCCGCTACGAATTCGGCATCTTTCGCCAGAGCATCAACCACAACGGGCAGCAGGAAAGCACCGATGCCTGGCTGGCCCAGGGCAATCCCTGGGAGGTGATCCGCCCGGAGTGGTGCTATCCGGTGCAGATCGGCCAACACACCGTGATGGGTGTGGCCCATGACACGCCGATCACGGGCTATGGCGTGCGCACGGCCAACACGTTGCGGTTGTGGTCGGCGATGGCGCCGGAGGCCTTCGATTTCGCCTCCTTCAACGCGGGCGATTACACCCGTGCCGTGCTGGCCAAGGTGCAGAGCGAAACCCTGAGCAAGGTGCTCTACCCCAACGACGAGCTGGATCAGGGCAAGCGCTTGCGCCTGAGCCAGCAGATCTTCTTCGTGTCGTGCTCCCTGCAAGACATGCTGCGGATCCTCAAGAAACAGGGGCTGCCGGTGAGCGACTTCCACCGCAAATTCGCGGTGCAGCTCAACGACACCCACCCAGCGATTGCGGTGGCGGAACTGATGCGCCTGCTGATCGATCAGGAAGGGCTGGAGTGGGACCAGGCCTGGGCGATCACCACCGCCAGCCTCAGTTACACCAACCACACCTTGCTGCCGGAAGCACTGGAAACCTGGGGTGTGGAGCTGTTCGAGCAATTGCTGCCGCGCCAGCTCGCGATCATCTACGAGATCAATGCCCGCTTCCTGCGGATGGTGCGGCTGCGCCATCCCGGCAAGCCAGAGCTGCTGGCCAGGGTGTCGTTGATTGAAGAAGGCCCGAAGCAACGGGTGCGTATGGCCCATCTGGCTGTGGTGGGTAGCCACCACACCAACGGCGTGGCTGAGTTGCACAGCCAGTTGTTGCAAGATCAGGTGCTCGCCGATTTCGCCCAGCTCTGGCCAGATCGCTTCACCAACGTGACCAACGGCGTGACCCCAAGGCGTTGGCTCGCGGTCGCGAATCCCTATCTCTCCGGCCTGCTGGATGAGGCGATCGGCGATGGCTGGCGGCGCGATCTCCAGCAACTCGAGCGGCTCGAAGCACTGCTGAGCGATGCGGGCTTCCTGGAGCGTTGGCGCGGCGTGCGGGCGTTAGCCAAACAGCGCCTGGCCGATCACATCCATCAGCAGCTCGGGGTGCTCGTGGATCCCACATCCCTGTTTGATGTGCAGGTGAAGCGCATTCACGAATACAAACGCCAGCATCTGGCGGCGCTGGAACTTGTGCAGCGCTACCTGCGCCTACGCAACGGCGAGGATCTGCCGCCGCGCACGGTGATCTTCGGTGGCAAGGCGGCGCCGGGCTACGCCATGGCGAAATTGATCATCCGGCTGATCGTGGGCATCGCCGAGATGGTGAACATCGATCCCGCCATGCGGGGCCGGCTGCGGGTGGTGTTTCTGCCCAATTTCAGCGTGAGCCTTGGCCAGCTCACCTACCCCGCGGTGGATCTCTCCGAGCAGATCTCCACGGCCGGCAAGGAAGCCTCCGGCACGGGCAACATGAAGATGGCACTCAACGGGGCGCTCACCATCGGCACGCTCGATGGCGCCAACATCGAGATCCGCGAACGGGTGGGCGACGAGAACTTCTTCCTGTTCGGGCATACGGCCGCCCAGGTGCAGGAGCTCACGGCCAAGGGCTATCACCCCTGGACCTGGCTCGAGTCCAACAGCAGCGCAAGGGAGGCCCTGGCCTTGATCGCCTCAGGCCATTTCAGCGAAGGCGATCGATCCCTGTTTCAGCCGTTGCTCGACAACCTCACCCACAGCGATCCGTTCCAGGTGATGGCGGATGCGGCGGATTACAGCCTCGCCCAGGATCAGGTGGATCAGGCCTGGCAGAAGCCAGACAAATGGGCGCGGGCTTCAATCACGAACACCATGCGCTGCGGCTTCTTCAGCAGTGATCGAGCGATCGCGGAGTACGCCACACGCATTTGGAAGCTGGAGCCGCTCACGATTGGCAAATCCGCAACCTGATCACGGCCTCAGCCAAAGGTGCGGCCATCCCAGCCCCAGCTGGCGGCCGCCACATCCTCGAACTGGATGTAGATGCGGTTGGTGGGAATGCCCGTGCGGGCGCTGATCAGATCACAGAACGCCGCTGTCATCGCGGGAGGGCGCAATGCGCCGATGGATTTGATCTCAACAAACACGCTGGGCTCACTGCTGGCAGCGAAGGTCATCGGCACCGCGGTTTCGAGCATGGTCATCACATAGCTCTCGGGCTTGCCGGTTTGCTGGGCCAGGGCGGCGGAGAGCTCCTTGAGCAGGGCATCGGCGTGGTCCACCGAAGCCAGCGAGGTGCGCACATTGATCAGCGGCACGGCAAAACTGAAGCGAAGGCCCGCATCGTGCCATGGGTGATTCGGCTGTGCAGGCTGACGCCTCAGAACCTGGCCAGGCTCATCAACCGGCCGGGATGAAATCGAGCACCAGATCCCCCAGCGCATCGCGCTCGATCACAAAGCGGAAACCATCCAACGTGCCGCTCCAGCGCCCCGCCTCCGTGTCGGCGCTTTCACCCACCGGCTGAGCGATGGCGTGATCGAAGAGCTGCGCAAACACATGAGCCGCCACGCTCGCCGCCTGGTCTTCATCCATGTCGTCGAGCTCGTGGGGCTCAACGGAGCAGCCCTCAAGCATCTCGGCATCGAGCACATTGCCGCTGCCGAGGTCAGCCACAAGGGCCTTCAGTGCGTCGTCCATCGGTGCAATCAGCTCCTTGTCATGGTGAAGGGGCGCCTCAGTAGTAGTAGGCGCCATCGAGGGGGCTCTGCCGCACGGCGCCGCAACGGCTGGCCACACGCCAGAGGGCCTTGTGAATCGGCGTGGGGTCGTAGCGCACGAGCTCGGGGTAGCGCTGGCGCAGCAGAGCGGTTCCACGCCAGGCGTTGTAGTGCGGAATCGCGGAGTTGATGTGATGGCACACGTGCGTGGAGCCGATGCCGTGATGCAACAGGTTGAGCACAGGGCCGTAGGGGCGATCCACGGTTTGCAGGGCTCCCTTCGCCCACGACCACTCCTGATCGCAAAAGTGGGGGATGTTGAGATCGGTGTGCTGCAGCCAGGTGTAAACCACCAGCCACACGTTCACCATCAGATAGGGCAGGCCATACACACAGAGCACCCGCAGCAACGACCAGTGCACTGCCGCGAAAGCGAGGCCCAGCAGAACAACGATCAGGCCGATGTTGGAGCGCAGCATCAAGCCGCGAAACGACGCAGGGAAGAGCTGCCGCTTGCGCGGGCCCCCATCAACGATGAGGCGGAAATGGGAGGTCGGACGGCCGTAATCCTCTCCGCCTGTGGCACCGAAAAACAGATACAGAGGCCAGCCCAGAACCAGATGGTTAAACAGCGAAACCCAGCCGAACAAACGGCGCCCCAGGTTCAGCTTGAGTGCTTCGGTGATCTGCCCGGTGCGGGAAGAAGCCCTGGGTGGCACATGGGTTTCGCCCTGTTCGAGGTGATTGCAGTGGGCGTGGTGCACCGCATGGCTGCGGGCCCAGCAGTGATAAGGAACGAGCAACAGGCTGTGGAGCACAAAGCCCACCCAGGCCTCCAGGCGGCGGTTGGGGTGGAAGGCGTTGTGGCCGCATTCATGGGCGATCACCCAGCAGCCCATGGCCACGGTGCCTGTCACGGCGCCGTAGAGCAGCCAGAGGGGGAGCGCGGCCCAGTGGAGCGGAATCTGGGTGCCCACGCCGTAGGCCAACAGCGATAAGCCAAGCGACATCGCCAGGCTGCCCCAGGCCTTGAGCGGATCAAAGCGGTGCAGCTCCGGCGGAAGAACACCGAGGAGCTGGGCCTTGGTGGGGAAACGCGGCGCAGAAACGGGCTCAAAGCGCTGGTCCGGCGGCAGCACCGGGGAAACAGAGGCGATCAAACGCCGCACCGTGCCGAAGGGAGCACAAGAATCTTCATGATTTCCTCAGAATCTAGGCCTTGAGTGTCGGAAGGGGCCTGAGTGGCTCGCCAGGATGGTGATCTCAGCCCCAACAGACGTGTCCACAACCGCGCCAGCCCGCACGTTTGAGGAGTTTGCGCAGCGGGCCGACTATTCCCTGCTCGATTCCCTGCGGCCCGACCCCGAAGCCAGGCCCGACGGCATCGACCATCGGCCCCGCCAGGTGTTCTCCGGGCACTACGTGCCGGTGACGCCCACCCTGCTGCCCCAGCCCGAATACGTGGCCCACAGCAGTGCTCTGTTCGCTGAGCTTGGGCTGAGCGACGCCCTGGCGCACGACGATGCCTTCCGCCGTTTCTTTTCGGGCGACAGCACCGTTGCCAGCGGAGCGATGCGACCCCATGGCTGGGCCACGGGCTACGCCCTCTCGATCTACGGCACCGAATACACCCAGCAGTGCCCCTTCGGCACCGGCAATGGCTACGGCGATGGACGCGCCATCTCGATTTTTGAGGGCGTGTTTGAGGGCCAACGCTGGGAACTGCAGCTCAAGGGCGGTGGACCCACGCCCTACTGCCGCGGCGCCGATGGCCGGGCTGTGCTGCGCTCCAGCGTGCGCGAGTTTCTGGCGCAGGAGTTCATGCAGGCGCTGGGGGTTCCCACCTCGCGCTCACTCACGCTCTACATGTCGCGCGCTGAAGGGGTGCGGCGGCCCTGGTACAGCGAGGGATCGCGCTCATTTGATCCCGATGTGATGGTGAACAACCCGGCAGCGATCACCACGCGGGTGGCGCCGTCGTTTCTGCGGGTGGGGCAGCTGGAGTTGTTTGCCCGCCGGGCGCGCAGCAACGCCCATCCGGCGGCCCGCCGGGAGCTGCAACAGATCACCGAGCACCTGATCGCTCGCAACTACCGCAGCGAGATCAATGCAGTCCTGCCATTCAGCGCGCAGGTGCTTGAGCTGGCGCGGCTGTTCCGCGGGCGGCTCACCGCGCTGGTGGCGAACTGGATGCGCGTGGGCTACTGCCAGGGCAACTTCAACAGCGACAACTGCGCCGCCGGCGGCACCACGCTCGACTACGGCCCCTTCGGCTTCTGCGAACTGTTTGATCCGCGTTTCCAACCGTGGACCGGCGGCGGCGAGCACTTCTGCTTCTTCAACCAACCGGCGGCGGCTGAAGTGAATTACGGCATGTTCGTGAAGTCGCTGCGGCCCCTGCTAGAGGACGACGCCGAAGCCCTTGCCGAGCTCGATGCCATCCAAGCAGGCTTTGCCGATGCGATGGCTCAGGCCTTGGAGACGATGTGGGCCAGCAAGCTCGGCCTCCCCAGCTACGACCCTGAGCTGATGCAGGAGCTGCTACAGCTGCTGGTGAACGCAAGGGCCGATTACACGATCTTCTTCCGCCGGCTCTCAGCGATCCCCGCAAGCGTTGAGGAACTCAAGCCGAGCTTTTATGTGCCGAGCGATGAGGATCTCGATCAACGCTGGATGAGCTGGCTCCAGCGCTGGCGCCACCAGATCGGCGACCCAGCGGAGACATCCGCAGCAATGCAGCGCGTGAACCCCGCGATCACCTGGCGGGAATGGCTGATCGCCCCGGCCTATGAGCAGGCCGCCACGGGCGACTTCAGCCTGATCCGCGAGCTGCAAACCCTGTTCCGCGATCCCTACTCCACTCCAGCGGCGGAGCTAGCGGCGCGCTACGACCAGCGCAAGCCGCGGGAGTTCTTCAACGCCGGCGGGGTGTCGCACTACAGCTGCTCGTCGTGAGGCGTCAGCCGAGCATGCGCGAGCGCACCAGGGAATCCCACAAGCGCGTGGGCATGAAGCGCTGCACCAGCACGGCTTCCGATTCGCTGCCGCAGCGGTAGCGAGGCTTGGGATCGCTGGCCTCCAGTGCCGTTGCAATGGTGCGAGCCACCACCTCAGGCTCGGAGCCCTTGCGGAATCCCTCGGCCCAGCCGGCGGCAACCCGGCGCATCATCGACCCCCAGACAGGGCCTTGCCCTTCGCGTTGCATGGCATCGGCCGTCACGCCCTCAAAACCCGTACGGATCAACCCGGGCTCCACTAGCACCACATCAACGCCGAACTGATGCAGTTCCAGGCGCAGGGCATCACTGATCGCCTCCACGGCGTGCTTGCTGGCGCCGTACCAACCGGCTCCGGGAGTCACGAAACGGCCGGCGATCGAGGACAGGTTCACGATGCATCCGCGTCGGCGCTCACGCATCGCCGGCAGCAGCAGCTGAGTGAGACCAATCAAGCCGAACACATTCACTTCAAACATCGCTCGGGCCCGATCGAGCTCCATGGTTTCCACCGGGCCCACATCGCCAAAACCGGCGTTGTTCACGAGTGCATCAAGTGCGCCAACGCGTTCGCTGATGGCGTGAGCGAGCGCCTCACGGGACGTGGGGTCGACCAGATCCAGGGGGAAAACCTCAGCCCCGCGGCTGCGCAGCGGCTCCATCGCCTCAACCCGGCGCGCTGCAGCCAACACCCGCCAACGCTGATCAATCAGGCGATGGGCTGTCGCCAAGCCAATGCCGCTGGAGGCACCGGTGATCAACACACTGCGGCGGGCGTCAGCCATCGGATTGCAAGCGACGGTTGCACTGTGGCGAAGAAAGCCGAGTGATGCTGCACTGGAGCAGTGGTTATGGCGATGTCGATCTTTCCCGTTCTGGTGATCGTGCATGCCCTGGCGGCCACGGTGTGGACCGGCGGGCACCTGGTGCTGGCTCTGCGGGTGTTGCCCAGAGCACTCAAGGAGCAGAACGCCCAGCGCATCCGCGACTTCGAAGAGCTGTTTGAACCTCTCGGCCTCACGGCCTTGGCGATCCAGGTGATCACGGGCCTGTGGATGGGCTGGATCTACCTTCCCGGCTATCAGGGCTTGTTCGATCCCAGCAACCCGATCGGGATGTTGATTGGCACGAAGCTCGTGTTGCTCGCTGCCACCGCGGCCCTTGCGGTGCATGCGCGCCTGCGCCTGATCCCGCAGCTCAGCGACAACAACCTCAGCGGGCTGGCCTGGCATATCCGCGGCATCACGGCATTGGCGATCGCGTTTGTGGTGGTGGGCGGCCTCATTCGCGTGGGTGGAGTGAGCTGATTCAGCTCTGCAGCGGTACGGGAAGAGGAACCTCTACGCCCTGCGATCGAGCAACCAATGGGATTACGTTGAAGTTGAGAGAAGGGAAGGGACCAACCTCACCTTCACCCGCAAAGGAGGTGCGCTCAAGATGCGTGAACCCCAGAGTGAACTCGGTGATGTGGCGCGAACATCGCCCCGTAGCTGCAAGAGCAAGACGCCACTTTGGATGCCTGGATTGATGATCCCCTGGGCTGCATAACCTGGGCCGCGATCACAACTGCTGAGGTCAAGCCCCGAGCATTTCTCGGCAGAGACGTGACCGCTTTCCTTACCTGCCAGGCCCCAGACAGGTGATTCGTGAAACCCACCGACACCCGACCAAGACGACCGCGAGATGCCAGCGGTGAACCCTTGCAACCGGTGCTAAGGCGCCCCCTACGGGGCGCCTTGTTTGGATGATGGGTATCCCAGGATCGATTGATGCTTCCTCTGCTGGCCACCATCACCGCAACAGCGCTGTTGGCGCAGGCCAATCCCCTGATGATCCCTGCCAAAAACGGCAACACCTGCCCCGG
>VFQT010003090.1_pt1 | contig 15784 bp, 14 predicted proteins | sample 3512381 | NCBI WGS metagenome assembly VFQT01 (sample SAMN10412376, study PRJNA504923) | tailings metagenome | isolation source: Relicate 2 Philex TSF3 active mining site | place: Philippines: Tuba, Benguet | collected 2017-08-29 | reverse complement strand
AATGCGGGTACCTTGGGTGCTTCAATGGTTGAAGGACGAATCTCTGCGGGAGTAGTTGTCGGCGATGGTTCCGATATTGGCGGGGGCGCTTCCATCATGGGCACACTCTCTGGAGGCGGCAAAGAGGTAATTTCAATCGGTGAGAAAACGTTGCTTGGTGCAAATGCCGGACTTGGAATTTCACTTGGTAACAATTGCGTCGTAGAAGCGGGCTTGTATCTCACAGCGGCATCGAAAGTTGCACTTCCTGATGGAGAAATCGTCAAAGCTCGAGAACTTTCGGGCGCCCACAACCTGCTCTTCCGTCGTAATTCTCGTAGCGGAGCAATTGAGGCGCTACCTAAAGAGGGAAGTTGGGGCGGTTTAAATTCTGTACTGCATGCTAACTAAGATCTCGAAATGGCTCCAGCGGTAATTCTTTATCTATAACGGTGATGGCAGCGATATTTGGAAATTCCTTGAGAATTTTCGATGTTCGTTCCACTTCAGAACCGTCTGCGATAAATGTAGGTGATTGCCAGCCACCCGCGATAAATGATGAAAGTTGCGAGGTGGCAATAACTACTCGAGATGGGAACCTGTAGTCAGGGATTTCACTGTAGAAAATTCCCACTGCATCTCGTTCACTAAGCGCTTTCTCCACATTTGTCGAAGGAACATAATTCCGACTCCACACAATCGGTCGGCCAGAAGCAATAATCTTTGCGGCATCCGCAACCATTACTTCCTGTTCGCTAGCAATAAGAATCACTGGGTCGCCAGAGACCTTAGGTAATAAATTTTCACTCAATTCGATTTCGTTTTTACCTTCAATTCGTATCTCTTTTAACTTTCTACTGGCGACTAAAGAGCGGGTAGGTAAGGCCTTTGATTGACCGATTATCACTACAGAATTTATCTTTCTGCGGGTCAATTCTCTCGAGGTCTCAATCCCAATTCCTTGTCGATTGACATTCAAAACTGGTAATTGCAATTTATGTCCATACGACATACCTAGCAGCGCTCCAGCTGGATCACTTTTGAAATTGACCAATACCGCACTCTTTGCCTGGGGCCACATGTTTCGCGCAACTGCAATTGCAATTGAATCAGCGCTCTCACCAAGAATTCTGTTTACCGACCGTGAAATCCAAGTAGAAGGAAGTTGTAATCTCGACCGAAACTTCTCACCACTTAGCTCTGCACTTTTACCGGTAGAGCTATAAGCAATAATCGCCTTGACCCCACCTGCCTTAGTCCGGGCTGTTACCTCGTATCTAATGACATCTGGAAGCCCAAACGCTTTGGCCATATCAGCCTGCTTAATCTGTCGTGTCCACGAGCTAAATGATGGATTGACAAGTGGATCTAAACTCCATGGATCCGGCACTGGAATGAGATAAGGAATCGCCGTGCCCCACACTTCGGCTACATCTTGAGTCATTCCGCCGGTTGATGATGCATAGAAGGTAGTTATTACCTTTCCGTTGTAAGTGACCGCAAGTCCCTTTCCTGGTTCAGGTTCGGTAGCTGCTACCGCTTCAACCCATTTTTGTCCGTATACCGGCTCGCTCTCTTTTGAATACCCAACAAAATTCTGGTCTTGTACAGTTGAATAAAGATTGCAGTCACAGCTCTTCCGATAAATCTTTGCTTTCGATAGCGCAAAGGAACGAGCGGTAATTACTTGGGCTTCGAGTGCAGCGCTTGGCCATGATGATGGGACTTCTCCGATTCCCCGCAAGTACTCGCTGTGGATTCGTAGCGAAGTGGTCGCGATTATTGAACCTTGAATCGCCGGAGATACTGGCGGCACAAACTTAATTTGAACCTGCCCGTATTTGTATCTTCTAATTACAGAGCCTTGTCGCATTTTGATGATATTCATTTCACCTGGGTAGGCAGCGGTTCCAGACCAACGTAACGTCCACGATTGACTAGTCGGTAGCGTTGTTGCTTGTTTTGTGATGGGATCGAGTATTGATGTAATTAATGTCCCGCTAAGCGCTGAGAAAATTACTTCACCACCAACCGGAACCTCAACGAAAACTTCTTCTCCCGTTGAAACTTCCGGCGCCAGATCGCCACTGTAAATTCGCATCGGAAATGGAGCACCCTGAGGTGCCTCGATGCTAAATCCGATGGTCGCCACCTTGTCGGCTATGTTTACTCGAATGATTTGCGAATCATCTACAGTCGCGATTTCAGTTCCTGGATAGTAGTAAGTTGCTATCTCCGCCCCACTCTTGCCTTCTAGCGCCTGACCATATGCTCCGAATTGGCTCATGCCGACACCATGACCATATCCAGCACCTCGAAATTCAAAACGGGTTGGAATTTCAGTTGCTTGCGCATGGCTCAGGGGAATCAGCGCGGAAATAATAATTGCGATTAGAAGTGAGCGAGTCTTGTTAGACATCTTCATCTGCAGCAGGTGATGTCGCTACCTGCAAAGACTCCTTGTATGCAGTGATGACTTGCTCAGGTTCTCCGCGCATCATCAACTGTCCTTGGTTCAACCACGCTACATCATTACAAATATCCTTCACGGTTGCTAAGGCATGGCTCACGATGATGATGGCCCGGTTATGGCTTCGTAATGATTTGATTCGCTCCAAACATTTCTTTTTGAATTTGGCGTCGCCGGTGCTTAGCGCTTCGTCGATAATGAGAATGTCGGGTTCGACAACTACTGAGACCGCAAAAGCTAACCGTGAATACATACCAGATGAATAGGTTTTCATTGGCGAATCAATCGCCTCACCAATCTCTGCAAAAGCTGCAATCTCATCAAATTGAGATTCGATCTCTTCCCTACTCATTCCCGCAGCTAGTCCACCGAGAATTACATTTTCACGTCCGGTAAGGCGCGGGTTAAACCCAACACCAAGGGCGAGGAGGGTGCTGACTTTTCCACGCACCTCGACACTTCCTGAGGTTGGCGGCACGATTCCGCAAATCACTCTCATCAGTGAAGATTTGCCGGCACCATTAGCTCCGATAACACCTAACACGCTCCCGTAAGGCACCTCCAAATTAATTCCTTGAAGAGCTTTGACTTGTCGAACCTTTCTTCCCGTTCGAGTCAAGGCTTGCCTAAAAGTCGGCTTTCGCTCAACTGTGGTCTTATAGGTTAGGTGCAGATCGCGGACGGATACTGCACAGTCGCCCGCTTCATGTGCCTCAGATACGGAGCGCAAATTCACGCTCCCTACTGAGAAATAGATAGAGCGCAATCAGAAGCAGTCCAAAACTCCAAGTCAACATCAACAGCCATTGAGTTGAAGTTGGAAACTCTCCATCAACGAGTATTCCACTCCAAGAGTCGATGAAGGAGGCCAGGGGATTGAGGTAATTCAAGGGTGCCAAAGCTGGTTTTAGTGAGGAAGATTCATACAGAACTGGTGATAGGTACAACCACGCTCTGGTTAGATATGGAAGAAGATTTTTGGTATCTCTAAAATAAACATTCAGCGTCGCAAAAAGAAGTGAGAGCGCGAGTGCCAAAATCAGAGTTAATAAGAGAATAACCGGCACGAGTACCAATGCATTACTAATTGGAGATGCAAGAACAAATGTGATTACTCCAAGAACGAGTAAAGTTGGTAAAAATTTAATAAACGAAATCACAGTTGCAGCAAGTGGAAGAACAAACCTCGGAAACGCAGAGTTAAGAATTAATTTTCCTCCGCTAGTGATTGATTTGGCTCCTTGGGTAATTGCATTCGTGACTAAATAGAAAAGAAAAAGACCTGCGGTGAGATGAGCAAATCGCCTGCCATCGGCAGCGCCACCGATAACCATAATGAGCAGGAAATACACACAGGCAAGTAAAAGTGGATTAAGAATTAGCCATAATTGTCCAAAAACGGAGCCGAAATTTTGAGTTCTGAGAACTGAGCGTGAATACTCGTAAACGAAGGATTTCCGTGACCAGACTTGTCGAAAATATGGAATTAATTTCGGCATTCCCCGACGGAACGGTTGATAAACCTGGACTTGCGCCACGTCTACCTCGCCCTCGTTTAATTGAAAAGTAACATTAACGCGATTTGTAAATACTACCGCTATCAGTTAGCAGTAACCCGCTTTGTCGAGGTGATAAAGCCCCAAGCCCAGGAGAAGTGCATAGTTGCCAGCACTACCGGGAGTAGAAACATTGGCCGCGAAGGACTCTTCACCACAATTGATACCGATCCCACTAGATTAAAAATGAGATACGTAGCAGGAAGTAGGAGAAAATATGGCGAGAAGAAGGCGCCTAAGATTCCAACTAATGTTCCGATGAAAGTAAGGGGTGGCGCAAGATAGCGCGCGTTGATTGTGCCTTTGTGGCTACGTGCTACTTCACGGCGCCAGCGACCATATTCGAAATACTGCTTGGCTAAAGCGCGAATATTTGGGCGCGGACGATAGGTGACCTGAAGACGTGGATTGAAATAAACTAAACCACCACGCTCGCGTAATCGATAATTCAATTCCCAATCTTGGGCGCGAATAAATCGTGGATCGAAACCATTGATTTCTTCTATTGCGCTACGGAGAAAGACTCCAAGATAGACCGTGTCGGCAGGTCCTTCACTACCACCTATATGAAAACTTGCCCCGCCCACACCAAATATGCTGCGCATCGCTGCCGCAACAGCGCGCTCGAACGACGTTACTCCCTCAGCAGCCATTATTCCGCCAACATTGACCGCTCCAGTTCGTGCAAGCGTCGCAACTGCTTCACGTATATACCCTGGAGGCAATATGGAATGACCATCTACTCTGACAATTATCGGATGAGTTGATGCTGCGATTGCACGATTCAAAGCATCAGCAGTCTTGCCGCCTGGATTATCTACCAAAATGATTCGAGAGTCTTTTTTCGCGATAGCTCTGGCAACATCATTGGTGCCATCTTTTGATGGCCCCAACGCAAGAATTATTTCTATAGGTCCGAGATAATCCTGAGCGGTGATCGCGCTGACTGTCGCATTGAGGTAACGCTCCTCATTTAAGACAGGTAGAATCACTGACACAGGAGTTTGGTTGGTAATTGGCGTGGTCATCAAAGACAGAAGGTACTCTCCACATAGGCTATGGGCGTGATACAACAGGGATTGGCGCGGATTCTCCCCCGCCAGAGCCAACGTCAGCGGTTGGTTGCCCTGTTTTCCATTGGTGTGGTGCTCGTCTCTAGCGTGATTTGGGGCGGTTTTGGAGCAGTCACCTCGCAAATAAAGAGGGTCGAAGTCTTCAAAGATCGAGTTGAGCGGCCAAAGGCGGTAGCGCGAACTGCGGTCACATATCTAATTGTGGGATCGGATACTCGCGAAGGATTAACACGAGCTGAGATCAAAGCGCTCAAGGTGGGATCTACCAAAGTGGCAGCGGACAAGCGAGCTGACACGATGCTGTTAGTGCATATAAGCAAATCACGGGACCATGCAACTATCGTTTCAATACCTCGAGATACTTTCGTTTTGATACCAGAGTGGACAGATAGCAAAGGAAAAGTTCATTCGCCCTCGTATTCCAAAATCAACGCTACTTTTGGCCGTGGAGATGCTCCGCTCCTCGTTCAAACATTAGAGAGCATGACCAATCTTCGAATTGATCACTACATCGAAGTAAGTTTTCTTGGATTCAAAGAAATGGTCGATGCGCTTGGCGGCGTAGAGATATGCACGAAGCGCAGTATCAAAGACCCGAAAAGTCATTTGGTTTTGCCGGCAGGAACTCATCGACTGGATGGAATTACGGCACTTAAATACGTTCGCACACGATATTTCGATGGCATGGGCGATCTCGGCCGGATGCAACGGCAACAACAATTCATTGCTGCGATGATTCGAGAGGCAACCAGCGCAGGCGTCTTGCTCAATCCAGTCAAGCTCGTGAAATTCATCAATGCCTCCCTGGGGTCGGTTACGACTGATCCAGGTTTAAAGCAAGATGATTTGATTACCTTGGCAGAACAGTTGCGCGGAATCTCAACTAAAAAGGTCCGCACATTAACTGTGCCGCTCTCTGACGAAAATTACTACGCCAAAGGAGTAACAGCAGCAGTTTTGTGGGATGAGAAACTCGCGCCGATTCTCTGGGATAAGTTACGAAATGATCAGGAAGTATTTGTCGCTCCTTCGCCAAAACCAACTACAACTGACAAAGATGCAACCGATTTGCCAAATAAGAAATCGAAGATTGCAAAGGCTTCGCCCACCCCAACTCCTACCGACCTCTTCAAGTCACGAACGGCGGAAGTCGATAGCTGCGGGGCGCTCCGCTAGCCTGACGCTATGAAAATCTCGGTCATCGGTGCCGGTTACCTGGGGGCCACCCATGCCATATGCATGGCATCGCTTGGTTATGAGGTAATTGTCGTCGATGTTGATCCCGAGAAAATCGAACAATTTAATCAAGGAACAGTTCCTTTTTTCGAACCAGGATTGACCGATCTATTTCGCACTGTCCGGCAGAGCCAGCGATTACTTTTCACAACTGACCTGACAAAAATCGCCGATTGCGATATCAACTTTCTCTGTATCGGAACCCCACAAAGTAGCGCGGGTTTCTCTGCCGATCTGAGCGCGCTCGAGAGGGCATTCAACTCAGTAATTGCCTCGGCAAAAGTAGGTTCACTCATCGTTGGAAAGTCGACAGTTCCGGTAGGCACCGCTGAGCGCTTAGCAAAAGTAATCTCAACACAGAAGAAAAAACTCACCCTTAATTGGAATCCAGAATTTTTGCGAGAAGGTCACGCAGTGTCGGACACGCTCGAACCTAATCGAATCGTCATCGGAGCAGAAGCTCAAGAGAATGCAGAAAAGTTGGCAGATTTCTATAAATCAATCTCCCCCAAAGCCCCGCAATTCATTACTAACTTCCCAACCGCGGAATTAGTGAAGGTAGCCGCTAATGCATTCTTAGCTACAAAAATTTCGTTCATAAATGCAATGTCTGAGGTTGCAGACGCTACTGGCGCCGACGTCACAGTCTTGGCAGACGCAATCGGTGTCGATGATCGAATTGGGCGGAAGTTCCTTGGTTCAGGAATTGGCTTCGGTGGTGGTTGTTTACCCAAAGACATTCGAGCATTCTTAGCTCGAGCTGATGAACTTGAATTGGGTGAAACCCTCGCTTTCTTGAAGGAGTTTGACCTCATCAATCAACGGGCACGAACTCGAGCGGTAGCGGTCGCGTTGAAAGAATTGGGTAATCCAAAAGGAAAGAAAGTGGCGATTCTTGGCGCAGCATTCAAACCTGAAAGCGATGATATTCGCGACTCTCCTGCATTAGAGATTGCAGAAACTCTCTCAACCTTGGGTGCCAACGTGGTGATTACCGATCCACAAGCGCTCCACAGCGCAGCTGCCAAACTCCCAAAACTCACCTACAACGATTCCGTAACTGAGACTCTTCGGGGCGCCGATTTGACGATGCTCTTGACTGAATGGGGCGCGTATCGCTCCCTTGATCCTGTTCAGGTCATAGAACTAGTAAAGACACCAACGATATTCGACGGCCGCAACGTCCTCGACGTAAAAACTTGGCAAGTTGCAGGTTGGAAATTACTCGCTTTGGGACGTACGTTTTAAATTATCAGCTCGACCTAGTACCTCAGTGTGCATCTCTTCCATTTGCTTTTTGATTGCGTCAAGCGCCTTTGAGTCATGTGCACCGAGAATTCGAGCCGCAAGCAATCCTGCATTCTTCGCATTTCCGATGCCAACTGTTGCCACAGGTATTCCTGCAGGCATCTGCACAATAGAAAGTAGTGAATCCATCCCATCTAATGCCTTCAATGGAATCGGAACTCCTACTACTGGAAGCGGAGTAATGGATGCCAACATTCCTGGAAGGTGTGCTGCTCCACCGGCGCCAGCGATGATGACCTTGAAACCTTTAGCTACGGCATTCTTACCAAACTCCATCATCTCCTCTGGCATGCGATGAGCAGACAGGAGCGCAACTTCGAAGGTTATGCCGAGAGTTTTGAGAGTTGTCGCTGCATTTTCCATAATTGGCCAATCAGAATCTGATCCCATGACAATCGCTACATCTGCCATCAATGCCCCTGCTCTCTAGTAAGAAACCAAGCCGTATCTAACAACTCTATTACTCCGCTACTCCTCAACTGCGCCACTAATGTAATCAACCGCATGTTTGACTCGATCCCGCAATGCCAGCAAGTCATCACCAATCGCAGTTACATGCCCGATTTTCCGACCTGGTCTAACCTCTTTGGCGTAGTTATGAACCTTCAAATTCGGATCACGGGCGAATAAGTGAAGATACGGCCGATATAAATCGCTACTTTGACCGCCAAGAAGATTTGCCATAACCGCCCACTCTGCATTGAGCGCTGTACTTCCTAGAGGAAGATCGAGCACAGCGCGAATGTGTTGTTCGAATTGCGAAGTCACCGATCCCTCAATGGTCCAATGTCCCGAATTATGTGGTCGTAGCGCAACTTCATTGATGACGAGCTTGCCGCCAACATCAAATAATTCAACTGCCATAACGCCCACTAATTTAATATGTTCGGCTATAGCAAGAGCTATCTGTTGCGCTTGGAAAGCAGTGCTCTCATCGAGATTAGGCGCTGGAGCGATTGTTTCAATACAGATACCATCCTGTTGGACGGTCTCAGTAGTTGCCCAAGTTGATACTTGATTATGCGGTGAACGCGCGACCATAATGGCAAGCTCTCTATCGAAATCGATTACCTCTTCACACAAAGCCTGACCCCAGTCAGCTAAGACTGCTTCGGCTTCAACAATTGAATTGATGTAACGAACTCCACGCCCATCATAACCACCGGATACTGCTTTTAGAATGGTGGGAAAATTATCAATTTCAGATGCGTCCCTAATTAACTTCCATGCAGGTTGCGCTAAACCTATTTCACTAAAGCTCTTTCGCATATGTAACTTATCCTGCGCATGATGGAGCGCCCTTGAAGATGGACGTACAGTTGCGCCTAATTCTTCGAGACGGCGTATGTGCCCATTAGGGACTAATTCATGTTCGAAAGTAATGACATCACACTGATCTGCAAACTCTTTTAATTGTTCAAAATCGCGAAAATCCCCAACGATTGTTGGAAAGTACTGTGCAGCGCTATCGCTGGGAGTAGCGGCGAGTATCTTTAAATCAATCCCCAGGGCTGCAGCGGGAGCTAGCGACATCTGTGCGAGTTGGCCAGCGCCGATGATTCCAAGCTTCGGTGAGCCATTAGCCATGAGGTAGAGCCTACTTACTGAGGCGAAGATGGGTCACATCGGCAGCAAAAAACTCCCGCCCATCAGCGAGTACGAGGGCGCCGTTGCTTGATATCGCCGCGGCGCGACCAAACACCTCACTTCCATCCGGAAGCGTGAGTCGGATTTCACTTTCAAGCGTGGAGCAAAGTTGACGATACTTATTCTCGACCGAAAATGGTTTCTCCTCCCACGTACTAGTAATTTTCGCCAAGTCTTGTAAAAAGTTGAGAACCAGACTCTGGCGATTCACTTTGTCGAGAGAATGAAGCTGCAGCGATGTCGCATTCTCTGTCGGAAGATTCGCTTCATCCTGTAGGCAATTGATTCCAATTCCTACAACAATTTGATGACCTATCTTCTCCGCGATTATTCCGCCCACCTTTTTCTCTTCAATCATCACATCATTAGGCCATTTGAGGCTGACGTTAACACCGGTAGTTTTTACAATCGCGCTACAGGCTGCTACGCCAACTATGAGTGGGACCCACCCCCAGCGACTCTCTGGCTGGCCAGTTGGTGATAGCACTGCGGAGAGCAACATTCCCTGACCAGGTTGCGACTCAAAAGTCCTATTGCCGCGCCCTCGTCCGGCGCTCTGAAACTCTGCAAGATAGACCTCGCCGGTGCTCGCTCTCCCTGCAGAAAGTTCAGCGACCAGAGCGCGCTGCGACGAATCGATTTCATTGAAGTGGTGTACTCGCCAGTAACCCGAGTCAAGTGCTGAGATGATTTCCGCTATATCGAGAGGTTCCACGAGAGGTACGGTACGGCTATGAGCGGGGATATTCATACCACTGCAGGAAAGATTGACGATCTGCAGTCTCGCCTTGAGCAAGCTATCCATGCTGGTTCCGAACGTGCGATTGAAAAGCAGCACGCCAAGGGAAAGATGACGGCGCGAGAACGGATCGCTGCCCTCGTTGATGAAGGCTCTTTCACCGAGTTTGATGAATTAGCTCGCCACCGATCCACAAATTTCGGAATGGAGAAAGAGCGCCCCTATGGTGATGGCGTCGTCACCGGTTACGGAACTATCGATGGACGACAAGTTGCGATTTTTTCTCAAGATTTCACAGTAATGGGCGGAAGCCTTGGCGAGGTTTTTGGCGAGAAAATTGTCAAAGTCATGGACTTCGCTCTAAAGGCTGGCATACCTCTTATCGGTATCAATGACTCAGGAGGGGCTCGAATTCAAGAAGGGGTGGTCTCGCTCGGTCTTTATGGTGAAATTTTTCGACGGAATGCGCGCCTTTCCGGTGTCATCCCACAGATTTCGCTAATTCTTGGACCATGCGCGGGAGGCGCAGTCTATTCACCCGCAATGACTGATTTCACAATCATGGTCGAAGGCACCTCGCATATGTTTATTACTGGACCAGAAGTAATTAAGGCAGTTACTGGTGCTGAAGTTGAAATGGAAGAGTTAGGTGGGGCACGCACTCACAACACAAAGACTGGTAATTCGCATTATCACGCAGCCAATGAATTAGATGCTATCGATTACGTAAAGAATCTCATCGCCTTCTTGCCTAGCAATAATCGTGATCGAGCGCCGATTTTTCCTGCCACTGGAAGTAGTGAGATTCAAACTTCAGATCTTGCGCTCAACACCATCATTCCTGATAGTCCCAATCAACCTTATGACATGAAGCTGGTCATCAAAGCAATCTTTGACGAGGGCGAATTCTTAGAGATTCAAGAAACTTTTGCGCCAAATATTGTCATTGGTTTTGGGCGAATTGATGGCCATGCGATAGGTGTTGTCGCCAACCAACCGTTGCAGTTGGCTGGGACTTTGGATATTGATGCCAGTGAGAAAGCAGCACGGTTTGTTCGGACTTGTGATGCATTCAGCATCCCCATTCTTACACTTGTCGATGTCCCAGGCTTTTTGCCGGGAACCGATCAAGAGTGGAATGGCATCATTCGTAGGGGCGCGAAACTTCTTTACGCCTATGGGGAAGCTACAGTTCCATTGGTCACCCTTATTACTCGAAAGGCTTATGGCGGCGCCTACGATGTTATGGGTTCGAAACATCTTGGAGCTGATATCAACCTTGCATGGCCTACTGCTCAAATTGCTGTAATGGGAGCGCAGGGAGCAGTAAATCTCCTTTATCGACGAGAGTTAGCCGCCGCAGAAGATACTGATGCGTTGCGGAAAAATTTAATGGCTGAATACGACGACACTCTTGCTAATCCATACCTAGCAGCGGAACGTGGTTTTATAGATGCCGTAATTGAGCCAGCGCAAACTCGCCTGAACATCACCAAGGCCTTCCAAGTGTTACGAAATAAAAGGGTTGAGCTACCGCCACGTAAACATGGAAATATTCCGCTGTGATCAAAATTCTAAAAGGTAGCGCTACTGAGCTCGAATTACGGGCAATCGCTAAAGCTTTACAGATTCGCAGAGCCGCCCACGAGAATCACAATCAATTTGGAAAACCTATTTTACGTGCGCCCCTTGAGATAGCAGATAAGGATCAATCTTGACCACTCAGATTATTCTTGCCTCGGCTTCTCCGGCTCGCGCCAAACTTCTCAAAGACGCTCAGATTCCACATGTAGTTGCAATTAGTGGCGTTGACGAAGAGGATGAGAAATATTCAACGCTCTCACCCAGCCAACTGGTTGGAATTCTGGCAATGGCAAAGGCACAAGCTGTCGCAGGGCAGAATTCTGACGCAAAGGCACTGGTGATAGGCGCTGATTCAACCTTGGAATTCCAAGGCAGAGCGATGGCAAAACCACAGACACCCGATGTGGCAATCGCTTGGTGGCGAAACTACGTTGGAAAAACTGGATTGCTCCACACCGGCCAGGTGGTAATTGATACTTCTAATGGCAAGGCAGTGAGCGCGATATCGACAACTGAGATCACCTTCGCTGATCTATCAGAGGATGAAATTCTTGATTACGTTGCAACAACCGAACCACTCCACCTCGCAGGTGGTGCCTCATTAGATGGAATTGGTTCGCCTTATATTGCACACATCTCGGGAGATGCCACCGGTGTATTGGGTTTGAGCATGAATCACCTTAGGATCCAATGCGCCGAGCTGGGCTATCCCTGGCATTCATTGAGGGTAAAGCCATGACGCAACTAATCAAGCGGGTGTTAATTGCAAATCGTGGTGAGATTGCTATTCGAGTCGCCCGAGCTGCTCGAGATCACGGCATACTTCCTATCGCTGTCTATTCAAACGGGGACCGTAACGCACAACACGTACACGCATGCGATGAGGCCTATTCACTTGACGGTACTACCGCTAGCGAAAGCTACTTAAACATCCCAAAAATCATCGCTATTGCCAAAGCATCTCGCGCCGATGCGATTCATCCTGGATATGGATTCCTATCTGAGAACGCCCAATTTGCCCAAGCAGTAATCGATGCTGGATTAATTTGGATTGGCCCGCCCCCGAAAGCAATCGCTGCGCTAGGCGATAAAGTTTCAGCCCGGAAAATCGCCGCAAAAGTAGGGGCGCCACTCGTTGCGGGCACTGCAGATCCGGTACCGAACTCCGATCAGGTCATTGCTTTTGCGCAGGAGTATGGACTGCCTGTCGCAATCAAAGCCGCTCACGGTGGCGGTGGTCGAGGCCTAAAAGTCGCTCGCACATTAGAGGAGATTCCCGAACTTTTTGATTCCGCAGTTCGCGAAGCCGTTGCAGCTTTTGGAAGAGGTGAATGTTTCGTTGAGCGATATTTAGATCGCCCCCGACATGTTGAAACTCAAGTACTTGCTGATTCTCACGGAAATGTTGTTGTAGTTTCCACCCGCGATTGCTCTTTGCAACGCCGCCACCAAAAACTTGTAGAAGAAGCACCGGCACCATTTCTCAGCCAAGAACAAATTGATCAGCTGTACTCATCTAGTAAAGCAATTATCAAAGAGGCAGGCTACGTTGGTGCTGGAACATGTGAATTCCTTGTTGGTCTTGATGGAACAATCTCCTTTCTTGAGGTAAATACTCGACTACAAGTAGAGCACCCTGTTAGTGAAGAGGTAACCGGACTAGATTTAGTGCGGGAACAATTCCGAATCGCTTCAGGCGAGCAATTGATGTTCAGTGACCCCGAAATTCGTGGCCACTCAATAGAGTTTCGAATCAATGGTGAAGACCCTGGAAAGAATTTCCTTCCAACGCCTGGAGTTATAACCCAATGGAGAGTTCCCTCCGGTCCAGGTGTGCGAGTCGATGCAGGTTTCACAACCGGCGATATCGTGAGTGGAAATTTTGATTCACTTCTTGCGAAATTGATTGTTACTGGAGCAAGCAGAAAAGAAGCGCTGGAACGTGCTCGTCGCGCTCTTGATGAATTTGTCGTTGAAGGTATCGCAACTGCGCTTCCGTTTCATCGAGCTGTAATTCGTGATGAAGCCTTTATTGCTGAACCATTCCGAGTCTTCACTGGATGGATCGAGAGTGAATTTAACAATCAAATCCCACCATTCACCGGCGCCAGCGAAGCGGTTAGGGAATCTGTTTTGGAACGCTTGGTGGTCGAAGTTGATGGACATCGCATTGAAGTTGGCGTATTAAGTGAGCAACCAAAACGTCGTCGTTCAAATACGACTCGTACATTTAAGAATCAAGGGAATGCTCTCGCAAGTCCCATGCAAGGAACCGTAGTTAAAATTGCGGTTGGTGAGGGAGACGAAGTCAGCGAAGGAGACTTAATAGTCGTACTCGAAGCAATGAAAATGGAGCAGCCCCTGCTTGCACATAAATCCGGAAGGATTCACGGTTTAGCCATGGAAGTTGGCTTGAATATCGCAAGCGGAGCCACAATCTGCGAGATTCGTTAACTACCAGCTCTCCGGTGCGCGGTATGTGCCCCACGCGCTTCGTAAAGCATCAGATATCTCACCAACGGTCGCATCTGCCAACAGTGCTAATTTGATCGCGGGCATAAGGTTTTCTGAACTTTGCGCGACCTTAACTACATTCGAAAGTACTTCTTCGAGACGCTGTGCATCTCGATTTTTTCGAAGTCCTGCCAACTTAGAGCTCTGATCCTTTGCTACTGATTCATCAACTCGCAGTGGCTTATACGGTTCAGGCGGAGAGATGAACTCGTTGACACCTACGATAATCCGGTTCTTAGCCTCGATTTCCTGCGCAATTCGATAGGAATTCTTCTCAATTTCGCTTTTTTGAAATCCTGATTCAACGCCTGCGACTGCTCCGCCAAGTTCATCGACTTTTGTAATCAACTGTTCTATTTCGCGGACTAACTCGCTCGTCAAACTTTCCACGGCGGCAGACCCCGCTAACGCATCTACAGTGCGCGCCAAATCAGTTTCATAGGCGATGACCTGCTGTGTTCTCAACGCGAGCAAAGCTGCCTTTTCGGTGGGCAACCCCAAAGCTTCATCGAAGGAATTGGTATGTAGAGATTGGGTACCACCTAATACAGCTGCAACGGCTTGCAATGTGACGCGCACCAGATTTAACTCTGGTTGCGCCGCCGTTAACTGTACCCCTGCAGTCTGTGTATGAAAGCGAAGGTGCATAGCTCGCTCATTCTCGATGCCATAACGAGTTTTTATTATTCGGGCCCAAACTTGTCGCGCGGCTCGGAACTTAGCAATCTCCTCGAGGACAGTGGTTCGAGCCACGAAGAAGAAACTCATCCGAGAAGCAACTTGTTCGACGCTCAATCCTCGTTCGCGAGCTGCATCCAAGTAAGCAATCGCGTTACTGAGGGTGAATGCAATCTCCTGTACCGGATTGGCACCCGCCTCGGCCATGTGATAGCCAGAGACTGAAATAGTGTTCCACTTGGGCAATTCACGAGCGCAATAATCGAAGATGTCACAGATTAGTCGCATCGATGGTTTCGGCGGATAAATATATGTTCCACGAGAGATGTACTCTTTCAAAATATCATTTTGAATGGTGCCACTGATCTCGTCAGCTGAAACTCCTTGCTCTGCCGCGACTATTTCGTACATCAGCAACAAAATCGCAGCAGGCGCATTGATTGTCATCGAAGTTGATACTTTATCGAGTGGAATTCCATTGAATAGTTGCCGCATATCATCGAGTGAATCAATCGCAACGCCGACTCGGCCTACTTCACCGAGAGATTGCGGAGCATCGGAATCAAAACCCATTTGTGTTGGTAAATCAAAAGCTACTGAGAGTCCCCCAGTTCCGGCCTGCACTAGTTGGTGATAGCGCTCATTTGATTCTTTCGCCGAGCCAAATCCCGCATATTGACGCATCGTCCATGGCTTACGCAGGTACATTTCTTCATAAATTCCTCGAGTAAAGGGAAACTGCCCAGGCTTTTCACCATCCTGTAGATACTCGGGCAGATAATCTGGCTTGATTGGAAAGCCTGACTCCGATTTCGCACTCATCTGTGAATCTTATCTCTCTCGGAGTGGCAGCGGGAAAAATTCCATTACTCATCAATACTCTCCCATCATGAACCGCGCCCGGCCCTTGATGTTGGTTTTTGTTGTTGCATCGTCGATGACATTGAGCCTGATTGCAGGTAGCGCCAACGGCAAGTCTGTTATTGGCGGGGGTCGGCTT
>VFQT010003089.1_pt1 | contig 15784 bp, 16 predicted proteins | sample 3512381 | NCBI WGS metagenome assembly VFQT01 (sample SAMN10412376, study PRJNA504923) | tailings metagenome | isolation source: Relicate 2 Philex TSF3 active mining site | place: Philippines: Tuba, Benguet | collected 2017-08-29 | reverse complement strand
ACGACGACAAACGCGGCCGGGTGATGAGCCTCTACACCGCAGCCTTCCTCGGCGTCATGCCCTTCGGCGCACTGACGGCCGGCGCCCTCGCCGACTTGATCGGCCCGCGGGCGACGCTGACGCTGGGGGGATTGTGCTGCGTGGCTGCGGCGCTTTTCCTGGCGCGCAACCGGCACCGCTTAAGAGAGCAGATTCGGCCGATTTACGAGAAGCTGGGGATTGCGCGGCGATAGGCTCAGGCCACTTCCAGAACCAGACGCTTGCTGCAGACTCAATGCGAAAAATCACTGTGATACGGGTTGAGCCACCAACCGGACACCCAAGGCGGCACAAACCCGGTTGACTGTTTCGAATCGCGGCTGCGCATTGGGTCGCAGCGCCTTGTACAGCGCTTCGCGGGTAAGCCCTGAAGCCGCAGCAATTTCGCTCATGCCGCGTGCACGCGCAATATCGCCCAGCGCCGCCGCCAGCATGGCCGGATCGCCGCCCTCAATCATCGCCGTCAGATACTCGGCGATGGCTTTCTCGCTATCCAGATACTCGGCAGCATCAAATTCTGGCAGATCAGCGACACGGATTTTTTTGGCCATCGTTCACTCCTCGATTCGGGCCGCGAGTTTTACGGCTCTGGAAATATCTGCAACTTGCGTGGACTTGTCACCACTGCCCAGCATTACGATCAGCACGGCGCCGCGTTTGAGGTAATACAACCGCCAGCCCGGTCCGAAATTCTCTCGCATCTCATAGACGCCCTTGCCGACCGGTTTTACGTCACCGAGATTACCCAACTGCGCCTTGCGCAAACGCGCCACCAGACGCTGGCGCGTCACACCGTCCCGGATCCCGGAAAACCATACATCGAACTCGGCCGTGCGCCGGATCGTAAACATCGGATGAATGTAATCGAACGATTACAGTAAGTCAATATCAGGGAACAGTGGATTTATCGGCTGACATGCGCCGGTTTATGTGATGGTTTTTGATGCTGGAAATGAAGCTTTAAGAGGAAAACAGGTCTTTGAATCAGACATAAATCTTTTGCTACTTGGGGTTAGCGTGGTCCGACCTTTCAGTAGTTCCAGCCAGTAGTTGTTAGGCAAGGACTCCACTACTGTTGCTCACCTGTCATTCTGGGATCTGCTTTCTAATGTATTGCGCCAATTGCTTCCGGGCTTGTCTTGCTTGGCCCGGAAAGCGGCCAGTGATAAGTTTGCAGACGATCCCAAATAAGATAGACGTAATCGAAAAGATGATGGCGATTGCGATAACCCACCACGCGTAGATCGCATTTTGGGCACCATCGGTGAATGAGTACCAAATTGCGCCAAGAAAAACGCCCCCCTGCAATAGCCTCCCTAGCCAACTCCAACCAACTTGTACCCAACCGCACAGATCCGATAGGCGATTACGGAAAAGATCAGAACTGAATCTTTCTGCATTGAACCTTACAACCTTGGATACGTTTTCAGGGTTGTCGAGGCTCTCTACGGGAATCCCGAGTGCTATCGAAATCTCTTCCGCGGCAACCTTTTGATTGCGCTTTAATTCCCATGCGTACAACGCGAGCACACCAGACTCAAACGCAAGCAAAGCGATTAGGGTGCCTAATATGTGGCAACTGCGATGATCAAGGCCATATTACCGCCTAACGTGCTGGTTCAGGAAAAACAGAAAAAATGGTGGCGGAGTGAGATTTCCAAAATCTTACTCTGATCCTATTTGTTCTTTTGATCAGTAATTCTCAATATTGAGAGCTCTTCCAGAATGTCTGCTGGTTCCCAGAGCTTTTTCCACTAGTTTTAACTCCAACAAAATCGCCACGCTCTACTTGACGTTTAAACCGTTTCCCAAGAGCCTGCCGTGTAGCGACTGGGATCTCTGACCATTTTTTCTGGCCAAAAAGCTCATTTAGGTAAAAATTGCCCGTTTCGCGTGCCTCTACAGCATTGCGAATGAACTCGTCATGCTCTCGAAACTCTTCCTCACGGCCGCCTTCAATCTCGAACTCAGACCCTTCGTCGTCAGTTTCGTGACTTGCGGGTTCGACTTTTTCTAGACTTTCTATGTGTTTGTTTAAAGCTGAAATCTGATTATTGAGGCCGTCAACTTCGTCTTGGTGCTTCGACTGCATCTGCGCTAGGCGCCGGAAGAGCTCTCGTGATTCTTCGACGCTGAGAAGCCGCTGATCATCTTGCGCCTGTTTTATCGCCCGCAATTCCTTCTGTTTTTTCAAACTATGCTCATAAACCGGTTTTGCAAGAAGTGGATACACGTAAAGGTAGACGAGTGCTATACCGGCTGGTACGAGCGCCCCGTCTATGATTCGGCCGGTGATGCTGAAACTCGCACCTCCAAACGCGAAGGTGTACGGCCCAAAAAGAAGATCGATAGCTTTAAACTTGTCTGCGGGAGTAGGCAAGCCAGCAGAGAACATCACGACAAAAAATCTGTAATTCCACACCGACCATCCGATGATGAACGCGCCTATCAATGGGCTAACCATCCGGTCGTAGAGATACGCTTTGATTGAGGTAAATATGTCTTGCATAAAGCGTTCCTACCCGAATGGAACTAAGCGCCTAACTAGTTTTATACGGCAAAAACGCTGGGTAACATTCCAGCGCAATGAATAACGTCCTGGAGAAACTCATTATTTTATTAAATAAAACAATAACTTAAAAAATACCCGGTGAATTAGGCCTGATTAAAACCAGCGTGATAACCATCGCTGCCCAGCAAGGCGAAGAATAGCCGAAATCCATTCACATCATGCGTGCCGGCGCATATCTCCAGATTTCCCCTTGTGAGCCGCCGAGCAGCACAGCCAAGCCGGGGGAAGTCGGCGAGGACTGTCTGAGCCCTCGCGTAGCGAGGGCGAGTTGCGCGCCCCGAAGGAAGTCACCTTGGGTGGCAGCCGCCCGGCTTGGCGAGCAGCGCAGGGAACCCCCGCAGGGGGCGGCGAGCCGGGGCGGTTTTTCTTTGGTTACTTTCTTTTGTCCGCACAAAAGAAAGTGACTAGCTGCCGGGCTACCCCCGGCTAAACATCGTTTGAGTCAACAACAAGCGGGAGCGTACCTAGAGGGGCAAAAAAGATCGCCTGTTGCAGCCCCTCACCCTGCCCTGCTTCGCTTCAAGTGTTCCCTTGTCTCCCCGTAAAGCTACGGGGAGAGGGTAACTTCAGTTTCGAGTACCAAAAAACAAAACCCCGCCGCAGCGGGGTTTTGTTTCAAAGCCAAGCCACCATTCAACCCGGCTTCGCCCCCGAAGCCTTCACCACCTTCGCCCACTTCTTGATCTCCGACTTGATGTAAGCCGTGAACTGCTCCGGCGTGCCGTAGGTGATTTCAAAGCCGACGTTGGCGAGGCGCTTGGCCACGGCCGGGTCCTGCAGCGACTTGTGGATGTCGGCGTTGAGCCGCATCACCACCGGCTTCGGCATGCCGGCGGGGCCGAGCACGCCGAACCACGAACTCGATTCAAAGCCGGGATAGGTCTCGGCGATGGTCGGGATGTCCTGCGTCGCCGGCGTGCGCTTGAGGCCAGTGGTGACGATGCCGACCAGCTTGCCCGAACGCACATGCGGCAGCGTCGAAGCCATGCCGCTGATCATCACCTTGATGTGGCCGCCGACGAGGTCGGAGATCGCCTGGCCGCTGCCCTTGTACGGCACGTGCAGCATGTCGATGCCGGCCATGTCGTTCAGCAGTTCGCCGGTCAGGTGACCGACGCTGGCGACACCCGCCGAGGCGAAGCTCACCTTCTTCGGATTGGCCTTGGTGTAGGCAACGAACTCCTTGAAGTTCTTCGCCGGCAGCGAGGGATGGATCACGAAGATGTTGGAGGCGCCGGCGACCTGGGTGATCGAGGAGAAGTCCCTGATCGGGTCGTAGGGCATCTTGTCATACAGGCTGGGGCCGATGCCGAGGTTGGCGATGTAGCCGAGCACGATGCTGTAGCCGTCTGCCGGTGCCCTGGCAACGATGGTCATGCCGATGTCGCCGTTGGCGCCGGGGCGGTTGTCAACCACCACCTGCTGGCCGAGCAGGTCGGACAGCTTGCTGCCCATCGCGCGCGCCAGCGTGTCGGTGCTGCCGCCGGGGGCGTAGGGCACGACGAAACGCACCGGACGCTGCGGATAGTTCTGTGCGGTGGCGGGCAGTGCCGCGGCCAGCAGCGCCGCGCCGAGGATCAGGGTGCGGGCGCTCATCGCTGCAGCCCCGCGGGGTCGTTGCGCCAGCGCTCCCAGGCGGTGCGCTGGTCGGCGCGGATCGCCTCGTCCTGCAGCAGGCGGCGCACCAGTGCGGTGGTGTCGGATTCGTAAATTCCGGGACGTTTCTCGAAATCCCATTGTTTCCCGGCGGGAAACACGGGCGATTGCGGAACCTTGTTGCTGCTCATGATCAGATCCATACGGTTGAAAATCAGGCCGCAAGTTACTGCGGCGGGAAGCCAGCGTCAACTACTCGGGACGCCAGCCGTAACAGGAACAGGTGTGGGCGATGCCGCCGGGCGCCTGCGCATCGTTGCGCAGCGGCGCTGCCGGCGCGGCAAACCACTGGCCGACCGTTTCGGCGAGGCCGGCAACCACCAGCCCCACGGCCAGCACCGCCGATGCATGGTTCGACAGCGTGAGCTGCCCGCCCGGGGCGCCCGCCGGCGGCGCCGAACCGAAGGCGCCGCTGATCCGGGCGTTGCCGGCCTGTGTCGATGCACGCACGCTGCTGCCAGTGGTGGTGGCGCCGGAACCGCCGCCGCTGGTCTGCACGCCGTACAGCGTGGTGCTGCAGCCGGACAGCGCCGCAAGGATGACGGGGATGGCAATCAGCCTGCGCATGAACCCAGTATAGGCCGCGCCCGGGACACGGGCTAGCGTCCCGGCACCGCCATCTGTTCGCGCTTGAGCAGCAGCTGGGCCACCGTCTTGCCGGGGACCACATAGGCCCATTGCGAGCGCGCCTGTTCCAGCTGCACCCGCGCCTCGAGCAGACGCAGGCTGTCGGCGAATTCCTTGTCGCGCTTGGCGGCGTCTTCGGGTTTTTCGCCGGCTTCCGGCTTGCGTGTCTTGGGCGGTGTTCCGGCCACGCTGAAACGCAGCACGAAATCGCCGTTGGCATGGGGCGCGAGGCGGATGGTGTAGGTCAGGTCGTCAAAAGTCTCGGCGGTGAACACCGCGGCCTTGCCGCTGCCGGCCTTGTCGTCGAGGACGACATCGCTGAAGGCCAGGCTGCCCAGCGCGTTGGTCACCGACACCGCAGCGCTCGGATTGAGCGTGCCGCCGCTGCCGGCGAATTTCCACTGGCCCCACTCCTCGTTGCGCGCGATTTTCCAGGAAGCGGCGCCTTCGCCGGCCAGCTGCAGCGTGCGGATGCGGTCGACCTTGAAGAAATCCTTCGCCACCCATGCACCCGGGGCAGCGACCGCCTTCTCCAGCGGATCTGACACCACGACCACGGTGTCGCCCCGTCCGGCGACGAGGATATGCCGCCCCGCGGGCACGCCATCACGCGCATTCGGCAGCGGGTTCATCGGATCCTTTTTCAGCGACACCTTGCCGAGCACCATGCCGGCCAGCACCTTGCCCGAGGCATCACTCAGCTCGACCAGCGTGCCGGTGCCCTCCTTCGAGTCCTTGCCGGGTGCCAGCAGGTTGAGCCGCCCGTGCAGGCTGGCGCCGACGGTTTCGGACTGCAGGATCTTGACGTCGAGCAGCTTCAGGATGAGGCCGCTGATTTCGGAGAAATCGGCGGGATAGCCGCCGCGCTGCTCGACGCGCCACACCTTGTCCTTCAGCACCAGCGTCACCTCCTGGCTGGCGTCCTTCAGGCGCAGCTTCGCGACGTCGCTGACCTTGATCTCGGGCACCAGGCGGGCGCCGATTTTCGCGCCGCTGTCGCGGTAGGCCGTGATGTCCTGCCAGAACAGCGCAAGCCCGGCGCCGCCGAGCACCAGCACGGCGAGCATCAGCCACAGGAACTGTTTGCGGTTCATGATGCGCGGATCCTCGCATGCGCCTTGCGCCGCTTGGCGATCGCCAGGCCGACGCCCAGCACCATCACCAGCAGCGGCACCAGGCCGATGTTGATGACCTTGGTCCACAGCTGCAGGGTCTCGGTTTCCTCACGCAGGTTCTTGCGCACCTCCTTCAGCTCCTTGCGCGTCTCGATCGACTTCTTGCGGAAGTTTTCCAGCTCGGCCTGCTGTTCCGGCGTCAGGATTGCGCCGCCGTTGGCAGTGCCCGAGGCCTTGCCCTTCTGCAGGGCCTGCAGCTTTTCGGTGGCCTGGTTGAGCGTGTCTTCCAGCGCCTTGATCTTGCCGAGGTAGGTTTCCTGCGCCTGCGCCTCCATCTGCTTGATCACCGTCAGCGGACGGCTGAACGCGGCGCGGCTGCGCAGGTTGATCAGCGCGCTGTCGCCGGCCATCTGCTCGACGAGGCCCTGCGCAAAGGCGAGGTTGCCGTTGCGCGGCACCGCCACACGCTGGCCGAAGATTTCCTGGATGTCGACCGCCGCGCCGTCGGTGAGCATGTCGACGTCGCCGACCACGACCACCGTGTTCTCAGCGGCAGATTCGCGCAGGTGCGCCTTGCGGTCGGCCTCGAACTGCGCCGGATCAACCGGCTTGCCGCGCGCGAACGGGTCGGCGGGCTTGCCGTTGGGGAAGGCCGTCTTGAACTTGCCGGTCAGCCGGAACGCCAGCGGCGATTCCTTGCCCGAGGGCTCGAAGCCGCGGGTTGAGGGCTCGCCCGACAGCGTGGCGATGATCAGGTCGGCCAGCATCGAGTTCTTCGAGGTGTGCACCAGCGTGGTCTGGGTGACGCCTTCCGGCGGCTTGACCTGGAAGCTCGCGCCGAAGGGGATCAGCAGCGTGCCGACCTGGCTGGTCACCACGTCGTCCATGTTGAGCGCTTCGGTGTTGAGCGACAGCAGCGTCGGCAGCAGGCGCGGGCCTTCGCCGCTGGCGAAGGTCAGGTCGGCGACCACCTTGCCCTGGCTCGGCTCCACACCCCAGGCCTTGAACAGCGCCGGCAGGTTCGATTGCCCCGCGGCGCTGCCGCCGAAGGGGTTCTGCAGGTCGGGCTGCTGGTCGAAGTAGGCGTAGCTGTCGATGAAGGCAATGACCTTGCCGCCGCGCATCACGAACTGGTCGATCGCGTATTCGGTAGGCTCGAGGATGTCGCGCGGATGCACGATCAGCAGCACCTTGACGTCCTCGTCGATCTTCGTCGCATCGAGCTTGATCTCGCGCACATCGAAAATGCGCTTCAGCTCCGAAGCCAGCACCCAGGGCTCGGTCGGCTGCTGTTTCTTGACCGGGTCGAGCGGGCGGCCCAGCACCGGCAGGTTGCTCATGATGCCGATCACCGGCTTCTTGGCCTGCGCCACCTGCGAGATCGAGCGCGTGATGTCGTATTCAAGCAGGCGTTCGCGGTCCGGGGTCAGCACGGGAATCGCCGATTTCTGGTCGAGGAAAGACACCGACAGGCCGAGGTAGAACTTCTCGCCGGTGTTGGTCATCTGGCCTTCGACGTTGTCGAGCGCCGCCGAATCCTCGGCATCCGAGTCCGGCTCGGGATTGAATTTCTCGATGATCACCTTGCCGTTGGAAGCCGCCTTGAATTCGTTCAGCACGTCCTCGACGCGGCTGGCGAAAGTCTTCAGCCCCGGCGGCACCGCGGTGCTGCCCTGCGTGTAATAGAGGCGGATCTTCACCGGCGCTTCCAGCTTGGACAGGATCGAGCGCGTGCCGTCGGAAAGCGTGTAGACGCGGCCCTCGGTCAGGTCGATGCGGGCATTGAGCGCGCTGAAGATGAAATTGGCGGCGACCAGCAGCAGCGCCAGCGCGACGATGCCGCCGGCGGAATACATCAGGGTCTCTAGGTTCTTGTTTTTCATGGTCAGTTGTCCGGGTTCATCCGGCACGCTGGTTGCGGATGATCACGCCGGTGACGAACAGCATGAATCCGATCACCGAGGCGAAAAACACCACGTCGCGGGTGTCGAGCACGCCGCGCTGGAAACCCTCGAAATGGGTCATCACCGAGAACGCGGCGATGACATCGACCACCACCGGGCTGGCGAAGCGCGTCAGCAGGTCGGTGACCGGCGTGTAGCCGGCGAGGATCAGGAACAGGCAGATCATCACCGACAGGATGAAGCTGATGACCTGGTTGCGGGTCAGCGCGGAGGTCATGCAGCTCACCGCGAGGTAGGCGCCGGCGAGCATCAGGCTGCCGACATAGCCGGCGAGGATCACGCCGTTGTCGGGGTCGCCGAAGTAGTTGACCGTGACCACCACCGGGAAAGTCAGCGCCAGCGCCAGCGCCAGGAACAGCCAGGAGGCGAGGAATTTGCCGACGATGGCCTGCCAGCTCGTCACCGGCATGGTCAGCAGCAGCTCCATCGTGCCGAGGCGCCGCTCCTCCGACCACAGGCGCATGCCCGCGGCCGGCACCAGGAACAGGTAGAGCCAGGGGTGCCAGGTGAAGAAGGACACCAGCGAGGCTTCGCCGCGCTCGAAGAAATTGCCTATGGTGAAGGTGAAGAAACCGGTGAGCAGCAGGAAGATCACCAGGAAGACGTAGGCGATCGGCGAGGTGAAATAACCCGCCAGCTCGCGTTTCATGATGGTGCGGATATTGGCCCAGGCGTTCATGCGCGCACCTCGTGAATGGCAGCTTCGTGCTTGACGGTATCGGGCAGCGTGATGGCGCGGAACACGTCGTCGAGCCGGCCTTCGGGCGAACGCGCCTTCAGCTCCGCCGGCGTGCCGCTGGCGACGATGCGGCCGCGGTCGATGATGATCACCCGCGAGCAGGCGGCTTCGACTTCCTCGAGGATGTGGGTCGAGAAGATCACCACCTTGTTTTCGCCGAGGCGCTTGATCAGGCCGCGCACCTCGTGCTTCTGGTTCGGGTCCAGGCCATCGGTCGGCTCATCGAGGATCAGCACTTCCGGATCGTGGATCAGCGACTGCGCAAGGCAGGTGCGGTGCTTGTAGCCCTTCGACAGCGTGTCGATCGACTGGTAGAGCACGTTCTCGAGAAAACACAGCTCGACCGCGCGGTGCACCGCGCGCTTGCGGGCGTCGCCCTGCAGGCCGCGCAACTCGGCGCAGAAATTGAGGAAGCCGTGAACCGTCATGTCGGCATAGCCGGGCGCGTTTTCCGGCAGGTAGCCGATCAGCCGCTTCGCCGCGATCGGGTTTTCGACCATGTCATGGCCACCGACGAGTATGCGGCCCGAGGTCGGGGGGTAGTAGCCGGTGATCATGCGCATCGTGGTCGACTTGCCGGCGCCATTGGGCCCGAGAAAGCCCAGCACTTCGCCGCGTTCGACGCTGAACGACACATCATTCACCGCCAGTTTCGGCCCGAAAGCCTTGACCAGGTGTTCGACGTTAATCAATGCCTCTCTCCGTTGCGATGCGCGCCCGTCGTGGAGCCGCGCGTTTTTGTGGCCTGTTAGATGGCATTGCCCCGAAAAAATTCAAGGCAGGCGCATCCGCACAGGACAGCCGCCGCCCGTTACCGGGCGGATGAACATAACCCATTGATTATATTGGATTATTCTTGCTTCCCCGCCTCTGTCTGCGCAGTCGCTGCAGCGGCGGAAGTGGTGCCGACAGTCTGACTCGAACAGACGACCTACCGCTTACAAGGCGGTTGCTCTACCAACTGAGCTATGCCGGCGGGAGGCCGGATTATAGCGCCTCGCCAGAGGGCGGGCCTCCTATAATTGCGCGTCATTTTCCACACGGGACATTCATCCAATGACCACTGCCTCCAGCGGCCCCATCGGCATCGTCGGCTGCGGCCTGATGGGCAGCGCCTGCGCGCGGCGCCTGGCTGCGGCCGGCCATGCCGTGATCGGCTACGACATCGACCCGGCGAAGGCAGCGGCACTGTCCGCACTCGGCGGGCGGGCCGCGGCCTCGCTGCACGAACTCGCGGCGTCCTGCCGCACGATCGTGCTCGCCGTGTTCAACACCGAACAGGCGGAAACCGCCTGCGATGCCCTGCTCGCAGCCCTCCCCGCCGGCGCACCGGCACTGACCGCCATCTGTGTCAGCACCTGCGACCCCGACCGCATTGCCGCGCTGGCCGCACGCCTGCCGGCGCAACGGCTGCGCTTTGTCGAGATGCCGGTCTCCGGCACCAGCGAGCAGACCGCGCGCGGCGACGCGCTGGGCCTGGTCGGCGGCGACCCGGCCGCGGCGGACGCGGTGAAGGACGTGCTCGACGCGATCTGCCCGCGCCGCCACCACCTCGGCGACGCCGGCAACGGCGGCCGCGCCAAGCTCGCGATCAACCTGATCCTCGGCATCAACCGCGCCGCACTCGCCGAGGGCCTGGTGTTCGCCGAACGCATGGGGCTGCCGCTGACGCCCTTCCTCGCCGTGGCGAAAGACTCCGCCGCCTACTCGCAGATCATGGACATCAAGGGAGACAAGATGATCGCCGGCGACTTCACGCCGCACGGCAAGATCGCGCAGACGCTGAAGGATTTTTCGCTGATGCTCGAAGTTGCCGGCAAACTGCAGCAGCAGTTACCGCTTGCAAGCACCTATACCGACATCGTCAACGGCTGCATGAGGCAGGGCGAAGCCGAACTCGACAATGCCGCGGTGATCCGCGAAATCCGCCGGCAGCGTTGAGTCTGCACTGGGCAAACGTTTGCGCTCGACGAAACCCGCACGGCAACTGCCGTGAGTGAATTACTTGACGACTTGCAGCCTCGGACGGCCGCCTGGAGCCGGCGTGTCCGGGCGTGGATCGTCCGGCGGAGAAGTTGCCGCACCGGCAGGAGCGGACTCGAGAACGCCGGTTCCCGGCCCGACCGACTGCACAGGGGATTCCTCAGGGAAAAACAGCCCTTGCCCGTTCTCACGCGCGAAAATGCCCTGCACCGCGGACACGGGTATCGAGCATTCGCGCGACACTCCGCCGAATCGCGCGGAAAACTGGATCAGGTCGTTGCCGATGGTGAGCTTGTGGGTTGCGTCGTAGCCGACATTGAGCACGATCTCCCCGTTGCGCACGTGCTCCTGCGGCACCCGGGTATTTTCATCGACCTTGACCGAAATGTACGGCGTCAGGCCGCTGTCGCAGGCCCACTCGTGGAGGGCACGGATCAGGTACGGCTTGGTGGAACGTTCCGCCATCGGCTTTGATTGCAGCGTTTGTCCGCGTCACTTACTTGCGCATCACCTTTTCGGACGCGGTCAGCGCGTCGATATAGGCGGGCCGGCTGAACAGCCGTTCGGCATATTTCATCAAGGGCGCGGCCTGCTTGCCAAGCTGGATGCCGTAGTGGTCCAGGCGCCACAGCAGCGGCGCGATCGCCACGTCAAGCATCGAAAACTCCTCGCCCAGCATGAATTTCTGCTTGGCGAATACCGGCGAAATCTGGGTCAGCGCATCGCGTATGGTCTGACGTCCCTTGTCGGCCTGCTTCTGCGTGCCCTTCTCGATGTGGATCACGTGCGAAAACATTTCCTGCTCGAAGCGGAACAGGAACAGCCGCGCGCGGGCGCGCATCACCGGGTCCGCCGGCATCAGTTGCGGGTGCGGGAAGCGGTCGTCGATGTATTCGTTGATGATGTTCGATTCGTAGAGAATCAGGTCGCGTTCGACCAGCACCGGCACCTGGTTGTACGGATTCATCACCGCGAGGTCTTCCGGCTTGTTGAACAGGTCGACGTCGATGATCTGGAAATCCATGCCTTTTTCGTAAAGCACGAAACGGCAGCGTTGGCTGAAGGGGCAGGTGGTGCCCGAGTAGAGTGTCATCATGATCGTTTATCCGTGGCGGAACAGCATCAAAAAACGGAAGGGGCCAGTGCAGCGGCTGCCCGGCGGTCCAGAAAACCGGGGCCGTCGCGCGGTGTCCGCGCACGGCCCCTTGCTATCCGGAAAACGCCGTCAGTGCACGTCTTTCCAGTACTCCTTCTTCAGCGCGTAGGCGAGCACGAACAGCAGCGACAGCGCGAACAGCACGAACATGCCGATGGTGGTGCGGCTGGACCGCGCCGGCTCGGCCATGAACACCATGTAGTTGACCAGGTCGGCGACCATGCGGTCGTATTCGACCGGGCTCAGCTTGCCGGGCTTGTCGAGCTTGAGCACATGCTCGGTTTTTTCATAGCCTGCGCCCTGGACCTTGCGCTCGGCCAGGACCTGTTCGCCCTGCAGTTCCCACAGCACGTGCGGCATGCCGACGCTGGGGAACACGGTGTTGTTCCAGCCGGTGGGCCGTTCGGCATCGCGGTAGAAGCCGCGCAGGTAGCTGTAGAGCCAGTCCGCACCGGTGCCGTCGGGAGATGAACGCGAACGCGCGATCAGCGACAGCTCCGGCGGCGCCGCGCCGAACCAGCCCGCCGCGTCCTTCGGATCCATCGCGGTCTTCATCAGGTCGCCGACCTTGACGCCGGTGAACACCAGGTTGTCGAGGATCTGCTGGTCGGTGAGGCCGATGTCGCGCAGCCGGTTGTAGCGCATGTAGCTCGCGTTGTGGCAATTCAGGCAGTAATTGACGAAATGCCGGGCGCCGCGCTGCAGCGAGGCCTGGTCTTCGTGGTCGATCGGCGCGCGATCGAGCTTGACGCCGCCACCCGCGGCCAGCGCCAATGCCGGGGCCAGCAGGAGGACTGCGATTAAATGTTTGATTTTATTCATGTTTTTGCCTATCACATGGTCACCCGGTCGGGTTCGGGCTTGGTCTTGTCCATCACCGAATACCAGGGCATCAGCAGGAAGAACGCGAAGTAGATCAGCGTGCCGACCTGTGAAATGAGGGTGCCTGCCGGCGTCACGGTCTGCGTGCCGTAGTAGCCGAGCACGATGAACACGATCACGAAAATCGTCAGCGCGGTGCGGAACAGCCGGCCCTTGTAGCGGATCGACTTCACCGGGCTGCGGTCGAGCCAGGGCAGCAGGAAGAAGATCAGCGTCGCCGCGCCCATCATCGCCACGCCCCAGACTTTCGCCTCAAGCGCCAGCGGGCCGCCCTTCATCAGCACGATCACCACGAAGCCGATGCCCAGCGCGGCCATCTTCACCAGCGGGTGGCGCGCGGTCAGCCAGATCAGGATCGAGTAGGCCGCAACGCCGATCGCCAGCACCAGCATGAAGTCTTCGGTGATCGCGCGCAGGATCGAGTAATACGGCGTGAAGTACCACACCGGCGCGATGTGCGGCGGCGTCTTCAGCGCATCGGCGGGGATGAAGTTGTTGTACTCGAGGAAGTAGCCGCCCATCTCCGGCATGAAGAACACGACGCCGAAGAACAGGAACAGGAACACCACCACGCCGACAATGTCCTTCACCGTGTAGTACGGATGGAAGGGGATGCCGTCGAGGGGGATGCCGTTGGCGTCCTTGTGCTTCTTGATCTCGACGCCGTCCGGGTTGTTGGAACCCACTTCGTGCAGCGCCATGATGTGCGCGGCGACGAGCCCCAGCAGCACCAGCGGGATCGCGATCACGTGGAAGGCGAAGAAGCGGTTCAGCGTCGCGTCCGAAATCACGAAGTCGCCGCGGATCCAGGTCGACAGGTCAGGGCCGATCACCGGCAGCGCGTCGAACAGGTTGATGATCACCTGCGCGCCCCAGAACGACATCTGGCCCCAGGGCAGGAGGTAGCCGAAGAAGGCTTCAGCCATCAGGCAGAGGTAGATCAGCATGCCGAAAATCCAGATCAGTTCGCGCGGCTGGCGGTACGAGCCGTACATCAGACCGCGGAACATGTGCAGGTAGACGACGATGAAGAAGGCCGAGGCGCCGGTCGAATGCATATAGCGGATGAACCAGCCGGCCGGCACGTCGCGCATGATGTATTCGACGGAGGCAAAGGCTTCAGCCGCGGACGGCTTGTAGTGCATCACCAGGAAAATGCCGGTGACGATCTGGATCACCAGCACCAGCATCGCCAGCGAGCCGAAGAAATACCAGAAGTTGAAGTTCTTCGGCGCGTAGTACTGCGACAGGTGGTCGCGCCACAGGCTCATCAGCGGGAAGCGTTGATCAACCCATGTGAGGGCGCAGCCGATCGGGCCGTTGAGCGGGCCGGCGCCGCTGAACTGGACGGGTTCTTTGGGTGCGGATGCCATTTCGGTCAGGCTCCCTTGGTGTCTTCGCCGATCACGATGCGCGTGTCGGAGAGGTATTTATGCGGCGGCACCACCAGGTTGTCCGGGGCGGGCTTGTTCTTGTAGACGCGGCCGGCCAGGTCGAACAGCGAGCCGTGGCAGGGGCAGTAGAAGCCGCCCTGCCAGTTCGGATCGAAGGCCTCGGCCTGCTTGGCGAACTTGCCCACCGGCGAGCAGCCGAGGTGGGTGCAGATGCCGACCACGACCAGGTACTCGTCCTTGATCGCGCGCATCTCGTTGGCGGCATACGCCGGCTGCATTTTTTTCAGCGACTTCGGATCCGCGACATTGGCGTCGTTGGCGCGGATGGTGTCGAGCATTTCCCTGGTGCGGCGGACGATCCACACCGGCTTGCCCTGCCACTCGACGGTGACGCGCTCGCCGGGCGCGAGCGTGCTCAAGTCGACTTCGACCGGCGCGCCGGCGGCTTTCGCGCGCTCCGACGGCAACATGCTCGCCACGAACGGCACTGCGGCTGCGCCGGCTGCCACGCCGCCGGCCACGCTGGTCGCTGCGACCAGAAACTGCCGCTTCCCCTGATCGGTATCTTGCTCGGACATGCCTTTTGCCCCTTCTCGAACTGGATGCTGGGAAAAAGGCAGTATTCTACACGCGGGCAGGGGCAAAAGTTAAGTCATTCGTAAAATTTATCCATTGAATCAATTGGTTAACGCTGCCGCCCGGCCACCCCGGCCGACCGGGTGCGCCTAATCCGCCTTGATCCCGGCATCCTTGATCAGCTTGGTCCAGCGCGCCAGTTCGGTCTTGATGTAGGCGCGGAACTCCTCTGGGTTTTTCAGCACGGAGTCCAGCCCGGACTTGGCAAGGAAAGCCTGGGTATCCTGCTGCGCCATCACCCCTTGGGTTTCACGGAACATGCGCTGCACGACCGGCGCCGGCGTTTTTGCCGGGAAGGCGATGCCCAGCCAGCCGCTCGCCTCGAAGCCCGGGAAACCCTGCTCCGCGACCGTAGGCACATCCGGCAGGATCTGCGCACGCCTCGCGCTGGTCACGCCGAGGCCGCGCAGCTTGCCCGCTTTGACATGCGGCGCACCGGAGGAAATGATGCCCGCGAGATGCTCGACCTGACCGGAGATGGCTGCAGTCGCCGCCAGACCCCCGCTCTTGTACGGCACGTTGACCACCTTGATGCCCGCCGCGCTGGCAAAGCGTTCGAAGGCAAGATGGCCGACGCTGCCGATGCCGGGATTGCCCACGATCAGCGTACCGGGCTCCTTGCGGGCGCGCGATACCAGGTCACCCAGAGTTTTCGAAACACTCGACGGATTGGCCGAAAACAGCGTCGCCGCATCGACGACCTGTGCCACCGGCAGGAAATCGCGGATCGGGTCGTACGGCACCTTGCCGCGCAGCGCGGGCGCCATCGCCAGCCCGGTCACCGAGGCGAGGATCATGGTGTAGCCGTCGGGCGCGGCATTCACCAGCAGTTCGTGCGCGAGGATGCCGCCACCGCCCGGACGGTTGTCGACGATCACCTGCTGGCCCAGCCGCGGCCCGAGCCGGGTGGCCACCATCCGGGCAACGAGATCATTGGCGCCGCCGGCGGCGAAGCCGACCAGGAAACGGATCGGGCGCGACGGATAGGACTCCGCCTTCTCGGCCGCGGCACCCGGCAACG
>VFQT010003088.1_pt1 | contig 15794 bp, 10 predicted proteins | sample 3512381 | NCBI WGS metagenome assembly VFQT01 (sample SAMN10412376, study PRJNA504923) | tailings metagenome | isolation source: Relicate 2 Philex TSF3 active mining site | place: Philippines: Tuba, Benguet | collected 2017-08-29 | reverse complement strand
CACCCGCCCCACTCACAACAAATTTTAATTTGCCCATTCTCTTTTTCTGTAACTCACAAGCATTCAGTAAAGCGGCAGCACTAATAATGGCGGTTCCATGCTGATCATCATGCATGATAGGAATCCGCATTTCCTCTTTTAATCGCTTTTCAATATAAAAACACTCCGGCGCTTTGATATCTTCCAGGTTGATGCCACCGAATGTTGGCTCCAGCGCTTTTACGATTTCTACAAACTTGGCAGGATCTTTCTCGTTAATCTCAATATCAAATACATCGATGTCTGCAAAAATTTTAAAAAGCACACCCTTGCCCTCCATTACGGGTTTGCCCGCTTCGGGTCCAATATCACCAAGTCCAAGTACTGCAGTACCGTTGCTGATCACCGCCACTAAGTTCCCTTTTGCGGTGTATTTGTAAACATCATCGGGATTGGCGGCAATTTCCAAACAAGGGGAGGCCACGCCTGGAGAGTAGGCCAGGGATAGATCTCGTTGAGTTTTTGCTTCTTTGGTGGGTACTACTTCAATTTTTCCTGGCCTTCCTTTTGCATGATATTCCAAGGCCTGCTGCTTACGTAGATCACTAGCCATTTGTTCGTATTAGTTGTTAAATTCAGCTTGACACTGAATTGATTTGTAAAGGTAGGGCAAAATAACAGCCCATGCTCATTGGAGAAATAACCAGATCAGGAAGCGGGCTTCTCTGCTACGGCAAGCCAAGCAAGTAGTCCTGCTCCAATTTCAAGCGCAGCTTCATCCACATCAAATTTTGAAGTATGAACACCGTGTACAATTCCCTTCTCCATATTCTGAGTTCCTAATCTAAAAAAACAGGCAGGAATTTTCTGTGCATAAAATCCAAAATCCTCAGCGCCCATTCTTATCTCTGTTTCTGACACATTCGATTCTCCTAAATAAGCACTAGCTAATTGCTGCGCTTGCGTTGTTAAGTTCACCTCATTGACCACGCAGGGATATCCAATATCTATATGAAGATCTACCTTGCCTCCCATTGATGACACTAATTGTTCTGTAGTGTTTCTGATTAACTCATGCGCTTCAAAACGCCATTTTTCATTTAGTGCTCGGAAGGTTCCCATTAACTTAACCTGGTCAGGGATTACATTGGTTGTATTACCTCCTTGTATGGAGGTTATGGAAAGCACGCAGGGGTTGAAAGGGTCATTTCTTCGGCTAATTAACTGTTGTAAAGCAGTAATCAGTTGTGCACTAATCAAAATAGGATCTATAGCTGCATGTGGCGAAGCTGCGTGTCCGCCTTTTCCATGTACAGTAATATAAATTTCGTCAGCACTGGCCATTACTTTTCCGGACCGAAAACTAACTTTTCCAGTTTCAAGTGTGGTATGAACATGCAAAGCAAAAATTCCATCGGGCCTTGGATTTTCTAAAACCCCCTCCTTGATTAGCAGTGAAGCACCTCCTGGATTTTTTTCTTCGCCAGGTTGAAAAATCAACTTCACGGTACCTTCCCATTCTTCTTTTGTTTCTTGTAAGATTTTTGCTGCACCTAATAAGCAGGTAGTATGTACATCATGTCCGCAGGCGTGCATGATACCCGGTTTGCAGGATCGGTAGGCTACCTCATTTTCTTCTTGTATTGGAAGTGCGTCTAAATCTGCACGAAGGGCAATTGTTTTTTTAGTAGGGTTCTTTCCTTTTATCAACCCGATCACCCCTGTACCAGCCATTACTTGAAATGGTATGCCCCACTCATTTAATTTATCTTGTACAAACGTAGCCGTTTCAAACTCCTGATAACTGAGCTCTGGATGTTGATGAAGGTGACGTCTCCAAGTGATGAGTTCAGGTAAATAGGTATTAGCTAGTTGCTGTATCCTTTCTTGCATAACGCAAAAATAAGTGCTTCCGCGCTTGGGCTCTCAGTCTTGTTCCAAGACATCCTCTTCGCCGGGAAGTTTAAGTTTTACCTCAATAATATCATTGATGATAAAGACGCCTTTTGGAAATAGTAATTCCAACCTGCGTTGGTAGAGTTCAGCTTCCTTGCGGTCTTTGAAATTACCCGCTTTTACCTTGTAGTAGGGCGATTGATGAAAAAGATAGGCTTTAAGTTCAGGGAAATAGGAATAGACTTTTGTTTTGGCAGCTAAGGCCTCGTCGCGTAATGTAGTACTGATCACTAAAAGTCTAAAACCTTTTTCTTGTCTTCTTGCATTTCGACTTGTTTCTTCATTTACCTGAATCTGTTTTTTAATCAATAGGTCGATACGGCTATCCTTGACTATGGAAACACTTGCTGTATCTCTTTTAGTGATGAATAGGCTATCCTGTGCGGCTACTTTCCCAACGATTATTGGCACAATGAATAAAGCGATAAATAGAGAAATACGAACCATGCTGCAAAGATAGCCGCTTTAATAGGCGCCCCCGCTGCCGGCAATGGTTTGAATGGGATGCCACGTGGTTTTAATTTCCTGTAAATCCATGATTAAATAAGGAGACTGTCCTGCTTGAGTAACTACTTGGTTGGAAGGCCAGCGAAACATTCTTTTTACATGGCCAGCACCTTTCTCTTGTAACTTCTGCCAATCTGGTTTTCCCTGGTCATAACAAACAACAGCATTTACATCTAGATGAGCACTGATCCAGTCTGTTAATTCTTCCTGGAATCCTGTTAAAATATTTACTACTCCGCCGGGTACATCAGCGCTATGTAACACTTCGGCAAAACTAATTGTGGCAAGCGGCTTCTCTTGATCAGCAAGAATTAAACAGGTATTTCCACCAGCAATACAAGGAGCCATTTGAGATACTGCCCCTAGCAGCGGGGCATTTGCAGGAGCCAGTAATGCAACAACCCCCATTGGCTCTGGTGCTGAAAAGTTATAATGTGCCGAGGCTACTGGGTTTACTGAGCTAAATAGTGATTGGTATTTATCACACCAACCTGCATAATAGATGAGCCTGTCAATGGAAAGATTTATTTCTCGGTTTGCAGCAGCAGCTGAATAATCTTGTGCAATCAGTTCGTCTTTTAATTGTTTTTTTCTGCCCTCCAACATCTCTGCAATTCTATACAAAATTTGGCCTCTATTAAATCCACTTCGAGTGCTCCACCCGCCCCATGCTGATCGGGCGGCACTGACAGCATCTCTAACATCTTTTCGGGAAGATTGACAGACATTAGCAATTGTTTTTCCTGCTGCATTTTTCACCGGGTAACTCCGTCCGGATTCGGTGCGAGGAAACTGACCTCCGATATAAATCTTATATGTTTTCCAAATCTCTAATCTTGATTGCTGCGTCATAGTGTAGTGTTTAACTCAATTGAACATAAGGTTGCAGTCCCTGTAACCCGCCTTCTCTTCCAAAGCCACTCTCTTTGTAGCCTCCAAAAGGAGAAGTAGGATCAAATAAATTATAAGTATTAGCCCAGATTACGCCTGCCCTTATTCTTTTAGATATATTAAAAATGCGAGCACCTTTATCGGTCCATATCCCCGCACTTAAGCCATAGGGCGAATTATTTGCTTTTTCGATTACTTCGTCGTCTGTTCGAAAAGTCAATATGCAAAGAACGGGCCCAAAGATTTCCTCTTGTGCAATCCGATTACTCTGGGCCACATTGGTAAATAAGCTGGGTCTGCAGAAATAACCTTTTTTGGGTAGTGCGCAATCACTTTCATAGAAACTGGCGCCCTCCGCTTTTCCAATTTTTATAAACGATTGAATGGTTTTAAGTTGTTGGGCAGAGTTGATGGCTCCAATATCTGTATTCTTATCAAGTGGATCTCCTACCAGCAAGGTGCCAATACGATCCTTTAATTTTTTAATGAAAATCTTTGCAATGGATTCTTGTACGTATAAGCGAGAACCCGCACAGCAAACATGTCCTTGATTAAAGAATATTCCGTTGATGACGCCTTCTACGGCTTGATCGATCGGTGCGTCTTCAAAAATGATATTTGCGCCTTTGCCTCCTAATTCTAAGGTTAGTTTTTTGGAGCTACCTGCTAGTGTGCGTTGAATTATTTTCCCCACTTCGGTGGAACCGGTGAATGCAATTTTGTTGATGTCTGTATGCTTGGTTAATAAAGCACCCGTTTGGCCTGCTCCGGTGATAATATTGACAACCCCTGGTGGCAAGTCAGCCTCTTGGATAATTTCTGCCAATTTTAAAGTGGTCAGCGAGGTGGTTTCTGCAGGTTTTAGTACAACGGTGTTGCCAGTTGCTAATGCGGGAGCAATTTTCCAGGCGGCCATCAATAAAGGAAAGTTCCAAGGTGTAATTTGCCCTGCTACACCCAGCGAATTGGCTTTTTTATTGGGAAATGCAAAATCTAATTTGTCGGCCCAGCCCGCATAATAAAAAAAGTGATTGGCAGCGGTGGGGATATCAAAATCACGACTTTCTCGTATAGGTTTTCCGCCATCCATAGTTTCTGTAACCGCTAATTCTCGTGCTCTTTCTTGCATGATTCTTGCGATCCTGAAAATATATTTGCCTCTTTCTGTGGGTGAAATTTTCTTCCAATATTTTTCATAGCCCTGGCGAGCAGCCTGCACTGCCTTGTTGACGTCTGCTTCCTCTGCAAGTGCAATTTCACTCAACTTTTCCTCGGTGGCTGGGTTGATGCTATTGAAATAGTTGCCACTGGAAGGCTTTTGCCATTTGCCATTGATAAAAAGCTCATAGCGGCTGGCAATGGCAGCAGGTTGTTTGCTTTCAGGCGCAGGGGAGTATTCCCATTTTTTTTTCGTGGCCATATTTTTATTAATCAATTGAAAAGTAATTCGGGGATTGATAGTTTCCTGTTGTTTCTTTTGCTACTTGCATGAGCACATCATTGGCCAAACTACTGGCGCCAAAACGAAACCAATGTTTGTCAAGCCAGGCCTCTCCCAATGTTTCTTTAACCATCACTAAGTAATGAAGGGCTAATTTCGACTTTGAAATTCCGCCTGCTGGCTTCATACCCACTTTCTTTCCGGTTTTATAAAAATGATCGCGAATAGTTTCCAACATCACTAGCGTTACCGGCATGGTTGCTGCCGGTTGAATTTTTCCTGTTGAAGTTTTAATGAAATCGGCACCGGCCGCAATAGCGATGGTGCTTGCTTTTCTGACTTGATCCAAGGTTCCTAGTTCGCCCGTTTCTAAAATCACTTTAAGTCTTGCCTTACCACAGGCTTCTTTGATTGCAGCAATTTCATCAAACACATATTGGTAATCCCCTGCATGAAATTTACCTCTGCTGATGACCATGTCTACCTCGTCTGCGCCTTCCTCAACTGCCAGCCGTGTATCAGCCAACTTGATTCGAAGTGAGGATTGCCCACTCGGAAAAGCAGTTGCCACAGAGGCAACCTTGATCAAGCTTCCTTGTAATGCTTTTTTAGCAACGCTAACCATGGATGGGTAGACGCAAATGGCAGCCACTGTAGGGAGTCCTGGTATGTGATCATGAAGGTGTCGGGCTTTGGTACACAATTGATTAACTTTCCCAGGGGTATCTTTTCCCTCCAAGGTGGTCAGGTCAATCATACTAAGTACCATATGAAGCCCCTGCATTTTACTGGGCCCTTTGATACTTCTTTTTGTAAACCGAATTGCACGTTCTTCCACACCCGTTTGTTCAACAGGTGGGTGATTGAGAATCTGTGTGTTAAAAACAGGTTTTTTGCCAGCCATCAATTTGAAGCCTTTGGTAGGTTAAAAGTAAAACTAATTACCTATCATTGCTGTCCGTTATTTTTATTTCAAATAAAACTCTGGCTATGCGATTGTACAAGTTTTTCATGTGGATGATGTTGCTGGCAGGTACTTATGCTGCTCAGGCCCAACCCACATTTCCGGAAAATGGAGTGGCTGACCCCCGCTCTGGTTATTTTGCTTTTACACACGCAACTATTGTAAAGGATGCAAGTAATACGCTGCAAGATGCTACACTTGTAATTCGGGATGGTCGCATTTTAGCAGTGGGTAGTGGAATTCCTGTTCCAACAGGCGCTGTTGAAGTAGACTGTAAAGGAAAGTTTATCTATCCGTCCTTTATTGATATGTACGCCGACTATGGTATTCCTTCCGCACAACAGCGTCCAGCTGGTCAGCCTTTTGATTTTTTTCGTAGTGCACAGTTAGAAACGAACCAGAAAGGTCCTTATGGATGGAATCAGGCTATTCGTAGCGAGCAACAAGCGCACACAGTATTTACTTCGGATGAAAATAAAGCAAAGTCATTACGTGAGTTAGGTTTTGGAACTGTGTTGAGTCATATACGCGACGGTATTGCACGGGGCACCGGTACCTTGGTGACACTCGCCAATGAAAAAGAAAACCTAATCATTTTAAAAGACAGAGCTGCGGCACATTACTCTTTCAACAAAGGAAGCTCCACGCAGAGTTACCCGAGTTCTATGATGGGTAATATTTCTTTGCTTCGTCAAACCTATCTTGATGCGCAATGGTACAAAACACAGCCACAAGAGGAGGGGTATAATCTTACTTTAAAAACCTGGAACGAAAACCAATCCCTGCCACAGATTTTTGAAGCCAATGACAAATGGAATGATTTGCGGGCATATAGAATTGGCAAGGAGTTTGGTGTGCAATACATTTTGAAAGCGGGTCAAAATGAATACCAACGAATCAGTGAAATGAAAAGCACGGGTTCGTCCTTTATTCTTCCCTTGAATTTTCCAGTAGCACAAGATGTTGAGGATCCTGCAGAGGCGCGTTTTGTGGCACTCAATGATATGAAGCACTGGGAACTGGCCCCTTCTCAGCCTGCTGCGTTTGAAAAAGCCGGGATCCCCTTTGCGTTGACAACAGCTGATTTATCCAGTGTCAGTCAATTTGCACGGAATCTGCAAAAAGCCAAAGAATATGGGTTAACAGATGGAAAGATTATGGAAGCCTTGACAAAAACTCCTGCAGAAATGTTAGGTGTGTACGATAAAGTAGGTAGTCTGGATAAGGGCAAGCTGGCTAATTTTCTTATTACAACAGGGCCATTATTTCAAGAGAGAACTACTTTATTGCAGAATTGGATTCAGGGCATTAAGTATACGATCAAAGAAGACGCCGGAAATGTAGCAGGTACTTATCAGTTAGTTGTAACTACACAAGCTGGTAAAGAAAACTATACCCTGGAGGTTAAGTCTCCTGGTGCTGCAACCTTGTATGCAAAAGATACTTTGCTTTCTCGTTTCAGCTTTGACGGTAAGCAGTTGAAAATTTATTATGCTCCTGCTCCAGTCAGACAACGTCCAACATTGGACAGCACACGGACGCGTGGTATGGGCATGGGGGGACGTTTTCCAGGAATGGCAGAGCAGCCTTTACCGCTGACTGCCACCCGGCTTAGTGGTGTTTCTAATGGTACCGAGTGGAACGGAGTAGGAACAGATTCATTAGGAAATCCTTTAACCTGGACGGCTACACTCGTCAAGCAAAGCGCAACTACAATCGATAGTGTTCGTAAAAAAGAGTTGCCCGCAGTTGGAAAAGTAGTTTATCCATTTCTTCCTTTTGGTTGGGAAGAAGGGCAGCAGCCTAAAACTGAAACTATCTTGATTCGTAATGCTACCGTTTGGACTAACGAGGCACAGGGGGTTATTAAAAATGCAGACGTATTGCTGAAAGATGGAAAAATAGCCGCGGTTGGTCAGGGGCTTAGTGCACCTGCTGAGGCAAAAATGATTGATGGTACAGGGAAACATGTTACTGCTGGTATAATTGACGAACACTCACATATTGCAGCGGCTTCCATTAATGAGGGTGGACAGTCGGTGACGTCTGAAGTACGTATCAGTGATAATTTAAATCCTGATGATGTCAATATTTATCGTCAGCTCAGTGGAGGAGTTACCACTTCGCATATTTTGCATGGTTCGGCCAATGTGATTGGTGGGCAGACTCAATTGATCAAATTACGCTGGGGAGCGAATGATGATGGATTGAAATTTAACAACTGGCCTGGCCAAATCAAGTTTGCCTTAGGAGAGAATGTAAAACGTTCTGCCTCTCCCAATGGAAATAATAGATATCCTGATACGCGAATGGGCGTTGAGCAGGTATTGATTGATGCTTTTACGCGGGCTAAGGATTATCAAAAGCAATGGCAAGATTATGAAACTGCCCGCAAGGCCTTTGAGTCAAGTAAGAATAAAAAATTATTGACTGCGCCAGTTGCACCTCGTCGTGATTTAGAGTTGGATGCGTTAGTAGAAATTTTGGAGAAGCGTCGGTTTATCACTTGTCACTCTTATGTGCAAAGTGAAATTAATGGCGCCATGGAGGTAGCGAATAAGATGGGGTATACGGTAAACACATTTACGCATATCCTGGAAGGTTACAAAGTGGCTGATAAAATGAAAAAACATGGATCATTTGCCTCTACCTTCTCTGACTGGTGGGCTTATAAAATGGAAGTAGAAGATGCTATCCCATACAATGCGGCAATCATGCATAAGGTTGGTTTAACAGTTGCTATCAATTCTGATGATGCAGAGATGGCGCGTCGATTAAACCAAGAGGCAGCCAAAGTTGTAAAATATGGGGGTGTCACTGAAGAGGAAGCACTCAAGATGGTTACCCTGAATCCGGCAAAAATGTTACATGTAGCGGATCGCGTAGGTAGTTTATTGCCAGGAAAGGATGCCGATGTAGTAGTATGGAGTGATCATCCATTGAGTATTTATGCAAAGTCTTTATATACCATCGTGGATGGCGCTATCTATTTTGATAGAACGAAAGACGAAGAACTCCAACAAAAAGTAGATCAGGAAAGAACACGTTTGGTTCGTAAAATGAATGGTGAAAAAAGAAGTGGTGCACCAGTAATTCCTGCACAGCCTAGTTATCAGCTGATGCATAGCTGTCACGATCACGGGCACAGCCATGGTTTATTGGTAATAGATATTGAATAATTGAATTTGAAAAAAAGCAGTCTTATGCAAAAGATAATTTTAAGTGCTCTTTTAACAGCTTCTTTAACCTATTTACAGGCACAAGAAACCGTATTACCCGCTAAACAGCAGAAGGGTAGTTTTTATTTAACTAATGCCACCATTCATATCGGAAATGGTAAAGTAATTCAAAATGGCACTATCAAAGTAACTAACGGTAAGATCGAGGCTGTGGGAGATAATATTCCGGTTCCTGCCAGCGCAGACAATGTTACTGATCTGAAAGGTCAGGATCTTTATCCGGGTTTGATTCTTCCTACCAGCACTTTGGGTCTCATTGAAATTAGTTCGGTTCGTGCTACACAGGATGCACGTGAAATAGGGGAATTGAATCCTAGTGTTCGTTCAATTGTGGCGTATAATTCCGACTCTAAAGTAATTAACACCCTGCGCTCAAATGGTATTTTATTAGCCAATGTAGTGCCACAAGGAAATTTTGTAGCCGGCACTTCCTCAGTAGTGCAATTAGATGCATGGAATTGGGAGGATGCGGCCTACAAAACAGATGCAGGGCTACATGTTTATATGCCATCCTTGTTGCCTCGCCCAAGTTTTGGTGGACGCGGGGGTGGTGGATTTGGCATGGGTAATTTCGGTGGTCAAGGTGGAGATCCGGTAAAAGAGGGCTTAGAAAAAATGGAAGGATTAAAAACATTTTTCAGAGAAGCAAAAGCATATCAGCAACTGACGGATCGAAAAGCAACCAATCTAAAGTTTGAAGCCGTAAAGGATTTGTTTGAAAAGAAGCAAAAGTTATATATGCATGCTACCACGGCAAAACAAATTTTAGTGGCACTAGATTTTGTGAAAGAGTTTGGATTTGATATGGTAATTGTGGGAGGTAGTGAAAGTTATCAAGTTGCGGATTTATTAAAACAGCATAATGTTTCCGTGATTTTGCAGCAACCACACAGTTTGCCCACCGCGGGTGATGATGATGTTGATCAGCCTTATAAAACGGCTGCACAATTGCAAAAGGCTGGCGTATTATTTTCTATCTCCGATGATGATAGTCAAACACGCGGAAGAAATCTGGCTTTTAATGCCGGTACTGCCGCCGCCTATGGGCTGGACAAGGAACAGGCTTTGGCTGCTATCACACTTAACGCCGCTCGAATCATGGGTGTAGCGGACAAGACAGGTAGTATTGAGGTAGGAAAAGATGCAAATATTGTAGTAAGTAGTGGCGATCTTTTAGATATGCGAAATAGTAATGTAACCGCTGCTTATATACAAGGACGTAAAATCGACCTTACTGACAAGCACAAATTACTGAACGATCGTTTTGAGCAGAAATACGAATTAAAAGCGCCTAGAAAAGGATTTTGATTACAGGTCTCTGCCGTGACATTGTTTGAACTTTTTCCCGCTTCCACAGGGACAAGGGTCATTTCTTCCAATCTTGGGACCTGCAGTAATGGGTGCTGGCTTATCCTGTTCGTTTGCTGCATAATCCTGACCTGCATTGTCTATTTCCTCTTTGTTAGCACGCATACGGCTCATATCTGTACGTTGCTGTCTGCCTTCTTTGAGCCCTGCTTCCTGTTGTTGTGCCGGTAGGGTAGCGTGGCAAAGGAAATTGACAATATTGCGGTTGACGTCCGCATTCATGTTACGGAACAACTGATAAGCTTCCATTTTATAAATCACCAGCGGATCTTTCTGTTCCAGATAGGCGGTTTGAACACTTTGCTTTAGATCGTCCATGGCGCGCAAATGTTCTTTCCAATTTTCGTCAATGACCGCCAGAGTAACGGAGCGCTCCAATGCTTGGGAAAGTTCAACTCCATTTGAATCCAAGGTTTTTGCCAAATTGGCCAGCACATTATATCCTTTGCGACCATCGGTGAAAGGAACAATTACGTTTTCAATATTAGCGCCCTGTGTCAAACGAATGTTTTTGAAAACAGGGATTGCCTGATTTTCTACTTCTTGTTTATGACGTGTGTAGCTTGCAATGGCTTCCTGATAAAGTCGGTCAATTACTTTAGTTTCATCCGCTTTAAATAGCTCTTCTTGCGTAATGGAAGTGTCAAGGCCAAAGTTCAAAATACAAGCCATCTTAAATCCATCGTAGTCCTCTTGTTCGCGGAATGAAGTAACCAATCCTTCTGCCTGTGCGGAAAAAGCTCCGTCGATATCCAAAGCAAGACGTTCTCCAAATAAAGCATGATTACGACGCTTGTAAACTGCATTTCGTTGCATGTTCATTACATCATCGTACTCCAATAATCTTTTACGTATCCCGAAATTATTTTCCTCTACTTTTTTCTGTGCTCGCTGGATGCTGTTGCTAATCATGCTGTGTTGGATCACATCCCCTTCTTTATATCCCAGCTTATCCATTAATCCTGCAATCCTGTCGCTACCAAACATTCGCATTAAGTCATCCTCCAGCGAAACGTAGAACTGGCTGGAACCAGGATCTCCCTGACGACCCGCACGACCTCGTAATTGTCTATCTACACGGCGGCTCTCATGTCTTTCTGTGCCAATGATGGCTAATCCACCCGCCTCTTTTACACCAGGGCCCAGCTTAATATCCGTACCTCTACCTGCCATATTGGTAGCAATGGTAACAGCACCAGCCAAGCCAGCTTCAGCCACTACCTGCGCCTCTCTGGCATGTTGCTTGGCATTAAGTACGTTATGTGGGATCTTCTTTTGTTGTAACATCCTTCCTAACAACTCACTGACTTCAACAGAAGTGGTACCTACCAGACAGGGTCGTCCTGCATTTCTTAATGTTTCAATTTCGTCAATGACTGCCTTGAATTTTTCTCGCTTGGTTTTATAAACCAAGTCATCGCGGTCGTCGCGAATCATATTCAGATTGGTGGGTATGCTAACCACATCTAACTTATAGATACTCCACAATTCAGCAGCTTCCGTTTCCGCTGTTCCCGTCATCCCTGCTAGCTTGTGATACATTCTGAAATAATTCTGCAGGGTGATGGTGGCATAGGTCTGCGTGGCCGCTTCAATCTTTACATTCTCTTTTGCTTCCAGGGCTTGATGAAGTCCGTCACTGTAACGACGGCCCTCCATGATACGACCCGTTTGTTCGTCCACAATCTTAATGGCCCCGTCCATGATTACATATTCAACATCTTTGGCAAAAAGCGTGTAAGCTTTGAGTAGCTGTTGAACTGTATGTATACGATCAGCTTTTTGAGCATACTCGTTTAGCGTGGCTTCTTTAAGCTGCATTTTTTCTTCTGCACTCGCTTCACTTTTTTCAACTTCAGACAGGCGTATTCCAATATCAGGTAACACAAAAAACTCGGGATCCTCTCCACTGCGTGTAATGGCAGCCAAGCCTTTGTCGGTTAGGTCAACTGAATTATTTTTTTCGTCGATGTGAAACAATAATTCCTCATCAACTAGTGGCATGTAACGTTGCTGGTCCTGTAAGTAATAATTTTCTGCCTTCTGCAGTAATACTTTTATACCTGGTTCACTAAGGTATTTGATAACTGGGCCATACTTGGGTAATCCACGATGCGCGCGGAATAGGTAGAGCCCACCGGTTTTTGGATCGTCCTGACCGGCCGTAATTAGTCTTTTAGCTTCATTGAGACAATTACGAACAATTTTTTCCTGTTCAACTACTAATTGCTGAATACGTGGTTTGTGAACATGATACTGTTGATCATCTCCCTTTGCCACAGGACCTGAAATAATAAGCGGGGTGCGTGCGTCATCAATTAATACGGAGTCCACTTCATCCACCATTGCGTAATGGTGTTTACGCTGCACCATTTCCTCCGGGCTATGAACCATATTATCCCGTAAGTAGTCAAAACCAAATTCGTTGTTAGTTCCATAGGTGATATCAGCGGCATAGGCTTTTCTACGCTCCTCAGAATTCGGTTGATGTTTATCGATACAATCAACCGTTATCCCCAGCCACTCAAAAAGCGGGCCATTCCACTCCTGATCTCGCTTGGCCAAATAGTCATTGACCGTCACCAAGTGAACACCTTCGCCGGGTAGTGCATTAAGGTAAGCTGGGAGCGTGGAAACTAGTGTTTTACCCTCACCGGTTGCCATCTCTGAAATCTTTCCCTGATGTAGTACAATACCTCCAATCAGCTGCACATCATAATGCACCATATTCCAAGTTATGGTAGCACCCGCTGCTGTCCAGCTGTTCTTAAAAATTGATCGTTCGCCCTCAATACTGACATAGTCTTTTCTTACACTAAGATCTTTATCTAATGTAGTAGCCGTAGCCACGATCTCTTTGTTTTCTTTAAATCGTCTTGCCGTTTCTTTGATTACGGCAAAAGCCTCAGGTAATAGCTGTTCAAGCACTACCTCAATTTCTTTATTCCGCTGTTTGCGTAAACGGTCAACTTCCTGGTAAATGGCATCCTTGCCGGTAAGGTCTGCAGGAGCCAGGTTCTCAGCTGCTTGGTTTTGTGCGGCAATTTGTTGATCAATTTCCAGCAGGTGTTTTTTTATACGAGTTCTGAATTCCTCGGTTTTGCCACGTAACTGATCATTGCTGAGCTGCTGATACTGAGCAAAAAAGTTGTTTATAGCGGCTACCTGGGGTTGAACTTTTTTGACGTCTTTTTCAGACTTGCTGCCGCCAAATATTTTGGAGATATATCCAAGCATAAGGCGGCAAATATAAGCCAAAAAAAACCCTAAATTTGCACCCCAAACAAGCGTACATGGCAGGCCAGCTCAAAGAAGTCAGAAATCGAATAAAATCAGTACAAAGTACCCAGCAGATTACTAAGGCCATGAAAATGGTTAGTGCGGCTAAACTTCGCCGTGCTCAGGATGCTATCCTTCAGATGCGTCCCTATGCTCAGAAATTGCAGGAAATGCTGTCTAATATTGTAAGCGCCAGTGAGGCGGGTGCTGAAATGGCACTAGCTGCAGAGCGTCCAGTTGAGAAAGTTTTACTGATTGTAATTAGCAGCGATCGAGGATTGGCAGGTGCTTTTAATGCAAACGTGGTGAAATTAACCAAGAGTACAATTGCTGAGAAATATGCAAATCAGGCCAAAAACGGAAATGTAACCATTTGGAATATTGGCAAGAAGGCCTACGAGAATTTAACCAAGTCCAATTTCAAAACGGATGCTACTTTCAAAGACATTTTTCTTCAGCTCAGCTTTGAAAAGGTGCAAGAAGCCGCGGCTGCCGCGCGCCAGGCATTTCTTAATAAGGAATTTGACGTAGTTGAAATCATCTATAGCCAGTTTAAGAATGCGGCAACACAACGGTTTGTTGCTGAACGCTATTTGCCGATTCCACGAGCTGAAAAAAAGGAAGGCAGTACCCAAGCCGATTTTATTTTTGACCCTGAGAAAAATACATTGGTGGCTGAGTTAATGCCTCGTATTTTGAATACCCAATTGTACAAGGCTGTCCTCGATTCTAATGCTTCCGAGCACGGTGCGCGGATGACCGCTATGGATAAGGCTAGTGAAAACGCAAACGAAATGTTGCGCTCCTTGAAGATTTCCTATAACCGTGCAAGACAGGCTGCAATCACCACTGAATTAACGGAAATTGTGAGTGGTGCTGCTGCATTGCAAGGTTAATAAGACTGTGTACAATTTTCTCTCAGTCTTATTTCCCTTATTTGTATTTTCAAGTCTCCAACCATGCCTGAAATTTCAACCTTATTGCCTCATATTGAGGCCCTGATATTTGCCAGTGACCGTCCGTTGACAACACTCGAGCTGACGGATTACGTGAACAATGCCCTTGGATTCTTAGAGGATCGAGCAACCCTTGATCAGGTTGAGGCGGCCTTGAATGGAATTACGGAAAAGTATTCATCTGACTTTTACCCGTTTGAAGTGGTACAAAGTGGTGGAGGTTGGCAGTTTCTTTCCAAAAAGGAATATCATCGCACAATCGCTCAGATCAATGGAGATAAGTTTTTAAAAAGACTTACTACCGCTTCATTGGAAACACTGGCAATCATTGCATACAAACAACCGGTTACTAAAGGAGAGATTGAAGCCATTCGCGGAGTAAGCTCAGACTATGCCGTTCAAAAATTATTGGAGAAAGAATTGATTGTAATTGCAGGTCGTAACGAAAAGTTGCCCGGTCATCCCTTGGTGTATGCAACCTCCAGAAGCTTTATGGATTATTTTGGTATCAATTCATCAGATGATCTTCCAAAAATTCGTGAAGTGCTTGCAGAGCAATTGATTGCTCCCACTTACGTTCAAGATGAGGTAATAACTGACTCACCTGCCAGTGAAAGTCAGGAAGATTGATCTTGTTATCTTCGTCTCATGTTTCCCCGCGTTGAACCAACTATACTAATTGAAGCGACCCGACAATACGGCACTCCACTTTATTTCTATCATGCGGAGCGAATTCAGTATCAATACGAAAGTTTAAAGCAAGCTTTTACAAGTTGGGATGTTCGTTTTTTTTATGCGGCCAAAGCGCTTACTAATCTTCACATCTTACAATATATTCATTCCTTAGGCTGCTCAGTAGATTGTAGTTCCATTAACGAAATCAAGATTGCGCGAAAAGCTGGAATACCCAGTGATAGAATATTATATACGTCCAATAGTATAAATTTTTTTGAAATTGAAGAAGCGGTTTTGCAGGGGGTATTTGTGAATGTAGATAGTTTGTCTGCCCTTGAAAAATTTGGAAAGCGGTTCGGTAATTCATATCCGGTAGGGATACGCCTTCGTCCTAATATTATGGCAGGAGGTAATCTGAAAATTTCAACCGGTCATGCTGCTAGTAAGTTTGGAATACCAGTAGAACAGTTAGAACAAGTACACGCACTTGTTTCCACCTACAACATTCAAGTTCACACATTACATATTCACACCGGGAG
>VFQT010003087.1_pt1 | contig 15794 bp, 10 predicted proteins | sample 3512381 | NCBI WGS metagenome assembly VFQT01 (sample SAMN10412376, study PRJNA504923) | tailings metagenome | isolation source: Relicate 2 Philex TSF3 active mining site | place: Philippines: Tuba, Benguet | collected 2017-08-29 | reverse complement strand
ACGCCTTACCGCCGACGATGGGCGAAATGGCCACGACGTCGTTGCGGCGAGAGGTGAGTACGTCGTCCACTCCCGCGAGGGCGCGAAGGGGCCCAATCGACACGATGGGATTGGACGGGGCGATGATCACCTTGTCTGCATCGCGGAGAATTTGGAGGAACGTCGGCTTGGCTGATTCGCTGCCGGCAAATCGCACGCTGGCGACCCGCACGTCGTGGCGATACTTGACGAAGTATTCCTGGAACGAGATTTCATCTCCCGCCTTTCCCGCAATGCAGTCCTCGGCGAGAGTGACGAGCGTACGCACCTCGTCGTCGGACATGGGGACGACATGGCAGGGAACCCCCCAAGCCGCGGCGATCTCTGCGGATACTTCACTCAGTGATGCGCCTTCACGCAATCGCGCCGTGCGGTAGAAGTGCGTGGCGAGGTCACAATCACCGAGGTTGAACCACCGCGGCGCGGCCGACGAGCCGGTCGGTGTCACCGATTCGAAGCGGGCGAGGGACTCCATGGCCGTCCAGGTTTCGTTCGCCAGTCCCCACCCGCGTTCGGGGTCGATGGCGCCCGCGACGGTGTAGGTCACCGTGTCCAGATCGGGTGAGATGTGTAGGCCGTGCAGCACGGTGTCGTCAGCGGTGTTGACGATCGCAGTCAGAGGAACGTCGAGGCGCACGGCGCCACGGAGGAATCGTGCGGCGCCCACTCCACCTGCCAACACCGCGATCATGCGTTCGAAGCGTAACGATCGATCACTGGTAGATTCGTTGTCTCATGCCCACCGCGTTCATCACCGGCATCACGGGTCAAGACGGCCGTCACCTTGCGGAGTTCCTCCACGGCAAGGGCTACAAGGTGTACGGAATGATGAAGGGTCAACACAACCCGCGTGCGGAGATGATCCGCGAAGAGTTTCCGTTCATCGAAATCGTTCCCGGTGACCTGACCGATCTGTCCAGTCTGGTCGCCGCACTCGAGCAAACTCAGCCCGACGAGGTGTACAACCTGGGCGCCATTTCTTTCGTGGCGATGTCGTTCAATCAGGCCGAGCTGACGGCGAACGTCACCGGCCTCGGCGTCCTTCGGATGCTCGAGGCCGTGCGCATGGTGGGCGGGGCAACCAACAATCCGATTCGCTTCTATCAAGCGTCGTCATCGGAGATGTTCGGCAAGGTGCGCGAAGTGCCCCAGACGGAGATGACCCCGTTCCATCCGCGTTCGCCTTACGGCGTGGCGAAGGTATTCGGTCACCATCTCACCGTCAACTATCGCGAGAGCTACGGGCTCTTCGCGTGCTCGGGCATCCTGTTCAACCATGAAGGACCGCGCCGTGGTCTCGAGTTCGTCACGCGCAAGATCACCAATACGGCAGCGCGCATCAAGCTCGGTATCGAGAAGGAGTTGGTGCTCGGCAACATCGATGCCAAGCGCGACTGGGGATTCGCCGGCGACTACGTGAAGGCGATGTGGTTGATGTTGCAGCAGAGCGAACCTGACGACTACGTGATTGCGACGGGCGAGACGCACTCGGTGGAGGAGTTCCTCACCCTGACCTTCGACAAGGTCGGTCTCGGTGATTGGCGACCACACGTGCGCCAAGACCCGAAGTTCTTCCGTCCGGCGGAGGTGGACCTCCTGATCGGTGATCCTTCAAAAGCCAAGAATCAGTTGGGCTGGGTTCCCGAGGTCAGTTTCGAACAACTCGTGGGGATGATGGTCGAGCACGACCTGCGCTACGAGTCGGATCGACTCAAGCGCTGATCACGTCTCGAGCGGACGTTCCGCGAACGCTTCGATCACGGACTCGTCGTCAATTCGAGCACCGCTCGCGAGTCTGCCCTTGATCGACATACCGAACACGATCAACGCCGCAACCGAGCTGGCGACCAAAGCCAGCTCCACGCGCAGGTAGAGGTCGTCGCTCGACAGCCACGCGACGAGAACGAACGTCACGAATCCGACTACCCATCCGAGCGCAACGGTGGCGTGTCCGTGCAATGCGATCACCGCTTGAGCAATCGCGACGGCCGCCATGTAGAGCGCGCTGGCGAATGCGAGCAGCGTCAGAGTTCGTCGGTCGATTCCACCCTCGTAGACCAACTCGAGTGCGGCGGGGCCCACCAAGAATGCGCCGACCACACCGATCACGCCGACGGCAACGACGAGATACATCAACCTACGGAGTCCGATTCGGAAGTCGGTGAGTTCGCGTTGTGCGGCGAGTCTGGCAAGTCGCGGAAGCAATGCGGCCTGCACTGCCTGGAAGAGGAACAACGGGATGCGGGCAAAGATGACGGCATTGCCGAATCGCGTGACCACTTCCGCTGGGGCCGTATCGCCAAGCAGGTCGACGGTGATCGGACCGGCATTGACGAGGGCGGCAGCGAAGAGTGAACCAAGGAGCAGCCAGCCAAGGTTTGGCGTCACCTCGCTCCACGTCGCCGGTGGACCATCTTCAGTTTTCAGTTTCCCCGCTGCGGCGACGAGCAACACCCCGATGATCGGTGAAAAGGCGATGGTGAGGGCGTACGGACCGACTCGATCGACACCCGCGAGCCACAACACGGCACAACCAATGACCCGAATCGCTCCATCCATGCCGATGATCACGCCGTAGCTGCCGAAGCGGCCCGAGCCGGAACAGATTCCTCGAGCGAGATGGAGAGGGGCATACGTACCCATGGCGATCAGCAACGCCAGGGTGACGATGCCATAGCCCTCGAAGAGGTTGTCGTTGACCACGGGCGCGAGCGCCACCACGGCAACGACGATGATGAGCAACATCGCTAGCGCGAGCGGGGCGACTCGTCGCACGATCGGTCGACCTCCCTGCGAGAGTGCGCGTCGATGGGCGAGTGCGCGGGATACTTCTTGTTCGATCGGCAAGAAGAACCCCGGAGCCAGGGCGAACATGATGAACCACATCGCGACGATCGGCTTGAAGCCGTCTTGTCCGAGTGCTTGCTGGCCGATCTTGAAGAACACGTATGCGGAGATGCCCGCAATGAACAAACCGATTCCCACGAGCACGGTGCCCTCGGGAAGTGGAGTGCGCGACTCGGTCTTCACCGCGTCGTTCGTCACGGCGTAGTCCGGGAAATCACGATGAGTGGCTTGGCCCAATCTCGACCACCAAGTCGCGATGCCAGGACCGACAAGGCAACGGCGAGTCGCAGGGGGAGGCGGGCAGAAAGGCGGGGGTTCGGTGTCGTGATCACGCGGTACTTCAATTCAGGCGTTGCTGCCTTCACTTCGTCGAAGATCTTCGCCAGAGAATTCTGGTTCTTCCAAGTCTGGTAAATCACCAGTCGTCCATTGGGGGCGAGTTGTGAAACGAAATATCGGATGAACTCGACTTGGAAATTGACGTCGACGTTGCGGGTGAAGGGATAGAACTCGAAGCAGAAGATGGTGTCGAAAGTTCCAAGAGGTCCGCTCGCTGGAGAGATTGGTCGAGCTTGGAATTTCGCTTCGGGGTGGTGGGCGATCGCATACGCGATGGCATCTTCTGCCAGATCGACTCCGAGCACGGTCGCATCGGGATAGGTCGCAGCAAGCGCCTTGGTCGTGAAACCGGCACCGCAGCCAGCGTCCAGAATCGAACGTGGCTGGTGAGGGCCGAGCAACGTGGCGACGGCGCGAACCTTGGCCAGAGGGTCCACGTCGTTGTGTAAGTCGATTCCGGTGAGTGAGGTACTCTCTCCGGTCCGGAGGAGCTTGTACGACTGAAAGTCAGACGAGGTGCTGATCTCGCTGGAATTCTTTTCTCGAAACTCGCGCTCCACCTGAGCCAAGTTTTCGGGCCGCCACCATTCTTTCGAATTCACCGGAAATTGCTCCTGGGCACGGCACGACACTAGGGCAGTGTCGGGTCTGATCGGTGTAGTCAGCCTTCCTTGGCGTCCGTACGAGGAGTAGAAGGTACGAAGTCACGAACTTTGGCGATCACCGTTTGGATCATCGTGTTCACGTCATCGGCACATTGTGGAGCACGCTCCTCGAGTCTTTCGGTGGCCTCTCGGCGCAACACTTGTGCTCGTTGAAACGTCAGTACCGCCAAGCCCACTGCGGTGTAGATCGCATCCTTGAACTTTTCCTTCAGTTCGTCATCGGAAAGATCCTGGAGTGACTGCAGATAGTCACGAACCGGAGCAGGAAGTGGTAGCGAACTCAGGTCGATTCGACGTGGGTCGAAATCCTCGATGCGCGGAAATGATCGCTCGGCCATGCGTTTCTGAGGCTACAAGCGCACCATTATTCACGCTCAGTCGTGCATGGTGATCGTTCGCCGCCTCGCCCTGCCGTTTGGACAACTAGCCTGACTGCGTCGTGACGCACTTGGAGATGTCTACGTCGATCGGTCGCGCACCTGAGGCCCCGCCGGTCGTTGTCTCGATGGTGGTGAGCAGCCCCGGAGAATGGTTCGCGGAGGTTCTCGACGGATTGGTTGCACAGGACTACCCGAACCTCCAGACGTTGTTTCTCATCGTCAAGGACGATGTGTCCCAGATCGCGGACGACAGTGCTTCGGTCGACTTGACCCAACGAATCCGCACGATTCTGCCCAATGCCATCGTGCGCACGGTCGAAGGGAATCCTGGGTGGGGTCCCGTGCAAAACCAAGTCCTTCGATTGGTCGAGGGGGAGGCCGGCTTCTTCTGTTTCCTGCATGATGACGTCGTTCTCGAGCCGAACACGATCAGTCGCCTGATCGAGGAGACATTCCGATCGAATGCCGGACTCGTCGGTCCGAAGGTGGTCACGTGGGATGACGCACGTGTTCTCCAAGAAGTGGGAATCGGTGTCGACCGGTTGGGCGAGCGCGTGTCCGTCGTCGAGCCCGGCGAACTCGATCAAGAGCAGCACGACGCAGTTCGCGACGTGTTCACGTTGTCGTCGTGTTGTCTTCTCGTTCGCGCAGATCTCTTTCGCGAGTTGGGCGGGTTTTGTCCGGAGATTTCATTCCATGGTGAGGAACTCGACTTTTCTTGGCGCGTGCATCTGAGTGGTGCACGAGTGCTGGTGGTTCCTTCCACCCGAGTGCGCCACCGGGGCGAGTTGTCGGTGCGCAATCCTGAAATCGTCTCGACCATCGAAACCGAACGTCACCGGGTGCTCACGGTGCTGGCTCTTTCGAGCGCACCACGGGTTCCGTTGCTGTACCTGCAGATGTTGATCGAGTCGCTCGTACGAGTGGTCGTGTCTCTCCTGGGCGGTGGAGTCCGTTCTGCGTTCGCCTCGCTGAGAGCAACGATCACCGCTGTCGCTTGGGTGGGGCAGATCTGGTCTCGACGCTCGCGCACCCGTCCGATTCGCCGAGTTCCCGGCTCGGAGATTCGCGGACTGCAGGAGCGTGGTAGCGCTCGATTGTCCGCGTTCTGGCGTCGGCGCCTGTCTCGTCGCTCTGCACGACCAAGCGACGACGTCGATCCTCGCCACACGCGCTTCGTTCTCGGCGTCGGTGTTGCTCTGGTGCTGTTCGTCCTGGTGGGCAGTCGAAGTTGGATCGGTGGTTCGGTGGCGGTCGTTGGCGAGTTCCTGCCGTTGCGTAGCAGCGAGTCTCCGTTCGCGCTGTTGAGTGACTATCTCGGTGGTTGGTGGCAAGCAGGGTTCGGTCAGGCGGCCGCGAATCCCACGGGGGTTCTGTTGCTCGCGCTCGCGGGGTTCGCGACGTTCGGACAACTGGGTTTCCTGCAACTTTGCCTGATCCTCGGGTTGCTGGTGGTCGGCTGGATCGGCGTGTGGCAGATGGCGGGTCGCGAGTTCGGCATGCGCGCACGAATCATCGCCGTGGTGGCATACGGAGCGTTGCCGAACCTCTTTTTTGGTCTCAGCGTCGGAGCGTGGGGTGCGCTCGTTCTCTATGCCACCTTGCCGTGGTGGGCGCGGGCAGTGCTGCGCGACGAGCGAAGTCTCGGAGGCGCAAAGCGGACCCAAGCAATCGCCTCGAGCGTGGTGCTGGCAGCGCTCGTCCTGGCACTCGAACCCAGTGCACTCGTCGTGTTCGGATGGGTGGGATTGTGGTGGGCAGTCGCCAATGTCGTGGCTGGTGGCGGCGCAAGAGGTCTCGTCGGCCCACTGCGAGTCACGCTGATTGCCGCAGTCGGTGCATTCGTGCTCAATCTTCCGTCGGCAAATCAGATCATCGAGAGGTCCGGCAACTTCGTCGAATCGACGGAGCAGGCAAATCGGGGTCTCATCGCCATGGCGAGTTTCGATTTCGATGGACGAACGATTGGCGTGTTGACGCTCGTCGTCCACGTACTTCCTCTTGCAGGAGTGTTGTTGGCTCGAGGCAAGTACTTGGTATGGGCAATTCGTGCCGTCCTGTTGACTTCGTCGACGACCGCAGTCTTGGTGCTACATGATCAATCGGTACTTGACGTTGCACTGCCCTCTCTTCTGTCGATGTCCTTCGTCGTCTCATTTGGTGCGGCCCTGGCCGTGCTTGCTCTGTTGGGCACTGCGCTCGATCGCAGTCCGACCAGGCTGCGACCCGTCGCAGTGGGTGCAGTGGCATTGGGTCTGCTGTCCATCGTTCCGTCGATGCCGTATGTGACGAGTGGGGATTGGGGGCAACCCGAGACGACCCTTGCCCAATTGCTCACCCAACTTCCCAAGGACCCCGAAGAAGGTGACTACCGCGTCGTCTTCGTCGGTGCGAGCGAGTTGTTGCCCGTTGCCCCGACGGACTTGTCAAATGGGCTTGCGTACGCGGTGTCTGACGACGGCGAAATCACGCTTCGCGATCGGTGGGTTCCACCAGCGAACGATGCTTCGGAGTGGCTCGCTCAGACACTCGAACTCGTCGGAGAGGGATCCACCGTTCGTGCCGGCCGACTGTTGGCGCCACTCGCGGTTCGTTACGTGGTCGTGCCGCTCGCGCCAGTCGACGACGATCAGTCCGGGGTCGTTGCGCCAGTCGTCGACGAATTCGTCGGTGGTCTTGCGAATCAGCTCGACCTGCGTCGCGCGTATTACTCGAGTTCTCTCGTGATCTACGAGAACGTCGCGTGGATCCCGACGTTGGCCAAGTTGACGGATGAATCAGCGGTGCTCTCTCAGCAGGCAGGAACCGATGCGCTGCTCACGGTTGATTTGTCCACGGACACCATGTTGAAAATGGGCGACACCCTCACGGGGGACCCGTCTCTGGTCGAAGAAGGCACCGTCCACTTTGCGGCTCCGCACTCTGATTCGGTGGTGCTGAACGTCGGCGGAATCGACGTGCAGTCGCGGGTGGCGTTCGGTGGCACGATGGCATTCGATTCACCAGTGGCGGGGTTGGCTCGTCTCGAGATGCGCACGCCTTGGTTGCATCTACTCACCGTGCTGGTGCAAGTGCTGTTTTGGGTGCTCGCCCTGTTGGCGATCGGCGACATCGGCCGATTCCGTCGTCGTTCGTTGTTGCGCGCGGCTCGGCGAGTGCGCTTGATCGAAAGCGATGAGGCGGTGTTGTCGTTGGATGAATCGGTGAGGCGAGGATGAACGACCCCGTCGTCACTCGTGAGCACATGCGGGTGCGCCAAGTGATCGTGGCTCTCGCCACGGTTGCCCTCGCCGCGGCGCTCGTCATCATCGACTCACGTGTCGAACCTGCTTCCGATGAGTCGGTCGTCGCGAGTGGGCGAGTGGCGATTCCGTCGGTGTCCTCTGCGGAGACGGTTGCATCCACCTGGTTCTGTCCGGGCGTACCCGGCAACGACGGGACGATTTCCAGTTCGTTGATCCTGGCCAATTCAGGCGCCCAAGACATCTCGGCAACGGTGACCCATCTCGGCACGGCCGTGGAGTCGGTGGCGCAGTCGGTAGTCATTCCGGCACTTGCGAGTCTCGAGGTTGAAGCGACGGGAGGGGTCGTCTCACCATTCGTGGCCACCATCGTCGAGATCCTCGGTGCGTCGGGTTCAGTCGAGCAGGTGATCAATCATCCCGCCGGCCGTTCGGTCGTCACGTGTACCACCAAGACGGCGGACGAGTGGTACTTCGCTGATGGCTTCACTGCGGCGGACAGTCTCGAGAACATCGTGATCAGTAACCCGTTCAGTGATGCAAGCGTGGTCAACGTCACGTTCACCACGAAGGATTCCATGCGCGAGCCAGGCAACCTGCAGGGTCTCGTCGTGGCACCTCGCTCGGTGCTGTCGATCTCGCTCGCAGAGCAGGGTGCGCGCAATGAACCTGTTTTGGCCGTGTCCGTCCGCGCCAAGTCGGGCAATGTCGTCGTCGGACGATCGCAGCACTATCTCGGTCAGGGTCGTCTCGGCTACGTGATGAACCTCGGGTCGATGGGTGATGCGACGGAGTGGTGGTTCGCCGACGGAGAACGCATCGAAGGTTCGACTGAACAACTCGTCGTCTACAACCCGTGGGACGTCGATCGTCAGTTGAACGTGGTGTTCTTGCCGACCGATCCTGCAATCGTGATCGATCCGCTCGTCATCACGGCACCCGCTGGGCGCGTGACACTGATCGATACCGCGCAGCTTCCGAACCTTCCCGCTGGCCGATACGGCATCAACGTGTCGGTTCTCGACGACTTGTCACGCGACGATCGCGGAGTCGTGGTGGAGCAGGTGATCACGCGACGGGTGGGGGACAAGGTGGGTACGTCGGTGGTACTCGGTACGCCAGGCGCGGCACTCAGCACCGTGTGGGTGGCGCCCGCGGGCGTCACGCCGGGACTCGAAGACGGGCTCGTCATACTCAACACCACACCGACCGAGGCATCGCTCGTGATCGAGCAGGTAGGACCTGCTGGACTCGTCCCGGTCACCGGACTCGAGTCGATCGTCGTCGGCGCTGGCTCTCTTGCCGTCGTGGCAATCCCACCGTCGCTTTCTTCTGCACAGGTAGTGGTGCGCGCGGATCAACCGATCGTGGTGCAACGAATGTTGTCGCGTGGGGGAGAACTCGTAGGCCGCACCACTGCGCTGGCCATGCCGGTTCTACCGATGGTGACGCCATGATTCGCGTGTTGCTCGTCTTCGGCACCGCGTTGTTGGCAATGGGGGCAGGCACGTTCATGAAGCGACGGGGAGAGGCATCCCCAACCCAAGTCGGCCATCTTCATCCCACTCAGATCGATCGTGCGGACTTCGATGATTCGCGGGAGTGGCTGGCAGTGGCATTCACCTCTGCCACGTGCAACACCTGTGCAGAAGTGGAGAACAAGTTACGAGTCCTCGAATCACGCAACGTGGGAGTACACATCGTCGAATACGGCGAGCATCGGGAGCTGCACCGTAGGTACGCCATCGACTCGGTGCCGTGCACGGTGTTCGCCGATTCGCTCGGCGTGGTGCACCAAGGTTTTGTCGGACCGGTGAGCGCCACCGACTTGTGGGCCGCACTAGCGCGCGTTCGTGACGGTGGCGATTTCGAGCAGTGCTCGGATACCGAGTCGCCTCAGAGCAACTAGCGCTTTCGCGATCTAGTTCGTGAGCTAGAACTTCGGCGAGTTCTCGCTGACCTTCTCCGGCTCGCCCAGACCCTGCTGCACGAGTCGTGAAACCAGTGCTCCGTCGATGGTTTCTTGGTCGAGGAGCGCCTGGGCGACGAGGTCGAGACCCTTGCGATACTTTTCGAGCAAGGTGCGAGCACGCTTCTCCTGCTCGTGCAGGATGCGGCTGATCTCCTCATCAATGACGCGTGCCGTCTCGTCCGAGTACTCCCTGCCCGAAGTCATCAGGTCTTCACCAAGGAACACCTGCTGCTGTCCGGCGAATGCCATCGGGCCAACCTTGTCGCTCATGCCCCATTCCCGCACCATGCGGCGGGCGATGTTCGTCGACTGCTCGAGATCGTTGGCTGCACCGCTGTTGAGATGACCGAACACGATCATCTCCGCAACGCGGCCACCCATCGCTTTGCAAATCACGTCCTCGAAGTACTCGCGTGAGTAGGTGTGGCGCTCTTCGGGAAGCGTCCAAGTGACGCCGAGTGCCATTCCGCGGGGGAGGATCGTCACTTTGTGCAGCGGATCGGAGTGCGGAAGCACCGTGGCCAACACGGCGTGACCACCCTCGTGGTACGCGGTCGCACGCTTTTCCTCGGCATTGAGGATCAGGCTTTCGCGGCTGGCGCCGAGCACGACGCGATCGCGCGCGTTTTCGAAGTCGATGCGTTCGATGTGAGTCGAGCCACGACGAACGGCGAACAGAGCCGCCTCGTTGACGAGGTTGGCGAGATCAGCGCCGCTCATTCCGGGCGTCGCCTTGGCCATCGTGTCGAGATCGACGTCGGTGCCCATGCGCTTGCCGGTCGAGTGCACCTTCAGGATTGCGAGGCGCTCATCAGACTCGGGGAGCGGCACGACGATCTGGCGATCGAAGCGACCAGGACGCAGGAGTGCGGGATCCAAGATGTCGGGTCGGTTGGTTGCGGCCATCACGACGATGCCTTCGGTGGCCTCGAAGCCGTCCATCTCGGCGAGCATCTGGTTCAACGTCTGCTCGCGCTCGTCGTGTCCGCCACCGAGACCCGCACCACGCTTGCGACCAATCGAGTCGATCTCGTCGATGAAGATGATCGCGCGGCCCATCTTGGCGGCCTGCTGGAACAAGTCGCGGACGCGACTCGCACCGACACCGACGAACATCTCCATGAAGTCCGAGCCAGTGACGGAGAGGAAGCCAACGCCTGCTTCGCCGGCGACAGCACGCGCGAACAGGGTCTTGCCCGTTCCCGGAGGACCGACGAGGAGGATGCCCTTCGGGACGCGTGCGCCGATTTCCTTGAATCGCTCCGGCATGCGAAGGAAGTCGACGACTTCTTTGATCTCTTGCTTCACGCCGTCATAACCGGCGACGTCGGCGAAGGTGGTCGACGGCTTGTCCGCGTTGTAGTTCTTCGCGCGACTGCGACCGATCGACATGATGTTGCCGGCCTGACCCATTGCTCGGCGCTGCATCCAGATGAAGAACCCCATGATCAAAAAGAAGGGGAGCAGGATCGGGATCAGGTTGGTGAAGAAGTTGCCCTGCGGTGTCTCGTAGTCGTAGTCGACACCCTTTTCCTTGAGCAGCTGCTCATCGGCATCCGACAGTGCCGTCGCGCCCGTGGTCGTGAATTCGCCGCCGTCGGTGAGCGTGCCCGAGATCGTGTTGCTCAGGTTGTTGATGGTGACGTTGTCGACTTTGCCCTGGTTCACGAGGTCGAGGAACTCGGTGTAGGTGACCTTGGTGGCGGTCGTCGTCGGCCACAGGCGTGGGGCGGCGATCAACCCGATCGCCACGGCGACGAGGACCCAGACCGCCCAGCGGGGCATGTTCGGTCGCGACGAGTTGGACTGCTTGCTGCCGCCCGAGGGCGACTGCTTGGACTTGGTGCGCTTGGGTGCAGGAGGTGGGGGTGGGGGGAGTTTGCTCACGAGGGTCATGCTACGGCGGGTCGCGCGAAGCGGTCATGTCGTGCACGGACGTACCGATCATCCACCAAGCGCGCAGCGCCAAGAATTACCGTTGAACCGTGGCTCGCAAGTGTTCTCGCAGTGGGTGCAAAGCCCAACCGTCCATGACGCTCACCTATCAATATGGTCGGGCACTCGTGTGGATGGATGACCTCGTCGAGGAAGTCGACCCGCACGGTTATGACCTGTGTGACCGCCACGGAGAGCGCCTCACGGTGCCGACCGGTTGGCGTCTCGAGGACCGTCGCAATCGGTTCCGCGTCGTCGTGCCCAACCGACTCGCAGGATGACCTCGCCGTGGCCGGCCCCATCGGGGCCGCCGCCTGATTTTTCGCCAGCGTCGCGGATCGGCATCGGCTATCTCGCACTGTCGTGGGTGACGTGTTACGCCCTCGCCGTCGTCGTGAGCGGTGTGCTGCTCGCCGCAACGGGCACCGCGGAGTCCGGAACCGACCAACCGACGTGGGTCGTTGCACTCTCCGCACTCGGCTTGTGGCTGCCGTTCCTCGCGATGTTGCAATACACGTCGCGAGCACGACTCACCGGCAATCTGCGAACCGACTACTTCATTCATTTTTCGTGGCGCGACGCGTGGGGTGTCCCGATCGGTGTTGCATCGCAGCTCGTGCTCGTGAACCTCGTCATGTGGCCGTTGCGCGTCGCGTTTCCCGACGTGTTCGATCCCGCTGACGTGGAGCGTCGAGCTCGTGATCTCGTCGATGCCGCGAGCGGTGCATGGATCGTCCTCCTTGCCATCGTGGTCGTGGTCGGCGCACCATTCGTCGAAGAACTCGTGTACCGCGCCTACATCCAGGCACGACTCGAGCCGATCACGTCGAGGACGTGGTCGGTGATCATCGCCGCAGTGTGGTTCACGATCGTGCACCTCGAGCCCGTCGAGTTCCCGGGGCTCTTTGCCTTCGCGCTCGTGCTCGGTCTGTGTTTCGCGCGCACCAAGCGCATCGGGTTGTCGATCGTGGCGCATGTCGCGTTCAACGTGACGGGGCTCGTCCTCGTACTTGCCACCTAGGCTGTGGTCGCGTGAGCACCACTGGCGAACAAGTCGAGGTTGACGCGAGCGAGGTGTCGACCGACCGCGTCGGTCTGCGCCAACGGCTGCTGGACGGCCAGGACTACTGGCAGCGGTTCTCGACCATCCTGATCGTCGGCGGGTGCACGGTGGCGCTCCTCGTCACCCTTCATCCGAGTCTGATCCTGCGCAACAACACGCCGACCGGTGGCGACATGGGAGCACACGTGTGGGCACCTGCGTACCTTCGCGATCACTTGCTGACGCAGTTCCGACTCACTGGATGGAGCATGGACTGGTACTCGGGTCTGCCCGTGTATCGCTTCTACATGGTCGTGCCGGCGCTCGCGATCCTGCTCTTTGACATCGTGCTTCCGTATGGGATCGCGATGAAGATCGTCGCCGTCGTCGGCATCCTTGCGTTGCCATGGTGCGCCTGGAAACTCGGCCGCATGACGCGCCTTGCCTACCCGCTGCCCGAACTTCTTGCGATTGCGGCGACCCTCTTTTTGTACGACGAGAGCTTCACCATCTATGGCGGCAACATCGCCTCGACGATGGCGGGGGAGTTCTCGTTTTCGATCGCGCTCGCGCTCGCGCTCCTCGCATTCGCGTATTTCGCAGAAGGGTTGCGCACCGGCAAGTACTTCGTGACGGCGGCCGCTCTCGTTGCGCTCTCGGCGCTCAGTCACGGCATCGTGCTGCTCTTCGTCTTCGGTGGTGTCGTGTTGATGGTGCCGATCTGGGCACTCAAGTCGTCGTTTCCATATGCCGGCAAGGTCGTCGCGCTTGCCACGCTGCTGTCGGCGTTCTGGGTCGTGCCCTTCGTCTTCAACCACGCCTACATGACCGACATGAAGTACGAGCCGCGTCCGAGCGGGGTGAGCGACTCGTTCTGGCAGATGTTCTTCCCCTTGCACATCGCCTTCGACATCGTGATCACGACGTTTGCCGTGATCGGATTCCTCGCCTATTCGCGTCGGCGCGTGCGCATCGTGCAGTGGATGGGCATCTATTGCGTGGTGCTCGCACTCGGTGTGTACGTCGCGCGCAACAGCCTGCCGATCATTGGCCTGCTGTGGAACCCGCGACTGTTGCCGTTCCTTTATCTGTTGCGCTACTTCCTCTTCGTTCTCGGCGCCTATGAGGTGATCGCCTTCGCGGTGCGCATCACCTCGATCGAACGCGGATTGAAGCGCGCGGTGAGCGCGCCGGTCGAGGAGACCGACGCGGACGTCATCGTCGTTCCGCGCGTGCGCGACTCGTTCGTGTTCAACCTCGCGACGCTGGCGGCTCTAGCGCTGTGTGTGACGGCCGTGCTCGGCTTCCGCTTCCAGGAGATGCCCTTCGGCAAGATCGTCGCCGCCGAAGACGGGAGCACGAAGTACGTGTGGGGACCGTTCTCGACGAAGTCCTCGAACGACGGTTTCGTGGACGGCTGGGCGCGCTGGAACTTCACGGGCTACGAGGGCAAGTCGGCGTACGGCGAGTATCACGACGTCGTGCAGACGATGAAGCGCCTCGGCGAAGATCCGGCACATGGCTGTGGTCGCGCGCTGTGGGAGAACAACGGCGAGTTGAACAAGTACGGCACGACGATGTCGCTCATGTTGCTCCCGTTCTGGACCAACAGCTGCATCGGATCGATGGAGGGACTGTTCTTCGAAGCCGCCGGCACGACGCCATACCACTTCATCTCGGCAGCGGCGCTCTCCAAGCAGAGCAGCAATCCCGTGCGCGAGTTGCGCTACAACAACAACGATGCCGAACGCGGCGCGCGTTACCTGCGTGAGTTGGGCGTGAAGTACTACATGGCCTTTACCCCCGAGGCGGTGAATGCTGCGAGTGCGATACCTGATCAACTCGTCGAAGTCGCGCGCTCCGGGCCGTGGGTGATCTACGAGGTTCCCGGGTCTGACATCGTCGTGCCGCTGACGGTGCAGCCGGTCGTCGCGAACGTCTCGAGTGACAACCCGCGCGAACGCTGGCTCGAGATCGGCACCAGCTGGTTCCAGCAGCCCGAGGAGTGGAACGTCGCCGTCACGGATGACGGTCCCGCCCAGTGGCAGCGCATCACGCCCGTCGTGGACATGACGCGTCGTCAGGGCGAACCCGGATCCTCCGGTCGGCTCGTCGACATCGTCACGCCGAGTGAGCCGATTGCACCGGTGAATCTCGAGCCGACGACCGTCAGCAACGTGGTGGTTGGCAACGACTCGGTGTCGTTCAGCGTGGACCGAATCGGTGTCCCCGTCTTGGTACGCGTCAGTTATTTCCCGAACTGGAAGGTGGACGGCGCGATCGGGCCGTATCGCGTCGCGCCGAACATGATGGTCGTCGTGCCGACGTCGAATGACGTCTCGATGAACTTTGGGTGGTCGATGCGTGATGCGATTGCTTATCTGCTCACGCTGGCAGCCTTCGGGTGGATCGTCGTCGAGCGACGACGAAGCCCGCGCCGAAGTGACTAGCGTGGTACTTCGTGCCTGACCTGAATGCGATCGTCAAGGCGTACGACATTCGTGGCACCGTCCCGGACCAGTTGGACGCACAGGCCGCGTATGCATTCGGCGTCGCGTTCGCTCAGTTCACCAAGGCGTCCCACATCGTCGTCGCTCACGACATGCGCCCGAGTGGGCCGGAACTCGTCGATGCGTTCCAAAGGGGAGCGCTCGCCCACGGCGTGAGCGTCACCAACCTCGGCCTCGCCTCGAGCGATCTGCTCTATTACGCCTCGGGGAAGATGGACATGCCGGGGGCGATGTTCACCGCCTCGCACAATCCCGCGCAATACAACGGCATCAAGTGTTGCCTCGCCGGTGCTCGCTCGATCGGCATCGACAACGGCCTGCGCGACATGCATCGCTTCGCCCAGGCGGTCCTCGATGGCAACGAGCCACCGCATGCGGCACGTGCCGGCACGCTCGATCACGTCAACGTGCTCGGTGAGTTCGCCGACCACGTCGTGTCGTTCATCGCAGGCGACACGCTTCGCCCACTTCGTGTCGTCGCGGACACCGCCAACGGGATGGGCGGCCTCGTCGTGCCCGAGGTGTTCGCGCGGTTGTCGGAATTCGACATCGAGGTGATGTACGGCGAACTCGACGGCACGTTTCCGAACCACCCGGCGGATCCACTGCAGCCCGCAAACCAACGCGACCTGCAGGCGCGAGTGCTCGCGGGTGGATTCGACGTCGGTCTCGCCTTCGACGGCGATGCCGATCGCGTGTTCCTCGTGGATGAGACGGGTAAGGGTATGTCGGGCAGCACGACGACGGCGCTCCTCGCGTCACGGTTCCTGCGCCTGTCGCCCGGTGCGACCGTGCTGTACAACCTGATCTGTTCGCGCGCCGT
>VFQT010003084.1_pt1 | contig 15809 bp, 2 predicted proteins | sample 3512381 | NCBI WGS metagenome assembly VFQT01 (sample SAMN10412376, study PRJNA504923) | tailings metagenome | isolation source: Relicate 2 Philex TSF3 active mining site | place: Philippines: Tuba, Benguet | collected 2017-08-29 | reverse complement strand
AGCGCCTCGGCGGCATCATTGGCCGAGCCGTCAACCGTCAGCGTCTGACCTACATCCAGGTTCGACGCATCAATCACCATGCTCGTCTGACCGTAGGTCGCCGCAAGCGTCACAGACGCGCTCGACGTGTCGTCCAAACCGTCATTGATCAAAAGCGTCTCAACGCCCGTGAAGTCTGCGTCGAGCGTAAAGGTCACCGAGGAGCTTAGGTCAACGCGAACCGTGTCGTTGTTGTCGCCACCCGATACCGTGTCATCCGACGTCAGCGTCTTGGTGCCATCAAACACAAAGGTATCGTCGTCAGCACCACCGTCGAGATCGTCGTTACCCGACCCCGAGTAGATAGAATCCGCCCCTGAACCGCCAACAACCGTGTCGTTCGCAGAGCCAGTCGAGATCGTGTCATCGCCAGAACCGCCCGTTACCGAGATGCTCGCTGTGTACGCCGAAGCATCAACATTGACCTCTTTGGTAACAGTCGTGATCGCTGCAGCATTAACGCGAACAATCCCACCAGCCTGGGCTTCCGTTGCCAGAACCAACGTCTGGTTGTCCGCATCAGCGGTCAGCACAACCTCTTCAACGTTCGAAACGTTCGTGAAATCTGCATCAACCAGCTCAGAAGCCGTGCTCAGGCGGATCTCGTCATCCGTCCCATTTTGACCGTTGATCGTGTCAGAAATGGTCAGTTCGGCAGACGCAAAAACGAAATCATCATCGTCATCGCCGCCATCGAGATTGTCGTTGCCTGACCCCGATGTGATCGAGTCATTACCAGCATTGCCATAGACCGTGTCGTTGCCAGAACCCGTCGTGATCGTGTCGTTATCCGACCCGCCACGGACGTCCAGCGCCTCGGCGGCATCATTGGCCGAGCCGTCAACCGTCAGCGTCTGACCTACATCCAGGTTCGACGCATCAATCACCATGCTCGTCTGACCGTAGGTCGCCGCAAGCGTCACAGACGCGCTCGACGTGTCGTCCAAACCGTCATTGATCAAAAGCGTCTCAACGCCCGTGAAGTCTGCGTCGAGCGTAAAGGTCACCGAGGAGCTTAGGTCAACGCGAACCGTGTCGTTGTTGTCGCCACCCGATACCGTGTCATCCGACGTCAGCGTCTTGGTGCCATCAAACACAAAGGTATCGTCGTCAGCACCACCGTCGAGATCGTCGTTACCCGACCCCGAGTAGATAGAATCCGCCCCTGAACCGCCAACAACCGTGTCGTTCGCAGAGCCAGTCGAGATCGTGTCGTTATCCGACCCGCCACGGACGTCCAGCGCCTCGCCGGCATCATTGGCCGAGCCGTCAACCGTCAGCGTCTCACCTGCATCCAGGTTCGACGCATCAATCACCATGCCGTTCTGATCATAGTCGGCGTGAAGCGTCACAGACGCATCCGAATCAGCAGCGCCGTCATTGATCAAAAGCGTCTCAACGCCCGTGAAGTCGTCGTCGAGCGTAAAAGATACGTCGCCATCAAGATCAACACGCACACGATCGCCTACGCCACCGCCACCCGATACGGTGTCATCAGACGTGAGCGTCTTGGTTGAGTTGAAGACGAACGTATCGTCGCCGGTTCCGCCCGACAGATTATCGTTGCCAGAGCCAGAGGAGATGGAGTCATCTCCATCATTACCGACCACAGTATCGTTTGCAGACCCTGCAACGATCGTATCATTGCCCGTCCCGCCACGAACATCCAGGGCTTCGTTCGCATCGTTAAGAGCGCCAGATACAGTTAAGGTTTCCGTGCCATCCAAATTGGACGCGTCGATCACAAGGCTGGTTTGGTCGTAACCTGCATTGAACGTTACCGACGCATCAGATCCATTGCTCGCGTCATTAATTTGGAGCGTTTCAATGCCTGTGAAGTCACCATCGAGCGCAAAATTGATCGCCCCGTCGACATCAACACGGACAACGTCAGCCGCATCAGCACCGCCCGTAACCGTGTCATCCTCGGTTAAGCTATCTGTCGAACTAAATACAAAGATATCGTTGCCGGTGTTGCCGATCAACTTATCATTGCCAGAGCCCCCTTTAATGAGGTCATCGCCGGCTCCTGCATCAACGGAGTCTGCCCCATCTCCCGCAAAAATGCTATCTGTAGCACCCGTACCTAGGATCGTATCGTTGTACTGAGAGCCATTGATAATCAAAGCCTCAGTCTGGTTGGCAACGTTGATGGACACGGCCGCCTTAGCGGCAAAGGCATCAATAATTTCGATACTCACCAACTGAGCGTCAGTTGCGTTATTCAAAGCCCCAGACGTTTTTTCAATCAACAAGGTGTCGTTACCGGCACCACCATCAATGGTTTGATTGCCAAAATTATCCACACGCACGGTGTAGAGATTGGAGCGCGAGACATAGCCAGTCTCGGGGTCGACGACCTCTACTGAATAATTACCAATAAAATCAGAGATCCGGTAGTCGTTGTTGCCTCCCACAGGATTAGAGTCGAGCTTTTGAATTTGCGCATAACGATCTGTCGGATCGTTTATCGTGAATGTTGACGTACCCGCCGGGATCGTCACTGTCGCGACAAGAGCTGTCCCATTGTAAAGGTTCGCGGTCGCGTTTGCGCTCAGGGTACGGTCAATTGTGCCAATAATCGTCAAAACATTGAGGCTCGTGGTGCCACCGTTTGCAACGTTAACTTCGTCGTCGAAGTAGTCGACACGATCATCGCCCGCCTTAACGCCAGAAATTGTCGGGTCTCCGAGATCAATTGCCGCGTCACCAACGATAGCGTTATAAATATCTGCACTGCCATTATAAATAACGAAATCGTCAGCAGCCAAATTGCTGCCGTTGATCTCCATGATTTTGATGGCTTCATTATTTTCGATGATGTTATCGTCTGAACGGACAAGGAAAACAATGGTTTCATCGTCCGAATTGATCGCAACATAGCCATAAATGGCACCTACATGCTGCGTGAATTCAACGACTGGCGTAAATCCATCGCCAAGATTGGCGCCTGCAAAAAAGCTCAAAAAGCTGACATTGTCATCTTGACCAACTCTGGTGTCAACGTTGGTCTGCGCCCTTAGGACAGTAAGATAGTTGCTCAGGTTTGCATTTGAATAGACCAGATTCTGGTGCTTATCGCCATCCGACAAAAGCAGCCCACCAGCTGCAACCATACTCGCCCCAACCAAACCAAAAGTTGCCGCAAGCAAAACAGCGCCAGCCGCAACAAGCGCGCCGCCTTCAATATTTGTTGTATTGTCGGCGTAATTGTTTGCATCATTATGCTCGGCATTAGAATAGGGTGCCGCGCCATATGAGGACAACTTGTCGTAGTAATACTCTCCATAAAGGTAATTTACGTTGGGGCTATAAGATTGACCTGCGTTAATACCGATCCCGACTTCAATGCCAGCGCGCTGGTTTGACGTCGACAGAGCGCGCGCTCCATCATTGCCCGTGTTGCCATCAAGTGCATCAACGACGCGCTTATCGAGGTAGATCAGATCGTTGGTGCCATCAAAGCCTGCGACAAACTGCACCCCACTGCGCGAGTCATAATAGACCCTATCAGATCCCCCTGCTGAGATGCTAATTTGGTTGGAACCATTATTGCCGTAGAGGTAATCGCTCCCAGAACTATCCTTGAGCGTGTCATTGCCACCCTCGCCCCGGATCACAATCAGACCTGAGTTTGTGACATTTGTCCGAAGAGAAATTATATTATTGCCGGCAAGGCCCGCCGCTACTCCATAGAGGTCAGAAATTACCGCGACCCCTTGGCTGGATACCTGCAGGCTATCTACTCCCTCGTCCCAATCCATGATCATCGCATCGCCAGCGACAGTATTGTTCGAGACGTTGTAGCCCACACGGAATAAGTCTGCGCCAGATCCACCAATTAAGCGGTTCGCAGCCTCGCCGGTAATCGCGTTGTATCGATCCGCGCCCAATTCACCAGAAATCGTATCGTTACCAGGCCCGCCATCAAGGCTGTCAGTACCCGCGCCGCCGAAAATAAGGTCGTCACCAGAACCGGAGACAATGGTGTCATTCCCATTGCCGGCTTTGATTACGAAATCTTCCAAATTGTTCGCAAAGCTCGCGTCGGCATTAACGCCGTTGGACACAACAATATCTTCAAATCCGGTAAAGTTCGCATCGGTAGTCAATCTCAACGGGACATTGGTCGAAATCCGCAAAATGTCAGAATCATTACCGCCATCAATTGTATCGTTGGCATCAAGGATGCCGGCTCCAACATTTGGAGACGCCAAAATGAGTTCATCGGAACCATATCCCAACTCAATATTGCTGTTAAAACCGCCTGCTCCATTGCCTGTATAGGTAATGACATCAAAATCGCCAGAGCCGATCAAAGTTTTGAGGGTGCCATCCGTAGTGAAGCTATTGCCGTCAGGATTCTTAAGGGCAAGACGAACAAGCACACCATTTGCGAATGCCTGTGGGGCCGCATTCACATACTCTACGTTTGTTAAATAAAGCTCGTGAAGACCGCCGGTGCCCAGATTAAGGATGTCTACCCCGTCCCCAAGGTCAATTGTCCCATAGGCGCTGAAATAGCTTTGGCTAATTGTAACCGTGCTTACCGCAACGTCGCCAACCAGTCGGTTCCAGCTGACGCCGCCACCAATATTATCCTGGTTAACAGTCAACCAACGACCGTTGCCTAACAAAACAGCCATTTTTACACCCTTAATTTAATCGACAATAAATGCCCCCGACTTTGGATGGGGCAGAGGAAACAAAAAAGCAAGCCCCGCTTTTCAAAAAGAAAAGCGGGGCTTGAAGTCTACAACAAGCAACTAAGTTTGAAGTATCAACCCAGGAACAGGGTGGATCCATTCAGAAGGCTCGTAACGCCGGTGATAACGATACCGGACTGAACAACCGAGCCGCCTGTGCCGTTTGAGTCAAAGAGCACGAGGAGTTCGACCCCAGCCGCCTGGTTGACGGTGAAGACACCCGTACCTGCGTTATAGTCACCCTTGACCAGGGAGAATGTCTGGTCATCAACAGTACGCGTATCCCCGCGGAACACCGCCCCCGCAGCACGTTCACCACTCACGAGGTCAAACGCATCGAGATTGAGGACATCAACGGCTTGAGTGAACGTAAGGACGTCGACCGAGCTGGCATTACCAGCGGTAAAGAAGTCACCGTCATTGAAAGTGCCGCTATCACCATTGTCTTCAAAAGTGAATGTAGTGGTTTGCGTTCCCAGTGTGTAGATAACTTCCAAGACACCCTGAACATTTGCTGTCGCGATAGTGTCTTGCGAGTTTGTCGCGGTCACAACGACTGTATCGGTTGCAGCAACCTTATTCAATCCAGCTACGTTCAATGACGTGTATTGGGCGTAGGTAAGCGAAATACGATTATCAGTAGCGTCGATGATGTCTACCTTAGCATCTGCGCCTAGTGATACTGCGTTCGCACCTGATATCGTATCCGAAACGGTGACCGTGTCAGTGCCCTGAAGCTTAGCCATGTTGTCCGCAACAATCGCCTGAGCCGCAGTCAGCGAAATCGCAGTGCCGTCTTGGGTCGAGTCAATGTTGTCGACCTTCGCATCCGCCAGCAGAGCAGCCAGGTTCGCCTGAATGTTCGCTGTCGTATCCGAAACGGTGACCGTGTCAGTGCCCTGAAGCTTAGCCATGTTGTCCGCAACAATCGCCTGAGCCGCAGTCAGCGAAATCGCAGTGCCGTCTTGGGTCGAGTCAATGTTGTCGACCTTCGCATCCGCCAGCAGAGCAGCCAGGTTCGCCTGAATGTTCGCTGTCGTGTCAGAGACCGTGATCGCATCACCGAGCGTCCAACGAGCGGAACCAACCTCATTGAACTTTGCGAGCGACACAGTGATTGCATCACCAATAACATCAACACTGTCGGCGTAGCCGAGATTGTACAGATTGGCCGTAAAGTCACCCGCATTGATGTTCGCGGCGGTGTCACTCACGATAACAGTATTGGCACCCTGGACCACGCTGACCGAGCCCAACATGAACGCAGCAACCGTGTCAGTGATGTTGTAAACGCCATCAGCTGTATTGTTGTTCGTGCTATCAAAGCCCTTGAACTTGGAACCAAGCCCAACCAGCGTCGTAGCATTCGCAACGGTCAGAGCCGTACCGTCGGCCAAGTAGATAGCCGCAGCACCGTTCACAGACGCGCTGTCAGCTGTCAGCCCGGCAACGATGTTAACGCCACTGTCGGTGATGTTGTAGCTACCAAGCTTGCTGCCCAGTGTGATCAGACCACGCGTGTCAGCATCACCGATCAACTGCTCAACCGTTACACCAGAGTTGAACGCACCTGAGAAGGTAACGGCAGTCGCGCCAAGTACCGTTTCACGATCCGCAACACCGGTACCGTTTGCAGTGTTTATGGCTGCAGAAATCGCCGCGGCGGTATCCTTGATTGCGTAGCTACCCGAGACCTTGCTGCCAAGCTCGGAAATAACGCCCGCCTGAGCCGCGGTCGCGGTATCAGTCAGCGTGATTGAAGTGGCACCAGCAAGGTCAAGAGACGCGACACCTGCCGCCGCAACATTCGCGGAGCTATCCGAGATGTTGTAAACGACATCGGTACCAGCATCATCCCATCCACGAACAATACCGGCCTGTGCAACGCTAACTGGGCCTGTCACCGTTACCTTGGTGGCCGCGTTAGTGGCCGCCAAGTTTCCAGCTGCGCCCAGGTTCGCAAGCGAGTCACTAAGGCTGTAGGTTGCCGTCCCATTCAACGCGCGAATTGCCGTCGCATTGGCAGCAGTCGTTGTATCTTCAACGACAACCGCCACGGCTGCCGTAACAGCAGCTGCGTTCGCCGGGAGAAGCAGATTAGCCGCTGTATCCTTCAGCGTAACTGCACCCAGGCTGAAGCTGGTGTTATCCGTGTCAAACTTCGCAAGCTGAGCGGCTACAGCCAGCGACACTGACGTGTCGCTCACAGAAATCGTCCCAGCATCGGCCAGCACTGCGGTGCTAGCGGCCAAAATGTTCGCGGCAGTATCAGAGATATTGAAGCTGGTCTTATTGTCCGCGGCAGTCGCGGCGTTAAGAACCGTGGCTTCTGCAACCGTCGCAGCGGTAGATGCTGTAATGTTTGTTGCACCATTCAGGATCGACGACGAGAGAGCCGCCAGATTCTTTGCAGTGTCACCAAGGTCATAAACCAGCGTCCCAACCTGGCCCGCAGTCTTAAACGCAGTGATCGCGGTCGCCTCGGCAGCGGTTGAATTACCAGTCGCTGTCAGCGTTGTAATCACATCGTTTGACGTCGGAACCAAAGCCGCCGCCGACGCGCTGTCGACAGTCACCGAGGTCAAAGTTGAACTTCCCGAATTCTTAGCCGACAGAACTGCAGAAACCTCTGCTGCGACCGTCATGTTCGTCGTAACAGAGATGTCCTTAGCGCCTGCAAGAACAACGTTATTGGCGACCAAGAGACCAGCATTTTGGAACTCAAGAGCCGTGCCCTTGATGTTATACGTGGTATTTGCTGCTGTTGCAGGTGCACCTTGAATAATGACGGCCTGCGCAGGTGTCGCATCGGTTGTAGCCGCAACCTTCGTCGCACCAGCCAACGTCGCGCCGCCTGCCGCAAGCGCGACAGCCGTATCACTCAGGTTGTAGCTAACAGACGTACCAGCATCAGCAAAGAGTGTCCGAGCGTTTGCTCCTTCAGCGACAGTCAAGCCAGCATCAGTAATCTGGACAGAGACCGCATTGCCAACGAACGTCCGGTCAGTGCTGACATCGCTGAGTGTAGCGTAGCTGTCCACCACACGATAGGCGCCACCAGCCCCCATATTGTTAATGAACACAATATTGGCCTGCAATTCAGCAACTGAGCCCTGCACCAGATAGTGGCCCGCAATCACCAGTTCCGTCGGAAGCGCCTGGATTTCGGCAACGCTGCCAACAACCCGCACAGCGCCTGCAATATCCTCAATCTTGAGGGTATTACCGCCAAAGGTCGTAACACTCGTCGCACCCATCAAAACGGCGCTATCAGTGTTGATCGCGGCCGCGATGTTCGACACACTATCGCTGATAGCGTAAACAGAACCCGGCTTAACGGCCAAGGCCTGAGCCGCTTGGGCAAGTGTTAGCGAATTGCTGACCGTCACCTTGGTCGCGGCAGCAATTGCAGCAGCGTTATCGAGAACACCGTCACTATTAAGGTCTGCAGAGAGATTTTCAAACGTATCCGTGATGCTGAAGGTCGAATTCACGTTACCCGTGCGGATAAGTGTTGCCTGAGCGGCAGTCGCCTGACCGGTCACGGTGACTGATGTGGCGTCGGCAAGAACAGCAGCCTTCAGAGCAGAAACGTTATCAGCGGTATCCGTAATGCTGAATACCGTATTGACGTCACTGACCTTAGAACCGCTAATCGAAGCAGCCTGTGCGGCTGTCGCAGCGGTCGTAGCAGTCAACGAGGAAGCGCCGTCCAGAACATCGGCGGAAGACCCAGCAAGAGCGGCTGCCGTGTCACTGATCGCGAAGGTAGCCGTTCCCGTGTTCGTAGCGTCAAGAATGACCTTAGCTTCCGCGGCTGTTGCAGCCGTGCTAGCTACAATATCAACAGCAGAATTTAGCAGCGAACTGGCTGCAGCAAGCTTAGTCGCCGTATCAGTGAGCGAGAACGTCTTGCTGCCGGAGTTCGTTGCAGCGGCGATGGTCGTCGCCTGTGCCACTGTCGCAGCATCTGACACAACGATATCCTTGGAACCGTTGCGCGCTGCGACGTCTGCGGCCGTAGCCCCCGAGAGATTGGCAGCGCTATCGGTAATGCTGTAGCTATTCGTGCCACCGTTGGTTGCGGCGTCAACGATCTTGGCATCCGCGACCGTCACTGCGTCAGTAAGCGTGATGTTCGTAGCCGCATTGAGGACGGCCTTTTGAGCGCCAAGCAGGTTCTGGGCGTCAAAAGCAGCCTTGGTTCCGGATACGCTGAAGGAAACCGTACCGAATGGCTCAAGCGCAGCAAGTGCAACCGCTTCCGCTGGTGTCGCCGCCGTGGTGGCGGTGATATTTGTTGCCGTCGATTTGAGAGCGGCATTTGCAGCGACGATATTAGCCGCTGTGTCCACTAGACTGTAATTACCAACGGTGTTGCCCAGTCCATAAACCTTCAACGCCGCAGCGACGGTCAAAGATGTAGCCCCATTGTCCGACACGGTGATGGCGCCAACATTTACGTCCGTAAGCGTTGCTGAGGCAGCTGCCGAGATATTAGCTGCGGTATCGGAAATCTTGTAAGTTCCACTGCCGGCTTTGATGGCGGTGTTTGCTGCCAAAACCTGGGCCTGTGCTGCAGTCACCGTATTACCGGTGGCCTCATCAATAACCAGCGTGGCATTGGCGTCGCGTGCCAGAACTGCTGAGTCAGCCGAAGCTAAGTTAACAGCGGTGTCAGCGACGTTGTAAACCACCGTACCGGAGTTACCCAATGCAGAAACAGCCACAGCTTTGGCAACGGTAATGGCAGCATCGGTGACCGTAATGTCCTTCGACCCGGACACAAAGGCAGATGCGCCTGCCTTAAGATTGGTGTAGGTATCGGACAGATTATATTGAACCGGCGCAAATGTCGCAATCGTCGCGACATCAGTCGCATTTTGCGCCGTGACATTCAGAGCTGTATTTACAACAAACAGATCTGCCTCGTTCTTTACGTAAATAGAGGCATTCAGCAGGTTGGCAAGGCTGTCGGTTACCTTGACCACGTCGGCATAGCCAACCGCGGTTTCATTTGCGACTTGCCCGATATTGGCCGCGGTATCATCAATCGTGACGGTGCCTGCCGCAGAGAGAAGTGCGTCAGGCGCACCCGCGGTAAAGCGACCTTGAATTGCGGCAGCAGTATCCGTGATATCAAAACCGCCAACAAGCTTGATCTCCTTGCCCGCAATAACTTGTGCAATCTTTACTGCATCAGCAACGGAAGCTGCAGCATTCAACGTAACGCTAGTTGCAGTCTTCAGCATATCAGAGGCAGCAGGATTCCCCGCATTATCAGCGGCAACAGCGGCAGCCGAGTCAACAATGGCGTAAGACGTCGTCCCACTATTGTTGGCATTGTAGATAACGGCAGCCTGAGCAACAGTCGCGTTGCCAGTCGCAGAGACATTCTTGGCGTTATCAACAATCGCGTTCGCGCCTTCTGCGGCGACCAAATTGGCAACAGTGTCGGTCAGACTGTAGACGTCAGGCGCAACACCAGCGGTCGTCAAATCTGCAACATTCTTAACAGTTGCAGAGTCGGTCAGTGTCACAACACCGGTGGCCTGAAGAAGAGCGCTCTGCGCAGTCACAGCAGATGCGGCCAAAACATTGGCAGTCGTGTCGCTCACGTCGACGGGTGCCCCACCTGCATAAGTTGGCAGCGGCGCCGCACCGAATGCTGCCTTTGCTGCAACTAGTTCTGCGACAGTCGCCTTGCTGCCAGTAGACAGCGTCAGTGACGACGCTTCAGCACGCTCTGCAGATGTCAAAGTCGAGAGGTTAGTCAGCGTGTCAACAACCGCAAAAGTTGGGTCGGCAACCTTAGTAGCGCTGTAATTTGCCACCAGCGCCTTCAACTGGGCAACGGTGTGCGTAATTGAGCTGCTCTGCACGGTCGTCGCGTTCGCCTTGATGGTTGCACTAGCACCGTTCAGCGCGTCAATTGCATCGACGATCGTGTAGCTAGTCGCGCCGCTGTTGCTAAGCGCCTCAATGGCAGCCGCTTCGGATACGAGTGCGCCAGATGCAGCGACATTCGATGCGGCATTAACAACCGCCAAGTTAGCCGTCTGCAGGATCACTCCAGCAGTATCGGAAATGTTGTAAACAGTCGAACCTACATTCGTGGCGTTATAGATTGTGGAAGCCTGGGCAACAGTTGCGTCGCCCGTCGCGGTCACATTCGTTGCACCGTTAAGCGCAGGACCCGCAATTGCAACAATGGCAGCAACTGTATCATTCACGTCGTAAGAAAGCGTTGTAGCGTTACCACCTGCGGCAGCTGCAAAGATAGCGGCAGCTTGATTAGCATTAGCAACAGTCGTCGCAGTCACAGCCTTCGCATTCTGCAAACCAGCCGCATTGTTCGCCAAGTTGGCAGCAGTGTCGGTCACTGTGTAAACCTTGGCTGAAGCAAGCCCCCCTACGCCGCTGATAACAACAGCCTCGGATGCGGTGACGGTTGAGGTTGGCGCTACACCGTCAGCATTCTGCAGCACAGCCGCGTTTGCCTTGACGATATTTGCGGGGCTATCGACCAAAACATAATTCAACTTGCCGCCAGCGATTCCGGCATCAAGATAGCTTTGCACTTCGGCGACGGAAGCATTGCCGAGTTCAATCGAGCCAACAGCAGTCAATACGGCAGCTGGAGCCGCTGCAACGTTCGCCGCTGTGTCCACGATATCAAAAGCAGCAGTTGGCGCGAGGGCACGAATTGCAACAGCGCCAGCAACATCGGTTACCACTTTGGCCGTCGGATCTACGGTCAGCTTGGTCAGCCCGGCTAGGTCAGCGCTCTTAACAGTCAATGTAACGTTTTGACCCAGCGTCAGTTGAGCAATTCCGCTCAGCTGGCCTGCAAGATCAACTTTACCGACGACCGCATCTGCAGCGTCCTTGATGATGATGATGCTCTTCCCATCCCCAACGATCGTGCCGGTCATTGCGTTCAACTGCGCTGCAGTGAATGTTCCAGTAGAGTTGAGCTTAAGATTCTCAATACTGGTTAGCGTGCCGGTCGAAAAATCGTTCGTCCCAGAAAACTCGAGAGTGTCAGTGCCTAGGCCGCCGTCAATAACGCCAGCGTCGAACTCGCCGTCCCCGACGACAAAGGTATCGTTTCCTGAGCCGCCAATGAGAGTATCTCGACCGTCACCTCCGTTAATTACGTTAGTGCCGGAGCCATCGACCGTGATCTTGTCGGCAAGCAACCCGGCCGAAACCGTCAGGTTCGCGTTCCCTTCGAGGATGATACCCTTGGTCGCCGCAACAGCATTTGAGTTGACGGTAACAGTTACCGAACCCGAGTTTCCAGCAAACTTAACGATCGGCGCACCCGCGCCACCGTTAAGGGCATTTGCGGTTTCAATGTCACCCGCCGTAATGGTAAAGGAAGAGCTGCCTGCGCCTCCTGCTCCACCGCTAAGAGTGACCTTGTTGGCCGTAATGACGTCCAAGCCCAACTTAATGCTTGATGTCAGAGTATCAAAAACAAGACTACGGCTTGCATCAGCAAATGCAACGGTCGCGCCCACGGTACCCACCGGAACCGTGACAGAGCTTCCTGAACTATCCGTAAGAACAACAGATGATCCGCTGCGGACAGCGCTGTAGCTTGAGGCGTTTCCGGCGAGGGTGATAACATCACCGCCCCTGTTAAACGATGCATCTAGAACAACTGAAGCTCCGACCGCAATCGTCAGCGTCTCGGAGGCCGAGGTGCCGAAGACTTCTGTGGTCGACGATCCAGCGCCGATAGTGAACCTATCACCCGAGCCGAGAATGAGACGTGCCATTTGATAACTCCTAAAAAAACAAATGCTAGTTGTAGACTTATGCAGTGCTCTTTGAGCTTAACCGAAATTCATAAAATTGAAGCCAAGCGCTTCCTGAGCAGTCGCGTAATCGAAAATAAACGCATCCTTGCCCGTCAGAACATTATCCAATACGATAACGTTTGTAACAGCAGCGCTGGTATTGTTGAAGGTTATCTCCAAATCATTTGGATCTAAACCAGTGCCGAAATTATAACTCCCCACGGAAGCCCCAACGACCGTGATCTTGTCGTTGGCGCCAAAGCCTGTGATCACAACGTTCGTCTCTTTTGATGCGTCATCAACAAAATCAATAACAGCAGCTGAGGCATCAAACACGGACTTGCTAGAGCCGTTATCAATAGATTGTGATGTGGCTGGTCCAGATGATGCCAATCTAAAGAAGTCAAAGCCGATAGCAGATTCTGCTGACACCTCAGTGCTAATAAAAGAACCAGAGGGATTGGCATTGGCAAGAACAATAGAGCTGACCACGCCATTTTTATTAGCAGAAATCACAATATCATTGCCGATTGAGGAGAAGCTATAGTCACCATCCGAGGCATTGGAAACCGTGATAGTATCCCCAGATCCGAATGAAGCGATCCGGACCGTGTTCGCAACTGTCGCGTCTTCGGTAAATGCGATGTTACCCGACACAGCGCTCACGAGAGTGGTCGTTAACACATTAGCATCATCATCGTCATCTAGATTGCCATTGACACCGGCGACACCATCGCCGGAACCAGACCCCTGCGGTTTAGTAAGGGCAGAGAAGAAATCCCACCCCAATATAGCCTCGGCACTAACTTCATCGCTAACGAAGCCCGCACCCGCGACACCCTTGACAACAATCTTGTTAACGACACCAGCGATCGTGTTGTTATAAGTTATAACAAGGTCTGAACCCACCGAGGTAAATGAATAATCCGAAGAAGCCCCTGTAACTTCAATAACGTCACCTGCTGAAAAGTTTACAATCTCAGCGTTTGTCTTTTTAGAGCTGTCATCAGTAAACTTAAAAGCATCTCCTGCAGTTAAGCCAGAGCCAGCCGCATTGTAAACCGTAGCAACGGCATCGTTATCAGCATCGATAGTTTGAACTTCGCCCTTCGCTACAACTGTGACCGGAATCGTGACACGAGCAAGCAAACCTCCTTCGTCGACGACTCCTACGTCGAAGCTGTCACTCCCATAGAAATTGGGGTTAGGTTGATAATATAACTTGCCCGAATCAGAGACAATTTTGCCGTTCATCAAGCCGGCGCTCGAGATCAAACCAACAGACAATAAGGTATCAGGAGTATCGACATCAGAAACATCGAGCGACAAGGAACTGATTTCAACGCTACCATCCTCGTCAACGGTATAATTAGTCGGTGTCGTTGAGGCAATAACAGGAGCATCATTCACAGCCGCAACCGTCACGTTGATCGTCTGCGTCGCAGTGCCACCCTTGCCGTCCGACACCGTCACAACAAAGCTATCCGTGCCGTTGAAGTTGGCATTGGGCGTGTAAGTCGCCGTCGAGCCCGACACCGTAACCGTGCCGTTAGAAGCAGCACCAGCCGTGTAGGTGAGCGCGTCACCTTCGACATCAGTGGCCGCAAGCGACACAGACTTAGACATATCTTCGTCGGTCGATACCGCCTGGGACGCCGCTGCATAAGCCGGCGCATCATTCACAGCCGCAACCGTCACGTTGATCGTCTGCGTCGCAGTGCCACCCTTGCCGTCCGACACCGTCACAACAAAGCTATCCGTGCCGTTGAAGTTGGCATTGGGCGTGTAAGTCGCCGTCGAGCCCGACACCGTAACCGTGCCGTTAGAAGCAGCACCAGCCGTGTAGGTGAGCGCGTCACCTTCGACATCAGTGGCCGCAACAGCAATCACCTTCGCCGCATCCTCACTTGCCGAGACAGCCTGAGAGGAAGCCGAGTATGTCGGCGCGTCGTTCACAGCCGCAACCGTCACGTTGATCGTCTGCGTCGCAGTGCCACCCTTGCCGTCCGACACCGTCACAACAAAGCTATCCGTGCCGTTGAAGTTGGCATTGGGCGTGTAAGTCGCCGTCGAGCCCGACACCGTAACCGTGCCGTTAGAAGCAGCACCAGCCGTGTAGGTGAGCGCGTCACCTTCGACATCAGTGGCCGCAACAGCAATCACCTTCGCCGCATCCTCACTTGCCGAGACAGCCTGAGAGGAAGCCGAGTATGTCGGCGCGTCGTTCACAGCCGCCACATTAACAGTCACCGTCTGAGATGCCGAGAGACCTGCGGCATCCTTAACCGTGACCGTGAAACTATCGGCGCCCGAAAAATTTGCCTTCGGCGTATACGTGACCACGTTGCCCGAGATGCTAGCCGCGCCATTGGCCGGCGTCGACACCGTGTAGCTGAGCGTGTCACCCTTATTAGAGTCCGCCGCCGCGACCGTTACCGTTGAGGGCGTGTCTTCCGTGCCCGAAACCGACTGGGTCGAAGCCAGGGTCGGGGCGACATTCTTCTCGCCTCCGCCAAGCGCAACAACGGCAACGCCGCCTGCGACTGCCAAGCCGCCCAAGATCAGAAGGCCAGAGCCACCGCCTCCGCCGCCTGCACCACCTTCATCTATGGCACCACTTAGGCCGGAAGGGGCACCCGTATCAGCCGCATTCCGATCAGCCCCCCCCTCTTCTAAAGCCGCCAAAAGAACATGCTTATGGACCGCCTTGGACGATGCGGTCTTTTTGCCCTTTAGAGCTTTTTTTGCGTTATCAGAACCACTCTGAGTAGCATTAGGATTAGCCACCGTATTCCCCTCAAATCACTCTAAAGACAATAGCACCAGACCCACCTTTGGCGTTTCAACTTCAAATCTTTAGCGGGTGATGGGAATCCGCCAAGTTTTTACAGGGCCAAAGTGGTAATAATAAACATCTAAATTGGTCCGTTTATAGCTCTAGCTACCTTCTAGATTTTTTACAAACCTACATAAACATCGGCTTATCCCGCCTTACCGGAGCGATGCCGCCGCCGCCGCGGTCAATTCGATAGTCTATCTATTTGATAGAAAAATAACTTCGCTCTGTTGCACGACTGCCGCATCTTTGCGCCTACCTGGTGCGTAAAAACATTACTGCCAGATAGGCGCGAATTGAGTTGATACGTCTATCGCTCTGTCATGGCTTCACTGAAGGTCTTCGACAATGGCTTCGTCAAATAGCGGAAAACCGTGTGTTTGCCCGTTTCGATTTCAGCCGTTGTTGTCATCCCTGGCT
>VFQT010003082.1_pt1 | contig 15816 bp, 12 predicted proteins | sample 3512381 | NCBI WGS metagenome assembly VFQT01 (sample SAMN10412376, study PRJNA504923) | tailings metagenome | isolation source: Relicate 2 Philex TSF3 active mining site | place: Philippines: Tuba, Benguet | collected 2017-08-29 | reverse complement strand
GGTGTCGATGTCGAGGTGTTCGCACCGCGGGGCTTCGCGGCGAGGCGTCGGGAGGTGTCCGAGCGGTTCACGGTGCACGAAGCCCCGTCGAGCACGTCGCGCCGTGCCGTGCGGATCACGCTCGAACACACGTGGCTCGCAGCGCGCACGCGGTCGTTCGACCTCGTCCACCACGGCGGCGGCACCGTTCCGCGCATCGGCCATTCGGCGACGCTCCTCACGCTCCACGACGTGCAGTGGACGCAGTACCCCGAGTACGTCAGTGCGGTGAAGATGCGCTACCTGCGCGCCATGGTTCCCGCATCGCTCGCACGGGCGTCGCGCATCGCGGTGCCGAGCGCATTCGTTGCCGGCACGCTCGAGCGTGAGTTCGGTGTCGACCCGGGTCGAATCGGCGTGGTGCGCCACGGTCTCGAGTCGTCGATGGAACACAGCGTGACACCGGAGGCCGAGACACGGGCGAAGTTCGCGCTCGGGAACGGACCGGTTCTCGTGTACCCGGCGAACACGCACCCCCACAAGAACCACCGCTTTCTGCTCGGGCTCATGGCCCGCGGACAGGGGGCATGGGCCGACGAGTCGCTGCGCATCGTGTTCGCGGGGTCACCCGGCCGTGCGGAACAGTCCGTGCGCGACATGGTCCGTGATCTCGGTCTGGCGAGCCGCGTCGTGATGCCGGGTCGAGTGAGCGACGCCGACCGCAACGGTCTGCTCGCGACCGCCGACGCGATGGTGTTCCCGAGTGAATACGAAGGGTTCGGCGCGCCGGTGATCGAGGCGATGCGTCTCGGGGTGCCGGTGGTGTGCAGTGACCGCGCGAGCCTCCCCGAGGTCGCAGGAAGTGCGGCCCTCGTGCTCCCGCTCGACGAGTCCTCGTGGGCGACGGCGATCGAGCGTGCACGCACCGAACGCTCCCGCCTGGTGGCTGCCGGCCGGGAGAGAGCCGAACGGTTCACTGCCGAGAAATCAGCCGAAGATCTCCTGGTGCTCTACGACGCGGTCGTGAGGAGTCGACGATGATCGTCGTGCTCTGTCCCCACTTCGCGCCCGACACCGCACCGACCGGTGCCGTGATGACGCGCATCGTCGACGAGTTCGCGGCCGCGGGGGAGCGCGTGCACGTGGTGACCGCGCTCCCGTGGTACCGCTCGCACGCGATCGACGACGGGTGGGGCGGCCGGCTGGTGCGACGCGAGACGACCGCCTGGGGAACGATCACGAGGGTCCATCCGTTCCCCGGCAAGTCGAAGTCGAACCTCGCACGCCGTGCGCTCGGGTTCGCGGCGTTCAGTGTCGTGGCCGGTGTCTGCACGTTGTTCGCCGGTGGCATCGGACGGCGTCCGGCGGCCGTGATCGCGATGTCGCCGCCGCTCACGCTCGGTCTCACCGGCTGGCTGGCGGCGCGTCTGCGTCGCTGCCCGATGATCTTCAACATCCAGGACGTGTTCCCCGATGCCGCGGTCGAGACCGGTGCGATCACCAATGCGCGTGTGATCGCGGCGGCACGTTGGCTCGAGCGCATCTCGTACGCACGGGCCGATGCCGTCGTCGTGCTGTCCGACGACCTGCGCAGGAACGTTGCGTCGAAGATACGCAGGCGTGACGAGGCGAAGGTGCGTGTGATCCCGAACTTCGTCGACGCCGAGGCGATCACTCCTGCCGACCGCATGACGCCGTTGCGTCGTGAACTCGGGATCGACGATCGACCCGTCGTGATGTACGCGGGCAACGTCGGCTTCTCCCAGTCGCTCGGTCTCGTGCTCGACGCCGCACGGGCGATGCCCGACGTCGCATTCGTGGTCAACGGTGACGGTTCTGCCCGTGCACAACTCGAGACCGAGGCACGGGGTCTCGCGAACGTGATCTTCTCCGGCTACCAACCGCAGGAGAGGGTGCCCGAGGTCCTCGCCACCGCGGACGTCCACGTGGTGCCGTTGCGACGGGGGCTCGGCTCGGTCAGCGTGCCGTCGAAGACGTACTCGATTCTGGCCGCCGGACGATGTGTCGTAGCCGCGATCGACGAGGGCACGGAGGTCACCCGCATCATCGCCGAGAGTGCCGCGGGAGTGGCCGTACCACCCGACGACCCCGAGGCATTCATCTCCGCCCTGCGCGGGGTGCTTGCCGACAGCGATGTGCGCGACGAGATGGGAGCGGCCGGCCGACGATGGGTCGAAACGCACGTGTCTCCCGCCTCGGTGGCACGTTCGTACCTTTCTCTCGTTGGTGAACTCACGCCCCGGTGAGGTGTCAGCCGGTAGCCTTGCGTCCTCATGGCCGGAAGTTCGTCAGCAAGAAAAGTCGCGCGTCTCGCGCAGAAGAGCCGCGGTCGCAAGGCCCGCTTCCAGGGAGGGACTCTCTTCCCTGCGGTGATGGGAGCCGTGATCTTCTTCGGGCTCATCCTCGTGACCTACGCCCGTGAACTCGCACCCGACGCAGAGGTCGCGCCGACCGTCGACGACCACTGGAGAATCTCGTACGGCTTCTACGCCTGTGACCAGTTCCTGGGAGACCTCGAGGGGCACTTCGAGAACGAGACCCCCGTCGACGAGGAGTACGCCAAGTTCGGAATCCACAGTCACGACGACGGTGTCATCCACTGGCATCCGCGCCCGGCGGCTGCCGGCACGAAGGCCAAGCTCGGCGTGTTTCTCGACACCTACCGCGTGAAGGTGAACTCCGACGGCATCGAGTTCCCGCCCGGCCAGAACGAGGGCAAGTCGTACAAGGTCGACACCGACAAGTGCAAGGACGAAGACGGCAAGGAAGTCGACGCGCAGGTGCAGGTCATCGTGTGGGACTCGCACGACGATCCGGGTTCGAGCCAGAAGTACATCACCGACTTCGACAACATCCGCATCGACCAGGACCTGATGGCGGTCACGATCGCGTTCGCCCCCGCGGGTGCCGAGATTCCGCTACCACCGTCGGCCGAGGACCTGCTGTCGGTGCCGGCATCGGAAGATGCGATCCTTGCCGGTTCGACGCCGAGCACGACGCCGACGACCGTGGCTGTCACCACCACCACTGTCGCGAGCGACACGACGGGCGGCTGATGCAGGCGGTCGTTCTCGTCGGGGGATTCGGCACCCGGCTGCGGCCGCTCACCCTGTCGGTTCCGAAGCCGCTGCTGCCGGTGGCAAACGTGCGCCAACTGGAGCACCTCATCGCGAACCTCGGAACCGCCGGTGTCACCCGTGTCGTGCTCGCACTCGGATTCAAGCCCGAGCCGTTCTTCGACGCGTTCCCCGAGGGCGTGTGCGCCGGTGTCGAACTGCACTATGCGGTCGAACCCGAACCACTCGACACCGCTGGCGCGATCGCGTTCGCAGCGCGCGACGCAGGAATCGACGAGACATTCGTCGTGATGAACGGCGACATCCTCTGTGACCTCGACGTCGCCACGCTCGTCGGGTTCCACCGCGAGCACGGTGCAGAAGGCACGCTTCACCTCACTCCCGTCGACGATCCCTCTCAGTACGGCGTCGTGGAAGTCGACGAGTCGGGTTGGGTGCAGCGCTTCGTCGAAAAACCCGCACCCGGCGAGACCACGAGCCGGGTGATCAATGCCGGCACGTACGTACTCGAGCCGTCGGTCGTCGAACGTGTGCCGGCGCAGCAGAAGGTCTCGATCGAGCGTGTCGTGTTCCCCCAGATGGTCGCAGAGCGACGACTCGCGGCGATGGCGACCGACGACTACTGGATCGACACCGGTCGCCCCGACACGTACCTGCAGGCGAACCTCGACCTCATCGACGGCAGCCGCAAGCGCATCTTGTCGTCGGTGGCCGCGCACGCCCACATCGACGCATCGGCGTCGGTGTCGCGAACGGTGGTGGGCGAAGGCTCGACGATCGGCGCGGGATGCGTGCTCGTCGATTCGGTCGTGTTGCCCGGAGCAGTGCTGTCGGAACGGGTGCGCCTCGAGCGCAGTCTGGTGATGGGGCGGGTCGGAGCCGGGTGCGACCTGGTCGACTGTGTCGTGGGGGCCGACGCCGAGGTGCCGTCGGGGTCTCGTCTCGAAGGCGCGCGCGTTCCCGACCCCACACAGTCCGCGGCGGAGAAGTCCTGATGGCGGCGGCCCACCGACTGATGGTGGTCGGCGGAGCTGGGTTCGTCGGGTCGCATCTCACCGAACGGCTCGTGCTCGAGTCGCGCGAGGTCGAGGTGGTCGACGACCTGTCGACTGGTTCGCTCGCCAATCTCGCCGGTGCACGGAACGCATCCGGACGCCTCAAGTTCCAGAACATCGCCGTCGGGTCCGGCGAGTTCGCCGAACTCGTGTCGTTGCGGCGACCCGAGATTCTCGTGAACCTTGCGGTGTTCACCCCGTCGGCCTCGCACCTCGAGGGTTCGTTCGCGTCGTTGCGCGCGGTGACGGCGACGCTCGAGGCCGCGCGTCTCTCGGGTGTGTCGAAGGTCGTGACCGTCGTTCCTGCGTCGCTCCTCTACGGAGAGGTGTCGGCGCGCGACACGCCGATCAAGGAGGGGCATCTCTCCGACCCGCGCACCAGCGGGGAAGTGCTCGTTCGTGCCGCCACCGATCTCCACACGGTGTACCGCGACCGTCACGGAGTCGAGTTCACGGTGCTCGCCGTCGCGAACGTCTACGGCCCGCGGCAGCGCCCCGATGACGGTGTCGTCGCGGCATTCGCAGATGCACTGGCCGCAGGTCGCGCGCCGATCGTGCACGGCACCGGGAAGCAGTCTCGCGACTTCGTCCACGTTGACGACGTCGTCGATGCTCTCGTTCGGTCGTTCGACCGCGCCGGTGGCCTCGTCGTGAACGTCGGCACCGGGGTGTCGACGAGCATCAACGAACTCTGGGAGACGATGGGCGGTGCCGCGTCTCCTGCGCCGCGCACCGCGAGTGCGCGGCCGAACGACCTCGCACGTCTCGCGCTGTCACCGACTCGCGCACGCATCCAGCTCGGCTGGTCGCCGTTCACGCCGCTGCGTGACGGGCTCTCGCGTCTGCATTGATGCATCTGTGTCGACGGCGCTCGTCGGCGCGTCGCACCCCGCTCGGAGGCTCAGCGGAATAGATCTTCGGCGGGTGGCCGGATCAACTCGTTCACGCTCGAGTCGCGGAACCACGAGGTGTCGGCACCACGGACGACCGCCACGGGAATGCCGCTCGACTTCCCCATGACGAGTTCGGCAGCCGAGGCGAGTTCGTCTGCCACTGCGACTTCGGTGACCTGCATGGTGCGTCCGAGGGCGTCTTCGGTGCCGCGCAGGTCGACGACGCCGGCGATCCCCGCGACCCCGATGGCGACATCGGTGAGGCCCTTGCGCCAGGGTCGGCCGAACGTGTCCGACACGATGACGCCGACCTCGACGCCGAGTCGTGCCCGCACGATGTCGCGGATGCGCCGTGCCGACCGGTCGGAGTCGAGCGGCAGGAGGGCCGCCTGGCCGCGCTGCACGTTCGACAGGTCGATGCCGCTGTTGGCGCAGACGAACCCGTGGCGTGTCTCGGTGATGATGAGGTCTCCGCGACGGCGCACCACTCGCACCGCCTCGTCTTCGACGAGGGATTTGTGACTGAGTGGGTCGTCGGGGTCGATGGCCACGAGGCGACCTTCTGCCTTGGAGACGATCTTCTGGGTCACCACGAGCACGTCACCGTCGGCGAGCGGTCCGTTCGGTTCGGTGCGGCACGCATCGGCGATCATCTCGCCGAGTTGGTCGCCGGGCTTGATCTCACCGATCCCCTCGACGCCCCATGCAGTCAGTCTCGCCATCAGTGTCCTCCTCGTGCTGCCCCGACGGCCACCGACGCGAGTGTCGTGGCAACTCCGGGTTTCGACATGATCGTGTCGGTGACGATGCACCTCACGCCCTCATCCTCGACGGCGGGTGCAAGATGTGCATCCTGCTCGTCGATCACGAGCGTCGCGCAGACCGGCGCGTAGAGACGGGCGACTCCCACCACCGTTGCCTCGTGGCCGAGCTCCGTGAGCATGCGGTCGGCCGGCCCCTTCAGTGCCGTGCCCGCCACGATCGGCGAGACGGCCACGACCGACTTGCGCCGCGCGGCCAGAGCGTCGTCGACCCCGGTGAGTGCCCTGATCGGCCCGATCGACACGATCGGATTCGACGGCGCGATGATCACCACGTCGGCGTCGGAGACCAGCGAGAGATCGGTGAACCGTGCATCTTCGACTCCTTCGAAGTCGACAGAGCGCACCGGCACCGCATGATGCTTCTCCACGAAGTAGCGCTGGAAGGCGAGACGACCGTCGTCGGTGTGCACGTGAGTGCGCACCCGGTCGTTGGTCATCGGCACGACGCGTACCGCGAGTCCGAACGCGGACGCGATCTCACGTGTCACCTCCGTCGGTGTGGCGCCTTCTGCGAGACGCGCGGTGCGATAGAAGTGCGTGGCGAGGTCGGTGTCGCCGAGGTTGAACCACCGGGGCGCGGCTGCCGAGCCGTCGGGACGCACCGCGTCGAAACGCTCCAGCGCGTCCATCGCCCGCCAGGTCTCGTCGCGTAGTCCCCACCCGCGTTCGGGGTCGATCGATCCGGAGAGCGTGTAGATGACGGTGTCGATGTCGGGAGAGATCGAGAGGCCGTGCAGTTCGGTGTCGTCGCCCGTGTTGACGACGGCGGTGATCGTCGACGGATCGACGGTTTCTGCGAGTCCGCGCAGGAAACGTGCCGCTCCGACGCCGCCGGCGAGAACCGTGATCATTCCCAGAGCGTATGACCGACGCTCGTCGGGACTGACACCCGCAGAATGCTCCGATACGGCAGGTGCGGGACACTCCCAGACTCGGCGGCAGGCCCGGTGGTAGCGTCAATGAGTCCGTTCACATTGCACCCGACGAGGTTTTGTCCGATGCCACGCGCCTTCATCACAGGAATCACCGGCCAGGACGGCCAGCACCTGGCCGAGTTCCTCCACAGCAAGGGCTACGAGGTCTTCGGCATGATGAAGGGTCAGAACAACCCGCGTGCCCTCCAGATTCGTGACGAGTTCCCCTATGTCGAGCTCGTCCCCGGTGACCTCGCCGACCTGCCGAGTCTCGTGTCGGCGCTCGAGCACGTGCGCCCCGACGAGGTCTACAACCTCGGCGCAGTCTCGTTCGTGGCCATCTCGTTCAACCAGGCCGAACTCACCTCGAACATCACCGGTCTCGGCGTGCTGCGCATGCTCGAGGCGATCCGCATGGTCGGTGGCACGCAGAACAACCCGATCCGCTTCTACCAGGCCTCGTCGTCGGAGATGTTCGGCAAGGTGCGCGAGGTGCCCCAGACCGAGCTGACCCCGTTCCACCCCCGCTCGCCCTACGGCTGCGCGAAGGTCTTCGGCCACGACATCACGGTGAACTACCGCGAGAGCTACGACATCTTCGCGTGCTCGGGCATCTTGTTCAACCACGAAGGGCCGCGTCGAGGGCTCGAGTTCGTCACACGCAAGATCACCAACACCGCGGCCCGCATCAAACTCGGTCTAGAGACCGAACTCGTCATGGGCAACCTCGACGCGAAGCGCGACTGGGGCTACGCGGGCGACTACGTGCGTGCGATGTGGATGATGCTGCAGCAAGACGAACCCGACGACTACGTCGTGGCCACCGGCGAGACGCACTCCATCGAGGAGTTCCTCACTCTTGCATTCGAAGAAGTCGGACTCGGTGACTGGCGTCCGTACGTGCGCCAAGACCCACGGTTCTTCCGTCCCGCCGAGGTCGACCTTCTGATCGGCGACCCCACCAAGGCGCAGGACAAACTCGGGTGGCGTCGCGAGGTCGACTTCCCCGGTCTCGTCAAGATGATGGTCGCGCACGACCTTGCGACCGAAGAGGCGCGCGCCAAGTCGGCGCGCTGACGTCGTCGGCGTCGCGTCACCCTTCGAAGGGTGAGTCGGCCACGCCGTCGAGGAACGCCTCGGCATCGGGCCGCTCGCCGCGTGCCATGCGCGCGCGCAACGTCGTCGCGAAGATCGCGAGCGCCACGAGCGACGCACACACGAGCCCGATCTCGACGCGCAGGAAGAGATCGTCGCCTGCGACGGCGGTGACCACGATGAAGGTCGCGACGGCCGATGCCCACCCGACTGCCACCATCGAGTGTCCACGCAACGCGATGACGGCTTGCGCGAGCGCGAGCGCGAGCATGTAGAGCCCGCTCGCCAGTGCCAGGAGAGTGAGTGTGCGGCGGTCGAGTCCGCCGTCGTAGACGAGATCGAGGACGGGCGGCCCGAGCGCGAATGCGCCGAGCGTGCCGAGCACCGCGACGCCGGCCACCACCCGCATGAGCAATCTGAGCCCGTCGGCGAACTCACCGAGGTCGCCCTTGGCGGCGAGTCGTGCGAGGCGGGGGAGAAGTGCCGCCTGCACCGCCTGGAAAAGGAACAGCGGCACACGGGCGAGGAGCACGCCGTTGCCGAACGCGGTCACCTTTGCCGCCTCGGTCGACGACGCCAGGATGTCGACGGCGAGCGGTCCGGCATTCACGAGTGCGGCACCCATGGCGGAGCCGACGAGCAGCCAACCGAGGTTGCCGGTCACCTCCGACATCGGTGCGGGCGGTCCCGGGTCGGTACGACCGTCGCCGCGGGCGACGACCACGGCAACCGCGACGAGGGGCGACACCACCACTGCGATCGCGTACGCGCCGACCTCGTCGACTCCCGCGAGCCACAGTACGACGCACGCGGCCAACCGCACGCCGCCGTCGATCGCCATCACGAGTCCGTAGGCCACGAAGCGTCCCGATCCCGATGCGATGCCGCGCGCGAGGTGCATCGGCGCGTACGCGACGATTGCGACCACGAGCGCGATCGTGACGACGCCGTATCCCTCGAACATGTCGCCGGTCAGCCATCCCGATGCGAGCACGATGGAGGTCATGAGCATCACCGCGATGCCGCTGGCGAGTGCGGCCATCCGTGCCACCACCGGTCGACCGCCGTGGTCGAGCGCGCGTCGGTGGGCGAGTGCACGTCCCAGTTCCTGCTCCACCGGCATGAAGAAACCGGGGACGAGGGCGAACATGATGAACCAGAGCGCCACGATCGGCTTGAAGTCCTCGCTCCCGAGTGCGACCTGGCCGACCTTGAAGAAGACGTAGGCGGTGATGCCCGAGATGAACAGGCCGATACCGACGGGCACTGTTCCTTCGGGAAGTGGCGCGCGCGACTGCTGGTCGGCGGCCTCCTGTGACATGGGAGACGAGGCTAGTGGTGCAGTCGTCGCAGTGAGCGCGTCACCGGCGAGGAGGTGACGTCGAGTCGGTGGTGCGCGGTGTCAGCGTGCGGTGTTGACGCGCGCACGCAGTGCATCGGTCAACTCACGACGGCGAACCTGCGCCTTTTGTACTCCGAGAATCGCGAAACCGACTGCGGTGTACCCGAGCTCGGTGGCCTGCTTGACGGCCGGCACTTCCAGCACCTTGGCAGGGTTGATGCGGGTGAGGTCGACGTTGGTGAGGTCGATGCTGTGGAGGTTCGGCAGCGAGACTTTCGGGAGGCGCACATCCGGCAGGTCGATCTTGGGCAGATCGATCTTGGGCAAACTCACCTTGGGCAGATCGACGTGTGGCAGGTTCACCTTCGGCAAACGATGGGCGATCGAGTCGGGGAGACGGGGGAACGAGAAAGTGCTCATGAGGGCAGGGTAGGGACAAGTGCTAACAAAAGCAAGCAGTTCGCAATCTGGCGTATGTCACACGGCTACCGCTGAGCCCCGAAGCGGGCGAATGAGGGCGTTTTGTCCCTCCCACTAGCCTCGTCCCACCGTGTCTGAGCAGTCTGCGCCCATCTCCCCGGCCCCTGCCGTGGCTCCGGTCGTGACGGTCTCGGTGCTCCACGAAACCGGCCCGCTGCTCGCCGAGGCCCTCGCGTCGCTGGGGGCTCAGGACTATCCGAATCTCCAGCACCTGGTCCTCCTCACCGGTCACGAGGCCGACGCCGGTCGTGGCTCGCTGCTCGACCAGGTCGCCACCCATCTCCCCGGGGCGGTGGTCCGATTCCTCGGCGGCAATCCCGGGTTCGAAGGGGCATGCAACAGGGTGCTCGACCTCGTGCAGGGAGATGCCGGGTTCTTCTGCTTCCTCCACGATGACGTGGCCCCGGCACCTGATGCGATCTCGCGACTGGTGGAGGAGATGGTTCGCTCCAATGCAGGGGTGGCGGGGCCGAAAATCGTCGACTGGAGCGAGTCGCGCACCATCGTGTCGGTCGGCACCAGGGTCGACCGTTTCGGTGTCGAACTCGACGTCGCAGACGAGGGGGAACTCGACCAGGAACAACACGACTCCGTGCAGGACGTGTTCGCTGTGTCGGGTGCGTGCCTCATGGTCCGGGCCGATCTGTTCCGCGCCGTGGGCGGGTTCGATGCCGAGGTGTTCGTCGCAGGTTCGGAAGTCGATCTGTGCTGGCGTTGTCACCTCGCCGCGGGGCGCGTGATGGTGGTCCCGGCTGCCGTGGTGCGCCATGCGCGCGCAGCGAGCTCGACACTCGATGCCGATTCGTCGCCGCACGCCGACGATCTCCGGGCAGACCGTGACATTGCCGCCGAACGGGCGCGCGTGCGGACTGCGGTCTCGCTCGCTGGTGCCGCTCAGTTGCCGGTGCTGATCGCACAGATGGCCGTCTACGGAGTTCTGCGAACGGTGCTCCTCGTCGTCACCGGCCGCGTGGCCAGAGCGGTCGCCGAGGCGCGTGCACTCGTGTCGCTCCTGTGGGCCGTCCCAGACATCGTCGAGCGACGCCGACGCGTTGCTCCGTTGCGCGTGGTGTCCGCTGCCGAGGTCCGTTCTCTCCAGATACGCGGCAGTGCGCACCTGTCCGCATGGCTGAGGAGGCGGTCACGAACGTCGGGCGATGTCGAGACGGAGGCGCTCGGAGCATCGGTAGCGGAGCGCTTCTCGCGGGCAGCGGTGGCGATGTGGTCGGCGATGGTCGTGCTTCTCCTCGTCGGCTCACGCGGGCTCATCGGTGGTGAAGTGGCCGAGGTCGGCCAGATGGCCAGGGCAGGGTCGGGTGTACGGAATCTCGTCGCCGCACACGCATCCGGATGGTGGAACGCAGGTCTCGGTCAGGTGACGGCTGCACCCACGGGACTCGTGCTGTGGGCGGTGGGCGGTCTGTCGACTCTCGGCAACCTCGAGGTGTTCCGGATGCTCGCGGTGGTGTCGCTTCCGCTCGTCGGGTGGATCGGTGCGTGGCGTCTCGTCTCGGTGATCGGTGCGCAGCCCGCGCGGGTCGCTGGAACGGTCGCCTATGCGGCAGTGCCCCTTCCGTACGCGGCGATCGCGGCCGGTCGGTGGGGTGTGTTGCTCACGTATGCGCTCGCTCCGTGGGTGGTGCACCTCACGCGCATCCTCGTCGGCCACGTCGATCTGTGGCGTTCGTATCTCGACGTCACCGGGACGAAGATCGTCGATGCCGACCGTGATCTCTTCGTCGACGTGCCGACGGTGCGGTGGCGACGTCGGTTCGCCTCGTTGGTGCTGGTGCTCGCGGTGATGTTCGCATTCGAGCCGGGGGTGACGGTGCTCGTCGCGCTGACGGCACTGGCTGTGGCTGTCTCGACGTGGGTGCACGGCGCACCGTTCGCACGTGCCGTGCGATGGTTGTCGGTGACGGCGGCGGCGACGGCGGTCGCGGTGCTGCTCCATCTTCCGTGGGCGGCGTCGTACGTTCGGAGCGGCTGGTGGGAGGCCGTCACCGGTGCGCCCGTGGAGGGCGGCAGGAATCTCGGACTCGTCGGGCTCGCCCGGTTCGGCATCGGCGGGTTCTCGGTGTCGATCGTGAGCGTGGCGTTGTATGCGGCCGTCGGTGGTTCGTTGCTCGTCGTGCGCGGCGCTCGGTACGCGTGGGCGGTGCGCGGCGCGATGCTCGTCGTCGTCGGGCTTCTCGTGGCACTCCTCGACGATTCTGCGATCCTGCCTGCGCACCTTCCCGAACCGGGGGTCATCCTCGTGATGGTTGCACTCGGTGTGTCGATCTGTGCCGCGACCATGGGCGCATCGCTCGTTCTCGACCTGCGACGTGGTCGTTTCTCGTGGCGTCAGCCGCTCGGGGTCCTGGTGGCGGCCGCCTTCACCGTCGGGTTGTTGCCGCCGGTGGTGAACGCAGTCGACGGACGCTGGAACCAACCCGAGGTGTCACTTGCGCGACTGCTCGAACAACTTCCAGACGAGACCGGCACCGGTGGATACCGCACCCTGAGCATCGGTGACAGCCGGGTGCTGCCGGGTGCTCCCGTGTACTTCGGGTGGGGAATCTCGTGGTCGGTGGTGAACGGGCCGAACGCGCGCCTCGAGGAGATGTGGGAGCCCACCTCGACGCGCATGACCGATGCCGCCGAAGTTGCATTGTTCGGCATCGTGCGCGGCCAGACCGCGCGCGCAGGGAGACTCCTCGCACCGCTCGGAATCAGGTACGTGGTAGTGCCGATCGTCGACGGAGCAGCGTCGCGTCGCGGCGACGAGATCGCCGCACCGCGCGGACTGGTCGAGGCGCTCTCACGTCAACTCGACATGAGACGCCGGTATTCGTCACCCGATCTCGCCATCTACGAGAACGATGCGTGGGTTCCGGTGCGGTCGGTGCTCGGTGGCGGAGGGGCGGAGGCGAGCAGGTTCGCCGGGGTCGACAGTGCCATCACGTCCGAGTTCGCCGATGCGACGGCTGCACTGCCGGGCACGTCGCGCGTCACCGCCACGGTGTCGGGCGAGCTTCCCGCGGGCACGTTCCATCTCTCCGTTCCTTTCGCAGACCGATGGAGACTTGCAGGGGCCGACGGCGTCGACCTCGCCGCCCGACCGGCGTTCGGTGTCTCCACTGCGTGGGACGTGGCGACGCCAGGTCGTCACACGCTGTCGTTCGAGACCGGACTGGTGCACAGTGCGTCGGTGTTGACGCAGTTCGTCGCATGGTGCATGGTCGCGTGGATCGCACTGTCACGCGGACGGCGCCCACGTCGTGGCGCCGTTGCGGTGACGACGCAGGACGGCCCTGTCATCACGCTCGGAGACGAGGCGCGACCTTCCTCGCCGGCCGGGGGTCAGCAGTGAGTCGGATCGATCGCATGCGTGTGCGCCGACTCGCGCGACGTGCCTCGAGTGTCGTGCTCGTGGCAGTGGCGGTCGGTGCGATCGTGTTCGTCGATTCGCGCGACGGGGCAGTGCCCGACGGTGCGTCGGCGGCGGTCGACGAATACGCGGGCTTCCCGCAGGTCTCGGCGGGACGGCGCATCTCGACCTCGTGGTTCTGTCCGGGAGCTGCCGCGGGCGACGGCATCGAGGCGGCCCGGGTGATCGTGGTCAACCCCGGCGACACCGAGATCATCGGAACGCTGCGGCTGCTGTCGGGCGAGCCCTCGGCGCTCGAGAAGATCGCCGTTGCCGCACGGTCGCGTGCCGAATTCGACGTTCTCCGCGGACGTACGGTCGGCGTGGTCGTGCCGATCGTCGAGATCGTCGGGTCGGTCGGCACGGTCGAGCAGGAGTTGATCTATGCGGCCGGCGACGTGACGTCGCAGTGCGTCACCAAGACGTCGGCCACGTGGCTCTTCGCCGACGGTTTCACTCTTGAAGGTTCCACGCACCGGTTGGTTCTCACGAATCCGTACCCAGACAGTGCCGTTGTCGACGTCACGTTCACGACGGCCGACGGCGCGCGAACCCCGGCCGCGCTGCAGGGGCTCATCCTCGCTCCGCGTTCGGCACGCAATGTGTCGCTCGCCGAGTCGGGTGCGCGCGACGAACGGAACGTCGCCGTGGAGGTGACGGCGACGTCGGGTCAGATCGTCGCGTCACGCATCCAGCACTACCTCGGCGGAGGTCGCCTGGGGTACACCACCTCGGTGGGAGTGCCGACAGCAGGTCGTCAATGGTGGTTCACGTCGGGCCGGACCGGTGGCCAGGTGTCGGAACAGTTGGTCGTGTTCAATCCGGGTGACGAGACGTCGTCGGTGACGGTGTCATTCTTCGGGGACAGGATCACCAATGGGGTCGAGATCGACGGTTTCGCTGCGGCCGCGTCACCATCGGCCGAGGTCGACGTCGCCCCCGGGGCGACCGTCGCGATCGACACGAATTCGATCGCCGATCTCCCGAAGGGTGACCACGCGATGGTGCTCGACGTCGTCGACGGACCTGCCGTCGTCGTGGAGCACGTGCTCAGCCAGCAGGCGGCGACCGGTTTCTTCACCGCCGTGACGAACGGCGTCCCGCAGGGGCTCGTGTCGCAGGTGTGGCGCGTGCCGAGCGGGCTCGCGCGCGGTGCGCGCAATGCGCTCGCGGTCGTGAACACGACAGGTGAAGACGCGACGTTCACCGTCTCTGCGGTCGGGCCCGGCGGAGAAGTGGACCTGCCCGGTTTCGTCGACGTCCCGCTCGGGCCGGCCGCGGTCATCGCGCTCGATGTTCCCGACGGAGCGAGCAACGGCGAAGTGGTGGTGCGCGCCTCGACTCCGGTCGTGATCCAGCGACGCACGACGCGCGGTCATGGTCTTCCCGGTTTCGGCATCGTCGGCGCGCTCCCTGTGAGGCCCGGGCGATGAACGACGTCGTTGCGGTGGTCGTGGCGGCACTGGCGGCATTCGGTGTCGCGGCCGCGGCACGGCTCCGGCGCCGCACTCCGGCACCGACGCAGGGTGGGTGGCAGGTGCCGACGCAACTCGACCGCCGCGACTTCACCCGTCCCGAGGCGCCGTGGATCGTGGTCGCGTTCACGTCGGCGACGTGTTCGACATGTGCAGACGTCGCCGCCAAGGCTGCGGTGCTCGCATCGGACACGGTGGCCGTCGAGCGCGTCGACTTCACCGAGCGTCGTGACCTCCACGAGCGCTACCGCATCGATGCCGTCCCGAGCGTGGTGGTGGCCGGTGCCGACGGTGCGGTCTGTGCGAGTTTCATCGGGCCGGTGAAGGCCCAGGATCTCTGGGCCGCGGTCGCGAATTGTCGAGAGCCGGGATCAGCGCCGATCGGTTGCGCCGACCACGGTTCCTGAGGTCGTCAGACTCCGGTCGAGGCGGGAGATTCGAGCGCTTCCTGCACGAGCTTGCCGACGGTCGCGCCGTCGATGGTCTCGTGCTCGAGCAGGGCTTCGGCCACCTTGTCGAGGCCGCGACGGTGCTTGGTGAGGAGGTCGATCGCACGCTGTTCCTGCTCGCGCAGGATGCGGGAGATCTCCTCGTCGACGAGCTGGGCGGTGGAGTCCGAGTACTCGCGCCCGCTCGTCATGAGGTCCTCGCCGAGGAACACCTGCTGTTGCGAGTTCCACGCCTGCGGTCCCACGCGGTCCGACATTCCCCATTCGCGCACCATGCGTCGCGCGATGTTGGTCGACTGCTCGAGGTCGTTCGCGGCACCCGAGTTCAGGTGTCCGTAGACGATCAACTCGGCGGCGCGTCCACCCATGGCCTTGCAGATGACATCCTCGAAGTACTCGCGTGAGTACGTGTGGCGTTCCTCGGGCAGGGTCCACGTGACACCGAGTGCCATGCCGCGGGGGAGGATCGTCACCTTGTGGAGCGGATCCGAGTGCGGAAGCACCGTGGCGAGCACCGCGTGGCCGCCCTCGTGGTACGCGGTGGCCTTGCGCTCCTCGGCCGAGAGCACCATGCTCTCGCGGCGCGCACCCATGACCACGCGGTCACGTGCGTTCTCGAAGTCGATCCGCTCGATCACCGTCGATCCGCGGCGCACGGCGAACAGGGCGGCCTCGTTGACGAGGTTCGCGAGGTCGGCACCGCTCATGCCCGGAGTGGCCTTTGCCATCGTCTCGAGGTCGACGTCGGGGCCCATGCGCTTGTCGCGCGAGTGAACCTTGAGGATCGCGAGGCGCTCCTC
>VFQT010003081.1_pt1 | contig 15818 bp, 14 predicted proteins | sample 3512381 | NCBI WGS metagenome assembly VFQT01 (sample SAMN10412376, study PRJNA504923) | tailings metagenome | isolation source: Relicate 2 Philex TSF3 active mining site | place: Philippines: Tuba, Benguet | collected 2017-08-29 | reverse complement strand
GGTGGAGGCCGCCACGGTGGCGGTGGTGGGGGTCATGGGTGAAAGTCTGCCAGCGCTACGGGGCGCTGGGACGTTGCCTCGGCAATGTCGAGGAGGGACGTCGCCGTCATCGATCCACCGCCGTGGACGCTGTGGTCGGTATGGGAGAGGCAGGGGAGACCGCACGTGACCAACTCCGATCCTCTCAGTCAGGAATTAGTAGAATCCTTACGGCAACGGGCAAACCGTGTGCCCAATAGCCTCTCCAAGATGACGGGACAGGTGGCGCGACTTCTCGACGGGGCGCCGGCCCGTGATGCGGTGCTGGCAGATGTCGCCCGTCGGATCTCGACCGCAGGGTCGCCGTCGATCCGACTCGCGACCGTGCTGGTTGGCGACGATGCCCCCAGCCAGAAGTACGTTGCATCGAAGCACCGCACCGCCGCACAGGTGGGCATCGGCTCGGTGCGGGTGGAACTGCCGGCTGACACCCCCCAAGCGCATCTCGAGGCCGAGGTTGCCGCTCTCGCAGCCGACGCATCGGTGCACGGAATCTTGGTGCAGATGCCTCTGCCGTCGCATCTCGACGCCGAGCGCATCCTCGCGTTGATCCCGGCGGAGAAGGACGTCGACGGGCTCACCGAGGCCTCACTCGGTCGGCTGGTGCGTGGTGTGCCCGGGCACATCGGTTGCACCCCACTCGGGGTGGTGCGGCTGCTCGAGCATCACGGTGTCGACCTCGCCGGCCGTCGCGTGACGGTGGTGGGCCGCTCGACGTTGGTCGGTTTGCCGTTGTCGATCCTTCTCTCGCGGAAGGGCATCGATGCCACGGTGACTCTCGCACATTCGCAGACGGTCGATCTCGCAGCGGTGTGTCGCGAGGCTGACGTTGTCGTGTCGGCAACCGGTGTGGCGCGCTCGATCGGTGCAAATCATGTGAAGAACGGCGCCGTCGTGGTCGACGTGGGTATTTCGCGCACCGATGCAGGCATCGTGGGCGATGTCGACTTCGATGAGGTGAGTCGGGTGGCGTCGGCGATCACTCCCATGCCCGGTGGCACGGGGCTGATGACCGTGGCATGCCTCATGTCGAACACTGTCGATGCAGCTGCGATGCAGGGAGTGCTGTGAAGGTTGTGCGGCGGGCCCTCGCGTGTGCTCTCGTCGTCGGCATCGTTGCACCGATGGCGCAGCCGTCGCATGTTGTAGGCGCGGTTCCGTCGGCCACTGTCGCCCGTGAGTCACGCAGTTATCTCGTGACGACCGTGGGCGAGTTCGCCTCCGTCGTGCGGCGCGACCTCGGGTTCTGGGACACGACGGTGGAATTGACGAGCCATCGTTTCGGCGGTGTCTTCGGTACCGCCGACCTCGAACGGTTGAGAAATGATCCGCGGGTTGCATCTCTCGAGGTGAACGGACTGGTGTCGAACAACGCCACCCAGACCGACGGCCCCGATGGGTTCGAATACCCGAACGATCGCATTCCGTGGGGCCTCGACCGGCTCGACAATCGCGCACTTTCTCTCGACGGTTCCTACACCTACTCGAACGACGGAACCGATGTGACGGTGTACGTGGTCGACTCGGGAGTTCGCGCGAGCCATGTCGAATTTGCGGGTGGACGGGTGCAACCCGGATGGGACTATCGGCAGAACTCGACTGCTCTCGGGTCGTACAAATCGTCGGTGAATTACCCCACAGTCGCGAATCCGCCCTGCGGTGTCGAGTCGGTCACTTCCGGCACATTCTCTGAAGGCCGAACCGATCAACACGGACACGGAACCCACGTGTCTGGCGCTGTGGTGGGTGCTACGACCGGAGTGGCGAAGGGTGCGACGGTGATCCCAGTTCGTGCGCTCGACTGTCGTGGCCTCGGGACGTTTACAATGGTCGAGGAAGCCCTGAAGTGGATCGTCTCGAATCACACCTCGGGCTTGGCGGTTGTGAATCTGAGTCTCGGCGTGAGCCCGATCCCCACATCCTCCGACCCCAACGAACGGGATCCCGTATCGCCGGAAATCAAAACGCAGATCTTGAACCTCATCAACGAGGGCGTTCCCGTGGTGATCGCGGCCGGAAATGACGCGGAAGACTCGTGCCAGACGATGCCGGTTCGCTACGAGGCTGACTACCAGGGAGTCATCGGTGTCGCTGCCAGCGGCTGGGACGACGACGAAACGTATTTCTCGAACTGGGGCAGTTGTGTCGACGTGTATGCGCCGGGTGACTACATCCTTTCTGCCTACAAAGATTCCGACACGTCCTACAACGAACTCTCCGGCACCTCGATGGCGGCGCCTCACGTGGCAGGTGTCATCGCACTGATGCTCGAAGCAGACCCAACGCTCACACCTGCGCAAGTCGATGCTGCAGTGTCGTCGAATGCAACTCGGTGCGCCATCCTCCCTGACGTCACGCGAACTCCGTCGTCGCCCAATTTGTTGATCACAGCCGCATCCTCTCCGGCAACTCCGGCCGCTCCCTGCGTCCCACGATCTCTCGCCGCAACCACGCCGTCGGCGAAGTCGGCTGTTCTCACGTGGACCGCACCGACCAGCGAGAGTGATCCGTCGGTGACGAGTTATGCCGTGTCGACGACGCCATCGTCGAACGGATGCACGGCTGCGGTGGGAACCACGACCTGCACCGTGACCGGACTCTCCGCCGGTCAGACGTACGTCTTCGCCGTGAAGTCGGTGAACTCTGCCGGGTCGTCGCGAGGATCGAAGACTGCGAGTGTGCGGCCGTCGGGAACTCCCGATGCGCCCGTGTTGAGTGCCGTCACCCCCGGCCTCACGTCGATCAGGGCAACGTGGGCTGCCGCACTCGGAGACTCGAACTCCTACACGGTGACGGCAGCACCGAACGGCGGCACGTGCACGACCACGTCGACCACGTGCACGGTAACCGGGCTCGCTGCGGGGTCGTCGTACACGGTCACGGTGAAGACCACCAACGTCGCCGGCACGTCGCTTTCCTCTTCTGCTCTGACGGCCACGACCGGTGTGCTGCCGACTGCACCGTCGGTGTCGAGCAGCGCAGCCGGGCTCGAGTCGGTCACCTTGTCGTGGTCAGCCACAGCCAATACTTCCTTGTACCGCGTGAAGGATTCGTCAGGCACGGTGGTGTGCACCACGACCGAGACGAGTTGTGTGGTGACGGGGCTGGTCGGGGGAGTGGCGCAAGCGTTCACCGTCGAGAGTGTCAACTCGTTCGGAGCGAGCGCGTCGCAGCAGGTCTCGGCCACACCCGATGCCCAGGTGGGAGCGGTGCCGGGCGTGACCGTGAGACCCGGCGACAAGTCGCTCACCGTGTCGTGGTCGGCGGCATCGGGCAACGACGTGACGTACACGGTGCTCGCTGTCGGCGCGTCGTCACGGTGCTCCACTGCCGCCACGACGTGTACGTTGACCGGACTCGCCAACGGCCGCGCATACAACGTCTATGTGGTGGGTGCCAACAAGAGTTCGCAGAGCAGCACGGCCACCGCGGTACCCGGTTACGCAGGCTTCACGGTCAAGGCAACCAAGGCGAAGCGTTCGCGCAAGATCGCGCTCACCTCGTTCGTGGTTCCGGTGTCGACCGGCACCCGCAAGTGGTCGCAGAAGGGCACATGCCGAATCTCGGGCAAGTATCTGGTGACCCCGGCGAAGAAGGCCACCTGCACCCTGACTCTCAGGACCGCGAAGAACAAGACGTTCGCGGCAACGGCGATCTCGTTGAAGATCTCGGTCACCTGAGCCCCGACTCGAGTTGCGCCGATGTCTGGCCGGTGATACCCTCGGGGGTATGACAAGAGGGACACGCCGCACGGCAGCCGTACTGTTGGCCGCATCGGCCCTGGTGCTCGGGGCCTGTGGCGGTTCGTCGTCGAACACCGACGGAACCGTCACACCAGAGTCGACCCAAGGAGAACAGCAAGTGAGCGAAGACACCATCATCGACGTCCGGACCGTTGCCGAGCACGCAGCCGGTCACCTCGAGCCGGCTCTGAACCTCGACCTGCAAGACGGCACGTTCGAGCAGGCACTGGCCGGGCTCGACAAGTCGGCCTCGTACCTTCTCTATTGCCGGTCGGGCAACCGCTCGGGCATCGCGATGCAGATGATGCTCGATGCCGGCTTCACCAACGTGAAGAACCTCGGCTCTCTCGAGGATGCCTCGGCCACGCTCGGCCTGCCCATCGTCGATTGACGATCCGCGCCACACGAACGATTCACCACAGGAGACACCCATGGCAACCACAGCACTGACGATCGACACCTTCGAAGAGACGGTCCTCGGCGAGGGCATCACCCTCGTCGACTTCTGGGCCGAGTGGTGCGGTCCGTGCCGCATGTTCGCGCCGGTCTTCGAAGAGTCGTCGGAGAAGCACCCCGAGATGCGTTTCGCGAAGGTCGATACCGAGGCCGAGCAGCAGCTCGCCGCGGCGCTGCAGATCAGGTCGATTCCGACGCTGATGATCTTCCGTGACGGCATCTTGCTCTTCAACCAGGCGGGTGCACTGCCGGGGCACCAACTCGAGCAGATCATCGATGCAGTCGGTGCCCTCGACATGGACGAGGTGCGCCGCGAGATCGCTGAGCAGGACTCCTCGGCGTCTTCCCCCGAGAACTGATCGTCGTTACCATCCCCCGCTGTGGGGGTCAGGACTCGGTCGCGGATGGCGGCCGTTTTCGTGGTTGCCACGGTGATCGGCGGTGCGGCGGTGTCTCGCGCGCCGGTCACCGGGTCGGTGCAGTTCCAGAGCATCGCGGCCACAACCGGGCGGCTCGCGGCTGGCGAGGCCCACACGTGCGGCATCGACGCGGACGGAGCGGTGTGGTGCTGGGGCAGGAACTCGAACGGCCAGTTGGGTGACCCGACGTTCGCCAGTCCGTCGTCTGCGACTCCGCGGCGTGTGCAGGCTCTGCCCGACGGTCGCGTCGCCGAGACCGTCGCAGCCGGCGACAACCACACGTGTGTGCTCGCCGACGACGGCACTGTGTGGTGCTGGGGGGCTAACGGCTTTGGCCAGATGGGGGTCAACTCGGCAGGGACGGCCCAGCCAACTCAAGTTCCCGCGATCACTGCGACGTCACTCGGGGCCGGTGGCAACACCACCTGTGTCAGGCTCACTGACGGCACCGCCCGCTGCTGGGGTGCGAATTCGTTCGGTCAGTGGGGCAACAACTCGACGTCGGCCCCCGACCCCGGCACTCTCGCCACCGTGACCGGAGTGAAGATCAATCCTGGCGCGGGTGAGTTCGCTCTTGCCTCCGTCGACATCGGGTTCTCCCATGTCTGTGCGACGGCGGGCGACGGCGGCGCATGGTGCTGGGGGTCAGACGACAACGGTCAACTTGGCTCGTCGGCGAGCGGTCTCGCGCTCGTGCCGCGCGGAACCGCCGCTCTCGGAGCCGCGGCGGAGCAGATCTCGGCCGGTCTCAACCACACGTGTGCGGTGCTCGCCGGGGGATCGGTGTCGTGTTTCGGCGCGAACACCGCCGGAGAGATCGGCAGTGATCCGTCGTCGGTCACTTCCACGAACGTTCCGACGACGGTGAACGGGCTCTCGGGTGTCACGCGTGTGTCGGCGGGGTCGTGGTTCACCTGTGCAGTGGCAGCCGGCCAGGTGCGGTGCTTCGGCACCGGTGGCGACGGCCAACGCGGCGACGGTGCGAACCCCGCGACCGACCACGTGCCCTCGACTGTCACGGCCATCACCGAGACCGTGGTCGACGTGGCCGCCGCCGCCGAGCATGCGTGTGCCGTCGACGCGAGCGGGGGTGTCTGGTGTTGGGGTCGCAACACTGTCGGCCAGCTCGGCCGCGGGGCGACATCGACCCGGAGCGGCATCGCACAGAAAATCGCCGGTCTGACCGTCGGCACGACCACGACGACTTCCACAACAACGACAACCACGACCACCACCACGACGACGGTCCCTGTGGTGACCGCTGTGTCGTCACCACCCACCACGTCGACCACGACGTCATCGACCACGGCGACCGCACCGTCGACCACCGTGACCGTCGCGTCGTCGTCGAAGACCGCAGCCGGCACGACTGCGCGCGTGCTCAGTCTGCGGCGCACGAAGAGTCTGAGTGCGGCCCGTATCGCGGCAGCGGCCGGGCTCGCCATTCCGCGCAAGTCGCAGGGATCGATGCGCATCTCCATCTCCACCGGGCGCACCGTGTGCCGGTTCGTGGGGTCGTCGGTGCGGGGGGTGCGCCGTGGTCGGTGCACTCTGCGAGTGGTGCTGGTGCCGAAGAAGGGTCGCACCGTGTCGCGCGCCGTGACCGTGACGGTCACGTGACGGGGTAGTTTCGTCGCATGGAGCCAGCCGCAGTTCCGCCCGTGCAGGGCAGGGTTCTCGCCTCACGCGAGCGCATCGTGGAGGCCGCCCGTGACGAGGTGCTCTCGAAGGGCATTCTCGGTCTCCGGGTGCAGGACGTCGCCGCCAAGGCGAAGGTCTCGGTTCCGCTCATCTACAAGTACTTCGAAGATCGTGACGGACTTCTCGCAGAAGTACTCGGCCGCATGTTCGAAGAGGTCGTGCTCGAGTACGTCGAGGCCTCCGAGGAGTATTTCGCGCACCTCGAGAACCCCACCATCGACGACCTCGCCGCGGTGTTCGCACGTCCGAGCGAGGAGTTGCGCCGCGGACGACGATGGCTCCGCGTGCAGATCATGGCCGCATCGATGGAGATTCCCGCGCTCCGCCAGAGACTCTCGGTGGTGCAGGGGTACATCAACGAGAGAACGTCACAGTTCATGGCCATGGCCCAGCAGCGCATCGCCGGCCGTGTCGTGATCTCGCCACGCGCGCTCGCGATCGCCGTGCAGGCCACCGGAATGGGGCTGGTGCTGAACGATCTCGTCGACGACGACGACAAACTCTCCGACGACGAGCATTTCGAGATGATCCGGGCAATGCTCGCCTCGGCGATCACACCGGCTGCGAACCCGGTGGTGTGACGGCTGGGCCTGATCGTCGACAGTCGCGGGTCACGAACGTGAGATCACGACGGTGAGACTGTCGGTCTCGACAGGACTCCTGCGCCGTACTCGTTGATTGCTCTCACCTGCACGCGCAACGTCGTCTTAGGAAGTCCGTAGACCTTCACTCCGACCGGGGCATCGGTCACGATGCGGGCCGTGGCGATGCCACGTTGCGTGAACAGCACTTCGTACCGGAGCGCTCCGGCAGGACCAGCGGCTTTCCACGTGACCTGCACGGTCGATCCGACCCGCTTCGCGCGGACGTTCACCGGGCGCGTCGGGGGAGAAGCGCGGCGTGTCGTCGGAAGTTTCCTCGACGAGATCTTCACGGCACGGAGCGGCTTCACCGTGTTCGAGCGGGGAGAGAACTCACTGGCGCCGACGCCGTTCTCGTTCGCGACGGTGAAGTAGTACCTCTTCGATGACGACAGCCCGGTGATGAGGTGTGCCGCAGTGGCGCCGACGCGAACCGTCTTGACGAGAGTCTTGCCCGAGTACACCCGCACGATGTGGGCTGTCACGGGAATGACGCTGTCGGGAGCGTCGGTCCACTCGAGCCACGCGGACCGGGCTCCCGGAATCGCGACCGGCAGCCCGGTGCGGATCGGGACGGCTGGAGTCGTGGGGTCGGTGCCCGGGGTCGACGTGTCCCCGCCGGGTGACGGCGACGTGGTCGGAACGGTGGTCGTGGCAGGTGTGTCGACCACCGCCGGGTCGGCGTAGGCGAGCAGCGTCGGTGACTGGGGACCCGCATTCGAGATCGCAGCGGGGGTTGCTGCCGCGGTGATGCGCGACATCACGTCGGTGACCGAGAGTGTCGGTGACGCCGACAACAGTCGTGCCACGAGACCGGACACGTGCGGTGCGGCCATCGATGTTCCGCTCGACGCAGACGTTGCAGTCGTGGAGGAGATTCCCGCCGAGATGATGTTGTCGCCGGGGGCGAAGAGGTCGAGACACGCCCCGTAATTGGAAAACGACGCACGGGCGTCGGCCGGGGTCGAAGCACCGACGATCAGCGCGTCAGCTGTCGCGCTTCCGGGAGACGTCGCACAGGCATCGGCCGACGAGTTGCCGGCCGCTCCCACCACGACGATTCCGTCACCGCGCGCACGTGTGATCGCCGAGTCGAGGGTCACGCTTTGTGTCCCACCGAGGCTGAGGTTCATCACCGCTGGACGGGTGGTGTGATCAGTGATCGCCCAGTCGATTCCCACCACGACACCGGCCACCGTGCCCGCGCCGTTGCAGTCGAGCACGCGCACCGGCACGACAGTCGCGCCCGGCGCGATGCCGAGTGTCGCCCCGGCGGCGGTGCCGGCGACGTGGGTGCCGTGACCGTGGCAGTCGTTGGTGTCGCCACCGAGCGCGTCGAAGCCCGAACGAATTCGCCCGGTGAACTGCGAGTGGTTACCGAGTACGCCCGTGTCGACAACGTAGATGTCGACACCGGTGCCGTCGGCAGAGTACGAATAGGTCGAATCGAGCGGCAGCGCCCGCTGGTCGGTGCGGTCGAGACCCCACGACCCGGTCGGGGACACCGTCGTCTGACGGGACACGGGCTTGTTTTCCTCAGCCCACAGCACGTTGCGGCTGAGTTTCAACTCGGCCAGTTTCGACGGCGTCATGTTCACCACGGCGCCGTTGAACACACGGCTCAGGCGCCGTGCGAGTGTGCCGTTCTTGCCCCTCACTTCGGTCTCGGCGGCGGTGTCGTCGGTCGAGTCCTTGAAGCGCACGATGTACGTCTTCTCGCCGGCCTTGGGTGCAGGGATGGAGAACGAACTCTCGAGTTTCTTGCTCACCGCGCCGACGGGCGCAGTGGGTGCGACCACGGCGGTGAGTCCGCTCATCACCACGACCGCGGCGGCGGCGAGAAAGGGACGAATTCCGCGGGGATCGGTATTCATGTCCTCACTCTAAGAGCGAGGACATGCCTTCACGCCTGCACGGACGTCACAGGAGAATGCAGCCTGCAAACCAGGTGATCAGCCCATCGACTGACCGGGCAGAAAGAGTTCCGTCAGCCGGCGGGAACGATCACGACCGGCACTTTCGAGTGCCGTGCGACGTAGTCGGCAACGGATCCCAGCAGGAGTCCCATCACGCCGCCGTGCCCACGGGCCCCGATCACGATCGTGTCGGCCTTCGCGCCGAGAAGAGCAGTGCGAGGGTCGGTGGTCTCGAACTGCACGTCGAGATCGACTCCGCGGGTCTTCGCGGCATCTGACACTCGTGCGCGTTCCTCGTCGAGGATCTTTCGCGCGCCGGCGTCATCGAAGCTGTAGGTGACCGCCATCTCGGCCGGCACGATGACGGGGCTCCATGCCGAGAGCAACACCACGGTGTCGCCGCTCGATGCGGTACCGACCGCCCAGTCGACGGCCTTGGCCGAATTGCGTGATCCGTCGACCCCGACGACGATGCGGCGATGTGAGTTGCTTCCCATACCTCGACCATAACCACAGCGTCAGATGAAGTGGAGTGTCGGAGGGTGTTCCGGGTGTCACATCCTCTCGGCGAGGGACAGATGTCGTCTGTCGGGAGAGGTTCAGTGATCGTGGTCGTCGTGATGTCGGTGACGGTGGCGGACATATGTCCCCTCGGCGCGGCCGAGGCGTGACAGGTACGCCGCGATGAACACCCCGGTGGACACGAGCGTGATCGTCGGACCAGGCGGAAGATCGGCGTGGTACGACACGATGAAACCACCCGCCACGGACGCGAGTCCCGTGGCTACTGCACCGGTCGTGATGGTGGCAGTCCGGTCGAAGAACAAACGAGCAGTCGCTGCCGGCGCAATGAGGAGCGACACGGTCAGTGCAACCCCGACCGTGTTGAGGCTCACCACCACGTTCACTGCGAGCAGCACCAGCACCGATGCATCGAGGCGTTGGACACGGATGCCGACCTGAGTGGCATGGTCGCGGTCGAACGTGGAGAACTTGAGGTCGTCGAAGCGCCACCACACGAACGTGATTCCAGCCACGGTGAGGGCGAATGTGATGAGAAGATCACCGCGAGACACGGTCAGCAACTGTCCGAACAGATAGTGGCTGAGCGACACCGTCGACCCGACCCGCGAGATCACGATCACGCCGAGGGCGAACATTCCACTTCCCACGACAGCGATCACCGAGTCGTGGGCGACGCGACGGTTCTGGGAGAGCCAGTGGATCGAGAGGGCCATCACCACTCCCGCCGCGAGTGCCCCCGGGAGCACAGCCACGGAACCGAACCACAGGTACCCGAGACCCACACCGCCGAGCACCGAGTGGGACATCGCATCTCCCATGTACGACAAGCGTCGAAGCGAGACCCAGGTGCCGACGACGGGTGAGAGGACCCCCACCATCAGAGCTGCCAGAGCACCACGTTGTGAGAACGGCGACTGGAAGGGGTCGAGAAGCCAGTCGATCATCGGCCGTCTTCCGAGTCGTTGCTCGTCGAGCGAGAGAACAGTCGCTCCAGTCGGTCGCCACCGAGTTCGGTCTTTGGGTCTCCGTCGCCGAGCACGCTGCGGTTCACCGTGAGACACCGTGGAAAGCGCGACCGCACCAGCCCGAGATCGTGTGTCGAGACCAGGATCGCGGTGCCGTTCGCGCAGATGTCGGCGAACAACGTCATGAGGTCGTCGACGTGGCGTTCGTCGACGCCCGACATCGACTCGTCGAGCAACATCACGTCTGCTTCCTGTGCGATGGCACGTGCAATCAGCACGCGCTGCACCTGTCCGCCCGACAATGTGGAGAGCAGTCGGTCTTCTGCGCCCGCAAGGTCGACAGCCGCCAGACTCGCCGAGATGCGCACCTGGTCGTCGGCGCCGAGACGCATGCGGCCCCGGTGGAAACGTCGGCGCCCCGCGGCGACCACCTCGGCGACCGTCACGGGGAAGCGCAGATCGACGTCGGATTGTTGCGGGATGTAGGCGATGGACTGGCGCTCGAGGTGGTGGCAGCGTCGACCGCGAATGACCACGTCGCCGTCGTGGTCGACGAATCCTGCGAGAGCCTTGAAGAGGGTCGACTTTCCCGACCCGTTCGGACCGACGACCGCCACCAGGTCTCCGGTCTCGATGCGGAAGGTTGCATGCTCGAGCGCGTTCGTCTCGCCGTCGTAGGAGACCGACACGTTGACGGCCTCGAGAAGCGGGGCAGAGTCGGTCACGAGCAGCCCAGTCCTGCTGCGATGCGTCGCATGTTGTCGCGCATGATCGATGCATAGGTCGCACCGTCGGCGAGTGCGTCGTGCGAGACGGTCTCGATGGTGTCCAGCACGTCGACGTCGGCGCCGATCGCATCGGCGACCGCGCGCGAGAGGCCGTCGGGGAGTGCGGCCTCGAAGAAGACCGTCAACACCTTTGCCTCACGTGCGACGTCGGCAATCGATTCGAGTTCCTTTGCCGACGGTTGATCCTGCGGATTGACGCCCGTGATCGAGGCAGTCTCGATCTTCGCGCGACGGGCGAAGTGGCCGAATGCGTCGTGTGCCGTGACGAGGGTCCGTGACGCACAGGTTCCGAATGCATCGTCCATCTCGCTCCCGAGCTTCGCAAGGTCGGTGACATAGGCCTCGGTGTTCCCGGCGACCGTGGCGGCGATCGACGGATCGAGCGACGAGAGCGTGGCGGCCACGGCTCTCGACATGGCCTCCATGTTCGACGGATCGAGCCACACGTGCGGATCTTCGTCGCCGTGACCGTGGTCGTCGTGGTCGTCTGCATCGTGGGGATCGTCGTCTTTCGACGCAGACAGGTGACTGACGCCCGCCACCGAATACAAGTCGACTGCCGTCACCGAAGACGGAAGATCACCGATTGCTTTCTCGACCGACGGCTGGAAGTTCTCGCCGAGGTAGAACACGGCGTCCGATGACGACAACGCGTCGAGCGTGGAGGCCGTCAGTTCGGCATCGTGGGCCGGCATGCCCGGCTCGACGAGCCGCACGATCTCGACGGCATCGCCGCCGACGCCACGCACGATGTCTTCGATGGGGAAGAACGCCACTGCAACGGTGATCTTCTCGCCGGAGGCAACGGTCGTGTCGGGTGCAGTGCCGACTGCTCCATCGTCTGTTGCGCCCCCACACGAGGCCAGAGCGACTCCGGCTGCCAGCGTCCATGCGACACGGCGAATGCGGGAAGACGTCATGAGCCGACATTATCAGTAATGAGAATCATTCCCAAATTGCCGCGCTCTGTAACAAGGTCAACTCCCGGGCCAGAAGTGCACCTCGGTACACTCGCGTGTCACCCCGATCACAGGAGACCGAGATGGCGAATGCCTGGTTCGAGACAGTCGCAGAGGCCCAGCGCCGTGCGAAGAAGCGTCTTCCGCGCTCGGTCTACGGCGCTCTCATCGCCGGCTCGGAGAAGGGTCTCTCGGTCCAGGACAACCTGACGGCCTTCGACCAACTCGGGTTCGCGCCGCACGTCGCGGGTTTGCCCCACACGCGCGAGATGTCGACCACCGTCATGGGGCAATCGGTGTCGATGCCGGTACTCATTTCGCCGACCGGTGTGCAAGCGGTGCACCCCGACGGAGAAGTGGCAGTGGCGCGTGCCGCGGCCAACCGGGGCGTGGCCATGGGACTGTCGAGCTTCGCGAGCAAGTCGGTGGAAGAGGTTGCGGCCGCGAATAGCCAGACGTTCTTCCAGATCTACTGGTGCGGTGACAAGGACACCTTGGTGCAGCGCATGGAACGCGCGAAGGCCGCAGGAGCGAAGGGAATCATCGTCACACTCGACTGGTCGTTCTCGAACGGTCGCGACTGGGGCAGCCCGTGGATTCCCGAGAAGATCGACCTCAAGGCCGCTGTCAAACTTGCTCCTGAAGTCGTGGTGAAGCCGGGCTGGCTCTGGATGTTCGCCAAGACCGGCAAGATTCCCGATCTCACCGCACCCAACATGGCGCGACCGGGACAGAAGGCGCCGACCTTCTTCGGGGCGTACTACGAGTGGATGCAGACGCCCTTGCCATCGTGGGACGACATCGCGTGGCTGCGCGCCCAGTGGGACGGGCCGTTCATGGTGAAGGGCGTGAGCCGGGTCGACGACGCGAAGCGTGTGGTCGACCTCGGTGCGACGGCGCTCTCGGTCTCGAACCATGGCGGCAACAATCTCGACGGCACTCCGGCTCCGATTCGTGCGTTGCCCACGGTCGTCGACGCCGTGGGAGACCAGATCGAGGTGTTGCTCGACGGAGGCGTTCGTCGCGGCAGTGACGTGGTGAAGGCTCTCGCACTCGGTGCACGTGCAGTGATGATCGGTCGCGCCTACCTCTGGGGCCTTGCTGCGAACGGTCAGGCCGGTGTCGAGAACGTGCTCGACCTGCTGCGTTCCGGCATCGATTCTGCGCTGCTCGGCATCGGTAAGGCCTCGATCCACGACCTCGACCGTTCCGACGTGGTCGCACCCGACGGTTTCTGGCGCCCCCTCGGCACCAACTGACCGGTCGTCAGGCCCAGCCTCCGGCATACGCGACGTACTGACCGGTCACGAACGTCGACGATCCGTCGATGAACGCGGCGCAGAAACGCGCGAACTCGTCGATGTCGCCGAGCTTGCGCATCGGCACTGCAGCCTCGACGCGCGCGCGGTCTTCAGGCGACTTGACGCCGTTCGCCGCGAGGAAGCCGGGGAAGTCCATGAAGTTCGTCCCGACTGCGTTCACTTGCACACCGCTCGGTGCGACTTCGGCTGCGACGTTGCGCACCAACATGTTCGCGCCGGCGCGGGCAGTGGAATACAACGGCGCGCCGGGAGTGGGACGGGCGCCCGCCGCGCTGGTCTGCAGCAGCACCTGACCTGTGCGTCGTTCCACCATCACCGGCACGACGGCGCGCAGGAAGTGGTACGGCACCTCGAGACAACCCTTGACCGCCTTGTGGAAGTCGTCGATCGTCGAGTTCAGGAACCGTCCCGTCACGATCACACCGGTTGCGGTGGTCGCCGCATCGAGGCGACCGAACTCCGACAGCGCCGCATCCACGAGACGCTGTGAGCCCGACGCATCGAGGAGGTGGTTGGTGCCCGTCACGTCGACGGCGCGCGCACCCATCGACGTCAGCTCCTCCACGAGCCCGGGAGACGCATCGCCGAGCACCAGGTCGTGTCCACGTTCGGCCATCACGCGGGCGAGCGCGGGACCGGAGTACGAGTTCGCTTCGCCGATGATCGCAACCCTGCGTTCGGTGGTCATGTGTGTCTCCTTTGTGATGTCGCCCGAAGCGGGCAGGTGGTTCGTGTCAGAGGCTGAGAATGTGGCCGACCGACGGGTCGACAGTTCCCGTCACCAACGAGTCCCACACGCCGGTGACGGCATCGGCACCGTTGCCGTGCTCGACGTGCATCCATCTCGTCGAGTCGGCGAGGAACAGAGAGAGTGCAGCCGACATGCGCGCCTCCAGCTCGGCTCGACCCCACTCCTTCCCGCGCTTGGCGAGTTGCGACGGGGCGAAGAAGAACTGCGGTTTCGGGCCGGGAAGAGATCCACTCGGCGTCGTCGCATCCCAGTGCGTCGCGCCGACCCGACACGAGTGCGTGAGCGCATCGCCGAAGTGGAGGTGGATCCGCCGCAACACCTCGGCGTTGCCCGCCATGTCGACCACCACCGACGTCACTGCACCGTCGAGCGACTCGATCGAGTCGTAGGTGACGACCTCGTCGTAGAGGTCGGTCGATGCGACGAACCCGACGTTCGCGGCCGACGTGAGCCCGACGGCGCGCGCGAGGCTGGAGCGTCGGATTTCGTGGGCGAGTGCCAGCGAAGTCTTCGACGACGCACTCGTGACGAGTATCTGCGCGGCGCCGAACATGTCGTTGTCGGCGAGGAAGTCTTCGCACAGGTGCGACGTGACGAAGAGACCGCGCAGCAACAGGTAACGATCTTCGTCGTCGGATGAGAGCGACGGGTCGGCGTGATCGAACGAGCGATACGCCATGGCATGAGGTTCACGGTGTGGGCTCGCGTCGACGAAACCGCCGCGCGACGGCACCGCCGTCACGACGTGATGGTCGGCTGCCGGGTAGAAGCCGAAGTACCTGCTCCCGACGTCGATGCCGTCGACAGCGGAATGGGTGACTCGGCCGAACCCCATGACGGGCAGGCGGCCCCACCCTGCCTCGGTGGGGAAGAAGCCCCAGTAGTCGAGGAAATCGCCCGAGTGCGCGTAGCTCACGTTGTTGGCGGTCAGTGCGAAGGTCTCGAGTGCGAGCACCACGGTGCCGTCAGCCGCCTGGTCAGGCGTGGCGGTCGCGACGGTTCGTCTCGTGCGAATGTCACTGCGGTCGATCTCGAGGTGCACGGCCACACAGTAGGTGGTCTCAGGCGCAGCCTGGTCGGGCGGGCGCGAACAGTTCCCATTCTCCGCCGCGGTCACGGAACCTCGGGAAATCGTGAACAATGACACCCACGCGCAGAGGTCGGGGAGAGGCTCATGGCTCAGACACACCAGTTCGGGGGACGCATCGGTCGCACTGTGGCCGAGTCGGAGCCGTGGTTCCCGGTTGCCGCGCACCCGGGGGCCGACGCACCGAACGTGTTGATCGTTCTCCTCGACGACACGGGTTTCGCACAGATGGGATGTTTCGGTTCCGACATCGAGACGCCGAACATCGACGCGTTGGCGGCGAACGGTCTGCAGTTCACGAACTTCCACGTGACGCCGTTGTGCTCGCCGACACGAGCCGCACTCCTCACGGGGCGCGGTCCGCACGCCGTCGGCATGCGCAGTGTGTCGAACTTCCAGACTGGTTTCCCGAACCAACTCGGTCACATCTCGAACCACGCCGCGACGGTGGCCGAGGTGTTGGGCGACGCGGGCTACGGCACGTTCTGCGTCGGCAAGTGGCACCT
>VFQT010003080.1_pt1 | contig 15819 bp, 15 predicted proteins | sample 3512381 | NCBI WGS metagenome assembly VFQT01 (sample SAMN10412376, study PRJNA504923) | tailings metagenome | isolation source: Relicate 2 Philex TSF3 active mining site | place: Philippines: Tuba, Benguet | collected 2017-08-29 | reverse complement strand
CGACATGTTGGGCACCAACGACACGATGTCCGCCTTTTGTGCCGCGAGGGACAAGACACGCTTGCCACCCCCACCCACGAGAATCGGCGGACCGCCCGCCTGGACGGGCTTGGGATCGTTGGGCGCGTCGCGCAGAACAAAATGAGCACCCTCGAGGTTCGCCGAGTCGCCTTGCCAGCAGGCCCGCATCACGTCGATCGCCTCGGACAACCGCTCGATACGAATACCAACCGGTGCGAACTCTTGACCGATCGACGCGTGATCCGCATCCAGCCAGCCCGCCCCGAGTCCAAGCTCGAGTCGACCACCACTCAGCAGGTCGAGCGTCGCGGCATCACGTGCAATGACGGCCGGGTGAACGGATTCGTTGTCGAGCACCAATGTGCCGAGACGCAGGCGCGACGAATATGACGCAACGAATGCGAGCGCGACAAGCGGTGAGAATCCCTTGGCCCCGCGGTGCTGGGGCATGTGCACCATGTCGTAGCCCTCTGCATCGGCGCGCTCGACCAAACGTCGCCATGAGGCCGCATCGGCAGCACCCGATGTCATCACGCTGAAACGAAAAGCACGCCGCTCGACACCCACGGATGACAGACTAAGCGCATGGCCTCGGGACACACGCCCCTCGACCCCCGACGCTGGTTCGATCGCATGCAGCCCCAGACGCTGCAGATCGCGACGTGGTTGTTGTACCTCAACGGGTTCTTCCTCTTGATCGATGTCGTCGACAGCAGCGACTATCTGGGGTACTTCCGCGTTCAATACGGCTGGGGCCTGCCACTTGGCATCGCCATCGTCGTACTGCACGCGGCGGGCGGCTGGCTCATGGCCAACGACCGGAAACTCGGCTGGAAACTTGCGGTTGCCGCCTCATTCACGCCCTTCGTGCTTCGGTTCATCGCCTATTCCGACATCGAGCGCCAGCTGAACGGCTCTGTCAGTCTGTACCGCAAGCTCACCGGGGGCAGCACGCTCAGTGCGATCTTCGAGGTTGCCCTGTGCGCCCTGTTGCTGCACCCGCACAGCAGACAACACCAGAAGATCTGGTATCGCTGACCGGTTTCCTCGCTGCGTCTGCGGCGTGAGAGACTGTTGACATGGCAACAGTGATCAACGGCATCGACGGTCTCAAGTCCTCCGTCGGAACCCACCTCGGCTACAGCAATTATCTGACCATCACCCAGGAACGGGTGAACCAGTTCGCCGAGGCGACCGGCGACCACCAGTGGATCCATGTCGACGTCGAGCGCGCGAAGTCCGGTCCGTTCGGCGCCCCCATCGCCCACGGATATCTCACACTCTCGCTCGGACCCGTATTGCTTCCCGAAATCTTCACCGTCGGCGGAATTTCAATGGGCGTCAACTACGGCGCGAACAAGATTCGCTTCATGTCGCCGGTACAAGTCGGTTCGAAGTTGCGCGCGGGCGCCAAGTTGGTGAACGTCGAGGACGTGGCCGGCGGCGCACAAGTGACGATGGAAGTCACGTTCGAAGTCGAAGGCGCCGCGAAGCCCTCGTGCGTGGCGGAAATTATTTTCCGCTATTACATCTGATACTTCGGGGTCGCGAACACCGAATTCACGCGAACTCGGGCATCACCTTCGTCGCAAGCAGTTCCATCGTCTCGGTGTCGGGGTAGTCGGCACACCACGGGATGAAGCCCGAGCAGCCGAGTTTCACGTACGTCGCCACCTTCTCGGCAACCTGCTCGGGCGTCCCAACGAGGTTGTTGTCGCTCCAGTTCTCAACGGAGTCCCCCCAGAGACCGCCTTTGGTGCGTGCAGCGACCTCCTTCTCCGTCGAGCGGATGAACACCTCGGGTGACCAGGTCTTGCGAATCTCCGATTCGTCTCGCCCGACGGCTGCGCAATGTCCCTTCAGAATTTCTCGCTTGCGCGCCCATTCCTCGGGCTTGCCACCGAAGTTCGAACAGTCGGCGTGCTCGGCAACGACGCGCAGGGTCAACTGCTCTCCTCCACCACCGATCCACACCGGAGGAGTCGGCTTCTGAAGAGGCTTGGGGTCGCAATTCGCCCGCACTGTCTTGTAGTACTTGCCGTCGTAGGTGGTTTCGACGTTGGTCCACATCGACTTGACGATTTCAACCGACTCACGCAACATCCCAATGCGGTCCTTCGGCTTGGGAAACTCGAAGCCGTAGCCGCGGTACTCGTTTTCGTACCAACCGGCGCCGATTCCCCATTCGAGACGACCGCCGGAAATCACGTCGAGGGTAGAGGTGATTTTTGCAAGCAATCCCGGGTTGCGATAGCTGTTGCAACCCACCATCTGGCCGAGCCTGATTCGCGACGTGCGCTGAGAAATCGCGGCCATCGTCGTCCAGCACTCGAACACTGATTCGTGGGCGGGCCGCGGAACGTTGTGGAAGTGGTCGTACACCCAGATCGAGTGAAGCCCGAGTTGTTCGGCCTTCAGCGCCACGTCGACTGCGACATTCCACTTCTCTGCATCACCCTCGACACCAACGAGTTCCATTTTCCAACCCTGGGGCATGAAAACCCCGAAGATCGGCTTGCCGTTGGCGTGAAGTGGATGCGCTGACATGAGTGCCACCCTAGAGCGGCAGTTCGCCCGTTGCTTTCTTCGTCGAACCGAAATCCTTGTAGGCGGCGATGGCTCGCTGCGCGATACGCATCTGGTGAATTTCGTCGGCACCGTCGGCGAATCGGCTCCACCGCGCCTGCTGCAGCATTCCCGCCAACGGGGTGTCGGTCGAATAACCCAGTGCACCATGCACCTGAATCGCACGGTCGATGATCCGCCACAGGCTGTTGGCGACGAAGTGCTTGGCCATGGAGACTTCCGCGACGAAGTCCATCTTGTGCTCGATCTTGTAGGCCGCGTGGAGCACCATCAGTTTCGACTGGTAAAGCTCCATCGTCGAGTCCGCGATCATCCACTGAATGCCCTGCTTCTCGGCGAGATAGGAGCCGTGCGAGTAGCGCTCGAGCGATCGCTTCACCATGAGGTCGAGTGCAATCTCGGCCTGACCAATCCAACGCATGCAGTGAGCCAGACGCGCCGGACCCAGACGATATTGACCGAGTAGGTGGCCCTGACCACGCCCGCCCAGCATGTTTGCGGCGGGCACACGGAGGTCTTCGATCTTGATCTCACAGTGATTGTGGCCGCCCGACATCGTGTGCACGTCACGAACAATGTTCCAGCCCTCGCTCGGCAGGTCGACGATGAAGCAGCTGTTCGCCGCCTGGGGAAGGTCGGGGTCTTCCTCCGTGCGGGCGATGAGCATCGCGAATTTCGCACCTCGTGCCCCGGAGATGAACCACTTGTGGCCGTTGATCACCCACTCGTCACCATCCTTGTAGGCGAAAGTTTTGATGAGCGTCGGGTCGCTTCCTGCCACCTCGGGCTCGGTCATCGCGAAGCACGACCGTGCGGTACCTTCACACAGCGGGCGAAGGTACTTCTCTTTTTGCTCGGGCGTGCCCCAGTGCAACAGCGTGTGCTGGTTGCCCTCGTCGGGTGCCTGCGCGTTCAGCACGAAGGGGCCGATGCCGACCTTCGCTGCCTCAGCCGATACAGCCGCCATCGCCGTCGGACCAAGACCCATTCCACCCCACTCCGCGGGCATGTGGGGCAACCAAAGGCCGCGTTCTTCTCGTGCCTCCTTGCGCAACCTGACGATGGTCTTGACCACCTGCGCCCGGTCGTTCTGGTCGGTTGCTTCCCATGCGGGGCGGACCGACTCGTCCATGAACGCACGCACCTTTTGACGGATGTCTTCGACATCCTGCGGAAAACTGAAATCGATCACCTGATGTCCCCCCGTCCGTCGGCACCCGACGAGTGACCATTCTTGCCCCGCGCACGAGTGGGCGGCAACCGGAAACCCTCCTAACCTGATTGCGTGTCGATGCCGGACGGTCGCCTCCCCGAGGGGGCAGAAAAAGTCAAGGCCGTGCGGACGATGTTCGACACAATCGCCCCGCGTTACGACCTCGTCAACCGCATCATGACCTTCCGCCTCGATACGAGGTGGCGTCGTCGGGCCATTCGAGCGCTCCGCCTTGCCCCGGGCTCGACCGTCATCGACCTTGCATCGGGAACCGGCGACCTGTGCGTCGACTTGCGTCGACGGGGGCTCAAGCCCATTTCCTTCGATCTGAGTTTCGGAATGCTCAGCGCGGATCGCAGCGGGGAACCTCGGGCACAAGCAGACATCCTGAGGCTCCCGCTTCCCGATGCGTCGGTTGACGGTGCCACATGCGGATTTGCTTTGCGCAACCTCGTCGACCTGCAATCTTTCTTCGTCGAACTCGCTCGCGTGGTGCGACCCGGTGGCCGCATTGCACTCCTCGACGTGGGCATCCCGCACAACCCGGTCGTGCGCTTCGGCAACAACATTTATTTCGGCAAGATCGTGCCGAAAATCGGCGCCTTGCTGTCCGATGGTCCGGCATACCGATATCTCCCGAAAAGCGTTGCCTACCTGCCTCCCAAAGAAGAGCTGATTGAAAAGCTTCGATCCGCCGGGTTTGCAGATGCGGTGCACGAACAACTCAGCGGTGGCCTCACGCAGTTGCTTACGGGAACCCGCGACGCATGACCGCCCTGCATTCCTGCAGCCGCCGCTTTTCAGAAACCATCGATCTGAACGACTTCGCTCGTGGCGACGGCCTCCTCTTCGTCCGCGACGGGGTGGGCATTGCGGCCCGGGGAATCGCAGCAGAGGTTCCATCGACCGAAATTGCCGATGTTCTCTCCGCCATCTCCGTTGCGCCCGGAGCACTCGCGCCCAGGGCCATCGGAGCTCTCCCCTTCGCCCGTGACAGGGCAGGCAACTTTGTGATTCCCGCGATCAGCGTCGTCAAGAACCTTGCGGGTGAACAACATCTCGTGGCGGTTGCGACCGATTCGACAGCGGCCCAAACACTGCTGAACAACACCCACCGAGAGATCACCGGCACTCCGCCACCGAGCCCCCGACCGCGTGCAGGCAGATTCAGCGTCGGCGCGCTCACCGAGGTCGGTGTGTATCTGGCAGCCGTCACGGCCGCCCGAGACGCCGTTCGACGCGGCGACATCACGAAGGCGGTCATCGCGCGCGACATCGAGGTCTCTTCAACAGAGGCGATCGACGTCCACGCTGTGCTCCTGCGCCTGAAGGCGTCGTTCGGTTCGAGCTATCGCTACAGCTACCGTGGCCTCGTCGGAGCATCGCCCGAGTTGTTGGTTGAAGTTGACGACCTGACAGTGCGAAGCAACCCGCTCGCCGGTACCACGTCGCGAACAGGCGACCCCACGACCGACCAAGCACTTGCCACTGCCTTGCTCGCCAGTCAAAAGAACCAAATCGAACATCGCGTTGTCGTCGACATGGTGCACGACACTTTGCTTCCCTATTGCTCTTACCTTGACTGGGAGCCCGAAGCATCGGTGGTTGCGGTGGCAAACGTACAACACCTCGGCACGCGCGTCGAAGGTCGCCTCGGCCGACCGGCCCACGTTGTCGACCTCGCGCGCGTGCTGTGCCCGACACCGGCACTCGGCGGACATCCACGGGATGCAGCCGTCGACCTCATCGCGAACGTCGAGGGCATGGACCGCGGCCTGTACGGCGGGGCGGTTGGTTGGTGCGACGCGAACGGCAACGGCACTTTCGCCGTCACGATTCGATGTGCGGTGTTTTCGAACGATCTGAAACGCGCACGCCTTTTTGCCGGCGGGGGCATCGTCGCGGAGAGCGACCCTGAGTCGGAACTCGCCGAAACGCAGGCGAAGTTCCAGGCAATGCTGTCGGCGCTCGTTCGGCCCTAGCCGCGAAGCGCGGCGTCAACCGCGTCGCTGATGGCGGCGTTCAATCGACCGTGAAGGGCCAGATCCTCGTCACGGTCGGTATCGACAATGACCACCGACGGCCCGGGCTCGGCGAGCGCGTCGCGCAATTCCATGACGTCTTTCGGTGTCGCAACTCTCAGACCGAATCCTCGCGCAACGGCAGCGAGGTCGGTGCCGTGGGGTGTGCCGAAGAGCTTTTCGAAGGTGTCGGCGGCAACGGTCGTCGCCTGCGGCAAATACGAGAAAATCGCCCCGCCATCGTTGTTCGACACGACCACGCGCACGTCGAGGCCTCGCCTTGCCAGCATGGAAAGCGACGAGACATCGTGAAGGAACGCGACATCACCGACATAAGCGGTGACAGCACCCAGCTCGCTTGCGACGCCGATCGCAGTGGCGACAACACCGTCGATTCCATTGGCTCCACGGTTCGCATAGACGAGCAGACCGTCATCCGTCGACGCGTACCACTCGATGTCACGAATCGGCATCGACGAACTTGCAACAACGATGCGCGTCGCCGCGGCAACCTCACGTGCAACATGCGGGTCGAGCAGGCCACCGGTGGCGAGCGTCTCGACGATTGCGGCTTCCGCAGCAGCCTCGGCCTCGCCCCACTTGGCGCTCCACGAAGTCGGGTTTGCTTCCCTCACGCTGTCGGCCATCACCTGCGACACGGCGATGGAGAGACGATCAACCGTGTTTGCGACATCGGCCTCGACGTGCACCTCGACGGTGTGATCGGGATCGTGGTACGTCCCCGGGGAATGCACGACGATCTGCTCGGCCGACGTCGCCCGAAGCCACTGCCCGAGCACCTTCGACGCCGGCGGCGCACCCAGTCTCAAGACCACTTCGGGAGCAAGATCTTTCGCCGCGACCGGTGACCTCACGATTCCGTCGAAGTGGCTGACGATGTTTCCGCCCGCAGTACGCGTGCCGCTGCGGGGACAAGCGAGCAAGGGCCAATTGAGAACCGAAGCCAGAACGGTCGCTGCTGCGGCATAGGCAGTGATTGCATAGCCACAGCCCGGATCACCCGCGACGATCACGCCGCGTCGTCCGACCAGACGGTGCGCAAGGTCGTCGATTTCCCAATCCGTCAACAGCGCTTTCGCATGGAGGTGTCCCGACCAGGGACCGTCGTGCGAGCGCGATTCGGGCATGTCGACGACGTCGCCGACAAGAGGCTCGCGAAACGGGAGGTTGAGATGCACCGGCCCCGGCACCGGCCCGGTGGTGCGTGCAACGACATGATTTGCAAGTGCCCGCCACGTGTGGGCGGCATCGAATGAGGCGACACCGGGGTCGTGAAACCACCGCGCAGATGGCCCGTACAACGCCGTCTGGTTGATCGTCTGCGGAGCCCCGACCTCACGAAGTTCCGGAGGCCTGTCGGCGGTACAGACGATCATCGGCACGGCCGAGAGATGCGCCTCGATGACGGCCGCGTGAAAGTGCGCCGCAGCAGTACCCGAAGTGCACAGCGCGATGGCCGGAGTTCCACTCACGAGTGCCGACCCAAGAGCCGCAAATGCCGCACCGCGTTCGTCGAGGAAAACCTCTGTGTGGATGCGTCCGTCGTTCACCAGCGCAAGCGCCATCGGCGTCGACCGCGAACCCGGCGCAATGAATGCGAACTTGACTCCGACTCGCACCCACTCGTCGACCAACGTCGCGCAGAACGTGGCCTGTGCGTTGGCTGTAGGTCGGGGGTCTATCGTGTGGGTCATGAAGGTCGAAATCTGGTCGGATGTCGTGTGCCCATGGTGCTACATCGGCAAGAAGCGGTTCGAGGATGCCGTGCAGAGCCTCGCAGATGAGGGTACAGAACTCGACCTCGAAGTGACATTTCGTCCGTTCCAGCTCGACCCGAGTGCACCGATTGGTGGCACAACTCCCGTCGCCGAGGCGTACGCCAAGAAGTTCGGCGGAGCGGAAAAGGCCGCAAAGATCCTCGAGCATGTGACTCGCGTCGCTGCCGATACGGGCATCACCTTTCACATGGACAGGGCAGTTCGGGCCAATACTTTGCGCGCACATCGGATGATGTATCTCGCCCTCACCCACCACGGATCGGCGGCCCAAAGCGCGATGAAACAGCACCTACTCGAGTCGTACTTCACCAAGGGCGAAAATGTCGCCGACGACGAAATTCTTCTTGCGGCCGCGCAAACCGCGGGCATCCCAAGAACGACGGCGGAATCATGGCTCGACTCCGAAGAAGGTGACGCCGAAGTGCGTCGTGACATCATGGAAGCTGGTGAGCTCGGCATCACAGCGGTTCCCACCTTCGTCATCGATGGACGATGGGCCATCCCCGGCGCCCAAGACGTCGAGGTCTTCGCGCGCGCTCTGAGGCGGATGCACGAGAAATCCCTCTCCCCCGAGTGAACCAACTCTCGCAATGATTCCAAGACGTGTCGTTCTTCTGCATGGCTTCACACAAGGCGGAGCCATCTGGGTTCCGATCATGGAGGCAATCACAACACGAGCTCCGATCGACGCCCCCGATCTGCCGGGACACGGCAGTGAGGCACACGTCGTGGCCAACCTCACAACGACAGCCGACGACCTGGCCCAGGGATACGGGAATGCCGCGTATGTCGGCTATTCGATGGGTGGGCGTGTTGCACTGCACGTTGCTCTCTCTCGTCCCGAACTGGTGAGCCACCTCGTCCTTTGCAGCGCAACCGCAGGTATCGACGACCCGGCCGAGCGCACGGCGCGCCGTGTCGCCGATTCAACTCTTGCTGGGCGTATTCGCGAGATCGGACTCGACGCGTTTCTCGAAGAGTGGCTTGCGCAACCGATGTTTTCCTCCTTCGTCGCGACCACACACGATGCCGAGGTACGCGCCGCAAACACCGCCGAGGGCCTTGCCTCGAGCCTTGAAACCGCCGGAACGGGCACCCAACAGCCGCTCTGGGACATGCTCCACAGTCTTTCGATGCCGGTACTCGTTGTCACCGGAGAGAACGACGCGAAGTTCACCGCGATCGGTCGACGACTCGTCGACTGCATCGGCGAAAACGCGCGACACATCGAGATTCCGGGCGCCGGTCACGCGGCACCGTTCGAGCGTTCCGCGGAGTTCGCCGCACTGTTGAGCGCATTCCTGCGCTGATTCAAGCGCCGAGAAAGAGCCCGAACGCGAAAGTGAGTCCGAACAGCATCTGCGTGCGGCCCGTCGCACCCAGCACAGGAATCAGGTCACGCCCCTGCGCGCCGTCGCGAACCGATGCGATTCCGGGTAGCGCGGCGGCGAGGCCAACCAGACCGAGGACCGCCGACGGCCGCTGTACACCGGCGAGAACGACGAAAATGCCGGCAATCGCGCAAAGCGAAGAGTAGAAAATCCGCGTTCGTCGATCACCAAGGCGAACCGCAAGTGTCTTCTTGCCCGCAACCGCGTCGGTTGGAATATCGCGCAGATTGTTCACAACGAGAAGAGCGCACGCGAGGCAACCAACCGGCATGCTCGCCAGCAACGACAAGCTCGGAAGACTTTCGGTGACGGCAAAGGTGGTGCCCATGGTCGCCACCAGCCCGAAAAACACGAACACGAACACTTCACCGAGACCCATGTAGCCGTAGGGATTCTTTCCCCCGGTGTAGAACCACGCCGCAGCAATCGCGGCAACACCGACGCCGAGCAACCACAAGGATGTGGCCAGCGCAATCAAGAGACCCGCGACAGCCGCGATGCCAAAGGCGATGAAAGCGGCGATCTTCACTTTGCGCGGGGCCACCAGCCCCGACCCGACAAGTCGCAATGGCCCGACACGCGTCTCATCGGTGCCGCGAATGCCGTCGCTGTAATCGTTGGCGTAGTTGACCCCGACCTGAAGTGCGACGCTGACGACCAACGCAGGCACCCCGAGCCACCAACGCACGTTGCTGGACCCTGCCGCGACGGCCAGGCCAACGGCCACAGGCACCACCGCGGCAGGAAGGGTCTTCGGCCGCGCGCCAACGATCCACGGGTTCACGGCAACCACCCTACGCTGTGAGGGTGCGCGAACTCGTGGCTCTCGATCTCGCATCTTCGGCGGCGATCTCAGAGAACGTGAGGCGTGAATGGGATGCGCACAACGCGGTGCTGGTCGTCGACCGGCGTTTGCCCGACAGGGCACGACGCGAACTTCTTCGCGACCTCGGCGCCCACACGCTCATCGACACCACGGGCCGCAACTCCATCAACAGATCCGCGATGCCGATGGACGACGGCGATGCCCTCGTCGTTGCCACCAGCGGAACATCGGGAGCCCCCAAGGGCGTGGTTCACACGCATGACGCGCTCCGCGCAGCGTCGCTCGCCTCGTCTGCGGCCCTGCAAACCGGCGCGGAGTCGCACTGGCTTGCCTGCCTTCCGCTCGCCCACATCGGTGGCTTCGGAGTCCTCACACGCGCGTGGCACACCGGCGCTCGACTCACCATTCACGACGTCTTCGACCCGGATGCGGTGGTCACGAGTGGCGCCACTCACGTGTCGCTTGTCGCCACTGCGATGGCCCGAATCGAGACGGCGATGTTTCAACGCATCCTTCTCGGCGGGGCACGACCGCCTGCCACCGTTGCCGACAACGTCACAGTGACGTACGGACTGACCGAATCGTGTGGTGGGGTGGTTTACAACCGCCGCCCGATTCCCGGAGTCAGCATCGACATTGCACCCGACGGTGAAATCTTGCTGCGCGGACCAATGATCATGTCACGGTACCGCAACCCGGAATTCGAGCGCCCCGTCGATGCCGACGGCTGGCTGCACACGAACGACATCGGTCGACTTGATGACGGCCTCCTGCAGGTCGACGGACGTCGAGGCGACATGATCATCACGGGCGGCGAAAACGTGTGGCCCGATTCCGTGGAACGTGTCCTTTCTCAGCATCCACTCGTTGCCGAGTGCGCCGTCGCCGGGGTCGATGACGACGAATGGGGCCAACGTGTCGTTGCTTGGATCGTCATGAGAACCGACGCCACGCCCACACTGGAAGATCTTCGGGAGTTCGTGGCCGAATCTCTGCCTCGTTTCTGTGCACCGCGTCAATTCGTCGTCGTTGACTCCCTTCCCCGAACCGCACTCGGAAAGGTGCTGCGCCGCAGGCTCATCGACGACCTATCGTCGACGCGGTGAAGTTTCCCCTCGCGTTCCGGCGCCAATGGCTGGCCTCGGGGATCTCGAACATCGGCGACGGTATGGACGCCGCCGCAGGTCCACTCCTCGCCGCATCACTGACGAACGACCCGCGACTCATCGCGCTGGTGGGCGTCGGTCTCACACTCCCATGGCTCGTCCTTTCACTTCCTCTCGGCGTGGTGATCGATCGCCTTGACCGGAAGGTCTTGATGGTGCGCGCGAACATCGCACGCTGCGCCCTCTTTGCTTTGATCGCCGTCCTCGCCGCGACGGGCGACATGAGCATTGGTCTCCTCATCGGAATCATCACGCTCGTCGGAGTGTGCGAGGTCGTCTTCGACATGTCAGCCCAGGCTTTCCTGCCGGCCATCGTGCCCGCCGAGATGCTCGAGCGGGCCAATGGCCGACTGTTTGCCACGGAGGTCGTCTGCAACACGTTTCTCGGCCTCCCTCTCGGCGCATGGGCCTTCGTTGCTGCCGTCGGCACACCATTCGCCGTCAACGCGGCGTCGTTCGGCGTGGCGGCCTACCTCGTTGCCTCCATCCGCACCACGATCCCCCACGATGCCACTATGTCGCCCGACGTCGAACGCAAGTCTTTCGCCACGCAGCTGGCCGACGGATTGCGCTGGCTTTTCACCCACCGCTTGCTGCGGACCATGGCGGTCATGCTCGGCATTTGCAACCTCGCCACCATGATGGGAGAAGCCCTCTTCGTGAAGTACGCCAGTGATGAGCTCGGCGTGACGGGAAGCGGCTACGGCGTGTTGCTCGCCGTCATGAGCGCCGGGTCGATTCTCGGCGGCCTTGCCGGGGATCGCGTTGCATCGAGATTCGGGACATCGACGACGATCATCGTTTCTTATTCGACTTTTGCATTGTCAAGTCTCGCCATGGGACTGTGGCGAAGCATTCCCGTCGCCATCGTCGCTTCCGCGGCAACCTCGATCGCCGGCACCATTTGGAACGTCGCGACGGTTTCCCTGCGCCAACGCATCATCCCCGCAGAACTGTTCGGACGCGTCAATTCGGCGTACCGCTTCATCGGAACGGGGTTCATTGCCGTGGGGTCGGCGGTCGGTGGGTTCATCGCAAAGGGCTACGACTACGCCGCACCGTTTTTGGTCGGCGGAGTCATTATGACCGTGACGATCGTGGTCGGCGCACGACCATTGGTACGCCACGCAACCGTGGCCGGCGTCTGACGATCAGGCCGAACCGGCAACGCCTGCGCCGCCGTCGATGACGTAGGTCTCACCCGTGATCCAGCTTGCGGCATCCGAGGCGAGGAACACGGCGAGGTTGGCGATGTCCTGTGGCTCGCCGAGACGCTTCGTCGGAAGACGCGCCGCCAGTGTGTCACCGAAGTTGTCGACGAGCACGGCGGCAAAGTCCGTCTTCACAAGACCCGGCGCGATGCCCACCACGCGCGACGGACCGATTTCACTTGCCAGCTGACGCGTCATGTGGATGAGTGCAGCCTTGGTCAGGTTGTAGACACCGAGACCGATCTCAGCCCGCATACCACCCACCGAAGCGACGTTGACGACCACGCCCGGGTGATCTTTCATCCACCGCTCGTGAACCATTTGTGTCCAAAAAAGCGGACCCTTCAGGTTCACATCGAAGGTCTTGCCGAAACGACCCTCGTCGACCCCGAGCGTCTTTCCAAAGTAGGGGTTCGTGGCGGCATTGTTGACGAGAATGTCGATGGCACCGAATCGCTGAAGCGTTGCGTCGATGCACGCGGATGCAGCAGCCAGATCGCCCGCATTGGCCGCGAATACGTCGGTCTCTCCGTTGATCCCCGCAGCAGCGACCCGAAGCTGGTCCTCCTTGCGCGACGACAACATGACCCTGGCGCCGCTTTCGGCCATGGTTTTCGCGATTGCCAGACCGATTCCCTTTGATGCACCGGTGACGAGGGCGACGCGACCCTTCAACGAGATGTCCATCGGAGCAAACTAGTCGGCGGGTGGACGCGCCGAGACGCGAACGACTGCGATGCGACGCCCCTCGACCGCCTCGGCAGCGAAACGCCACCCATCGTGGTCGACGTATTCCCCCGGTACCGGCACGTGTTCGAGCATGTTGAACACAAAACCCGCAATGGTGTCCCAATCGTCGTCAGGAATACGGATGTCAAGGAGGTCGTTCACGTCACCCACCGACGCTTTTCCGACGACAAGGTAGTCACCATTCGAGAGTCGCCTGATTTCCTGTTCCTCTTGGTCGAATTCGTCGACGATCTCGCCAACCAGCTCCTCGAGGCAATCCTCGAGGGACACGATGCCCGCAATCGAGCCGTGTTCATCGGCCACGACCGCCATGTGGAACTTGTCGGTCTGCATCTCGCGCATCAGTCGACTAACCGGCTTGTTCTCGGGAACGATTCGCACATTGCGAATGAGCGAGGAAATGGACTCTGCACCGCGACCCTCGCGCTCGGCGCGCATCAGGTCCTTCGCAAACGCCAGGCCGACCACGTCGATGTCGTCGTCCAACTCACGCACGACCGGAAGCCTGCTGTAGCCCTCGTTGATCGCGACATCAAGTGCCTCGGTGACGGTGAGATCGTCATCGAGGGTCACGATGTCCGGGCGCGGCACCATCACCTCACGCACGACCGTGTCGCCGAACTCGATGATCGACTCGATCAGTTCTCGTTCTTCGTGTTCGATGACTTCATCCTGCGCAGCCGCCTCCACGATGCCGAGCAGCTCTTGTTCCGAGACGAATGGACCCTGCTGCAAACCCTTGCCCTTCACGATCACGTTCGTGAGCGAAATGAGCCCCCGTGACACGAACTGCAGGGGCCAGAAGTTGGCGAGAGTCCAAACGGGACGTGCGGCCAACAACGCGGCCTTCTCGGGATAAATCACCGCGTAGGTCTTGGGCACCGCTTCGGCCAGGACGTAGAACACCACCACATTGACCGCAATACCGATGACGACTCCGGCAGCCCCGAAGAGACGTCCGGACACCACGCCTGTGAGGGTTGCCTGCACCGTTTGGCAGACGTTCACGGTCAGCAGAATCGGGTTCACCCATCGAGCAGGCTCCTCGACAAGGCGCGACAACGCCCTCCCCGACTTCAGACCCTGGTCGGCCATCGCGGCCGCCTTCGGTTTTGTCATCTTCGACAGGCCCATCTCGGCCGCTGCGAGGAAGATGAGCACCACGAGGAGCACGAGGATTGCGATCAGCATTCCCCAGTCACCGCCGGTTGGAGCCGCCGCCACGAGGGCGACGCTGGTCGTCAGCACGTCACTTCACCGCACCGTCGTCCGGGTGGTCGATGCGAAACCCACTGGGAGCAAGCCGCCCCCAGTGGAATTGTTCGAGCAACGCGGTTTCACGCCGCTGCATGGCGATCCGCTGGTCGTCATCGACATGATCGTAACCCAGCACGTGCAGCACACCATGGGTTACCAACAGCGCGAGTTCGTCATCGAGACACCCCGCGTGCGTCGGTGCCTGCCGTTCAGCCACAACGGGACACACCACGACGTCACCGAGAAGCAGGGGGTGGTCGTCGGCATCGATGTCCGCTCGGTCGGGACCACGAGAAACCCGACCGGGCCCCGGAGATTCGTCGACCACCACGGCATCGATGGGAAACGCGAGAACGTCGGTCGGGCCGCTTTTTCCCATGTGCACTCTGTTCAGTTCGGCGATCGTCAACTCGTCGACGAACAGCACGCTGAGCTCCGCCGCACCACGCACACCCTCGGCGGCAAGCACCGAGGTCGCCAGTCGTCGCCATCGGTCGATGTCGACCACGACATTCGATTGCTCGTCGGCACAAAAGACCTGGACAACACCCTCGCCTCCCACTCGACGTGAACGACGCTGTCGCGACAAAAAACCGACCATCGAGCAATCAGTTCCTGATGGCGTCTTCGTACGCAGCAACGATGTCTGCGACTATTCGGTGGCGCACGACATCACCCTTGCCCAGGTGCACAAAAGCGAGACCGTCGATCCCCGCGAGAATACGTTCGAGGTCGACAAGGCCGCTCTTGCCCTGCGCGACATCGACCTGTGTCATGTCGCCCGTGACGACCACTCGCGAGTTGAAGCCGATTCGCGTGAGAAACATCTTCATTTGTTCGGGCGTGGTGTTCTGAGCCTCGTCGAGGATGATGAACGAGTTGTTCAATGTTCGGCCGCGCATGAAAGCCAACGGCGCAACCTCGATTGCCTGGCGTTCGACGAGACGCGCCGCTGCCTCGGGTTCGAGCATGTCGTACAACGCGTCGTAGAGCGGACGCAGGTAGGGGTCGATCTTCGCCATGAGATCACCGGGCAGGAAGCCGAGCCGCTCGCCGGCTTCGACCGCGGGGCGGGTGAGAATGATGCGCTGTACCTGTTTGGCCTGCAACGCCTGGACTGCCATGGCGACAGCCAGCCAACTCTTGCCCGTACCAGCGGGCCCGATGCCGAAGGTGATGACGTTTTCCCTGATCGCATCGACGTAACGCTTTTGGCCTGCGGTCTTTGGCTTGACCGTACGCCCCTTGGGGACGCGAACGATTTCATCGGAAAGAACCACGCTCGGGCTCTGGTCGCTGCGGACCATGTCGATCGATCGCCCGACGATCGTCTCGTCGAGCGTCTCGCCACGCTGCAAAAGGCGCACGAGCTCCTCAAAAAGTCTTCCCACCACCTCGGTCCGCCCACCCTCGATACGTATCACGTTGCCCCGAACCGAAAGATCGGTTTCGGGAAAGGCCCGCTCGATGAGCCGAAGGTTGCCGTCGCGCAAACCGAGCAGGTCGGCCATCAAGTGGGCGCCGGGGACGACGACGTCAACCGACCGGGCGCTGGAGAACGTGTTCGACATCTGCCCC
>VFQT010003079.1_pt1 | contig 15823 bp, 16 predicted proteins | sample 3512381 | NCBI WGS metagenome assembly VFQT01 (sample SAMN10412376, study PRJNA504923) | tailings metagenome | isolation source: Relicate 2 Philex TSF3 active mining site | place: Philippines: Tuba, Benguet | collected 2017-08-29 | reverse complement strand
GATAAGTTGTGTATTCCACGCTGAATCTTTGTATTCAAGAAATAGCCCTGTAAGGGCTTCTGAGATATGATCGTTGATGCCTGATTTAACTTGACTTTTTTGAAAGCTCTGTAGGAGCGGTAATCTATTTTATCATTGATTCGGGTTGTTTTATTTGCCAATTTATTTTTAATGAAAGAATGAAAATTAAAATCAATTGGCTTTGTCTCTGAATGGCCTGCTGATGCAAGTCAGATGGATTCCATGGTTGAACTATTGTCCTGGTCAAAGTCTACATTTTTTCTCCATTTCGTCCTTTATTTTGTAAACCTATTTTAGGGCGAAACATTCTGTATCTGTTTTTCGCTATGGCACCACCCCGTCCCGACAGTGCTTGCGCTCGTCAGGACACCCCTTCTTTCCGCTTCTTATCAGAAGGAGAGATTTTTCAAATTCCCTTTCTGTTTCTACGTTCCTGAAAATAATCAGATGGATCTTAATAATTAAATTAGTAATCAAAAATGAATGATTGAAATTTAATAGCTCTAAATTACAAACATGAAAACACCTCCTCTATTCAAGGACATATATCAATTCAATGTGTTAATGTTGAATACCACCAAGGCCATTCCAAAGGATTACAAGTTCAGCCTTGGCGAAAGAATAAAAAATTATTCCATGGATGCATTGGAAATGATTCATGAATTGGTAAATGAGCCTGGTTCAAGATTGGAGGGAATTGCTAATCTCCTCAACAAAATACAAAACATACGATTACTGATACGGCTTTGTGTGGATACAAAATGCATTAACGTTGAAAAGTTCTCTTTTATCAATGCAGAAATTGAACGAATATTGAAACAACTCTACGCTTGGCAAAAGGCTCAATTAAAAAAGAACACTTCTTCCCGCTAAAGCTGTTGCAACTCCTTTTGAAAAGTCTTGTAATCTACACCTAATGTTTGCAAATTGGTTTGGATATGAAAGCCCGGGATTTCTTTCTTTGTTCCTCTGAACACCAATGGACGCATTAAGGAATCATCCGGAAAATCCCAAATCTCATGGCTCGCCTCAGTGCGAATGTGCACCAAGCCCTTGTATTTGAGCCATTTCTTCCATTTGGACAAAGGGACCGGTTTGTAGCCCATGATTTACGCAACTGGAATGGCTACCTTCTCATTAAAAATCTGTGGATTGCGACGCAACAACTTTTGGTTGGCCTTCAATGTTAAATGAGGCTGATGATACACAACCTTAGGCTTTTGTTGTAAATGCCAACCCAAACGCAGTAAACAACGCTCAAGTGTTCCTTTGCGATCTGTTTCTTTCAAAAAAATCGATAGAGCCGAGTCAAAAGCCTGCTTGGCCTCCGCTGCATCTTCGCCATAGGTGGACAATTCCAGTGAAGGACAATAGGCCACCCAAACATCACCATCCTGAAAAACGGCTACCTGCAATTGCAATTGTATGGCGCTTTTACTTTTAATGATAGCATTTTTAGTCATAACTCTTCTTTTTAAAAAACGCTTGATGTACAAAAATAATGATAACTAAGGGATAAAGTGAAAACTGAAGAGAATTAACTTTAGGTAAGTGATGCTGAACAAAAAGCACAACATAAAAAATCAAAAACTTCTGAGGGCCAGAGTACCGCATAACTACGTGCTATGGGTAGCGAGCCATTTTCATCCGGCCATGCACAGAACAAGTAAAGTCCTTCCCTGCTGCGGCAAAAGGTTTTGTTTTGTTATCTCCGGTGTTTCTTGCAATCCGCAAGAAATGCAAATCAGTCATGGCTTTTTCTTTTTCCCTGGCGGTTACCGCAACAACAATGGAACATACAACAACATTGGCAACAACGGCAACTGGTGGAGTAGTACAGAGAACGATTCTAACAACGCATGGAACCGCAAACTGAACTACAACAATTCCAATGTAAACCGCAACAACAACAATAAGCAAAACGGCTTTAGTGTTCGTTGCGTCCGGGATGAAAACAGAAGTATCATGAGAGGAGCCTCGTGCTCCTCTCTTTCTAATTGTTCGTATTGTGCATGATGAAAACACTTGCGCAAGAATTGTTTGAAGCTTACTTTGAAGCTAGGCAAAACAAACGGAACACCTACAATGCCTTGCATTTTGAAATGCACTTTGAAAGCCATGTACTCCAATTGGCTAGGGAAATAGAAACGGGTAACTACCGCCTATCACGGAGTATTTGTTTTTTGGTACAATACCCCGTGATCCGAGAAATTTTTGCTGCAGATTTTAGAGATCGTGTAGTGCATCACTATTTGATTGCCAAAATCAATCCGCTCTTTGAGCGCACTTTTATCCCTGATGCTTATGCTTGCCGCAAGGAAAAAGGGACACACTATGGTATTCAGCGGATGGAACGCCATATCCGAAAATGCAGCCTGCAGTACACCCAAGATTGTTGGATCCTCAAATTGGATATCCAAGGATTTTTTATGAATATCCCACGTCCTGTTCTTTGGGAGAAACTAAAAGAATTTATCCTAGAAAAATACCAAGCAAATGACAAAGATCGGCTATTACAATTGTTTCATCAAATTGTACATCACGACAGCAGCCAACATTGCATCATTAAGGGAGATAAAAAGGAGTGGAATAAAGTACCCGCCAACAAATCCCTTTTTACAACAGCGCCTGATTGCGGACTACCGATTGGCAATTTAACGAGCCAAATTTTAGCCAACTTTTACTTGAACGAACTGGACCATTGGATATTGAAAAAGATAGCTCCAAAAGGCTATTATGGCCGTTATGTGGATGACTTCATCATTGTACATCCGGATCCTTTTTTCTTAAAAGATTTACGCATAGAGATACAAAACTTCTTGAAAGAAAAACTCCAACTCACCTTGCATCCCAAAAAAATTTACTTGCAGCATTACTGCAAAGGAGTGCGGTTTTTGGGGGCTGTTATCAAACCGCACAGGGTGTATGCTCAAAACAGAACGGTGGGACAGTTTATTAAAAAAATGAAATCTTGGATGGGCTCTTACCCAGATTGGAAAGAAGATGCTGAGAAACGAAAAGAATTCATAGCCTGTCTGCACAGTTACTTGGGAATTCTGCAACATTACAAGACATTTAGATTGACAGAAAAAATAATTTCCCGCGAGATTCTGCCTTTCCTTAAAAACGACAATGAGATCCTTTTCAAAACCAAATTGAAAGATTGGGTTTTTCATCTACAAAAAAACCGCCGGCTTTAAATGCCGGCGGTTGTAGCGATGCTTCGCTACCAACCTAACGGTTGGAAGAGAATCGCCGTTGGCGATTAATCCCGGACGCAACGAACACTAAAGCCGTTTCGCTTATTGGTGACGTTGCGGTGTACACCGGAATTGTAGTAGGTCAGTAAGCGGTTCCATGCGAGGTTAGAATCGTCCTCTGTACTACTCCACCAGTAGCCGCCGTCGCCAATGTCGTAGTATGTACCATTGGAGTTGCGGTAACCGCCAGGGAGGCCCGTAAATCCGCTCTCATTGTTGGCTCCTGAGTTAGGAGAATTCCAACCCGTCATGGATTTCATTTTACCTCCTGCAACACCACTTCCTCCCAAATTAGTTTCTAATGTAGTCCACTCAGCATCGCTCGGAACATGCCAACCAGTTGGACAAACACCTCGGCTATCATTCACTGCATACCAGTTGTACAATTTGCCATACAAGGTATTGTTGGTCGCATCATTAACGTAAATGCCATATGCTCCACTGGTGGTGCCTTGCCAAGTAGTATTGCTCAATCCTGTGGGTATAGGATCTCCGTTTCTATATTTTGTCACTGCTAAATTCTGCTGCATCCACTCCTGTCCGTTGATGATGATGCTGGTGTAAGTATTGCCATCAATGTCTGCTGCACCATTGCCGGGTACATACGTTCCATTGCCCACTGCTGTCCCTGCACACACACAACTGCCATTGATCACATCATTGGTGGTGTTGGCATTGCCATCGTCACAAGTTGCGCCTGTATACAAACAAGAATTGTCACTCTGTGTGGCTGCACTGTTGTAATTGCAAGCGGCATTGTCCATGCAACCCAAAACAGCTGGAGGAAAATTGGCGGCACTGATGCCGGGCACAATGATAAAACTCCCATTGGCCATGTACAAAGTATCTCCTGTTGTTGAGACACTGGAAAATCCATTGGCGGCGCTTACGGCATTGGTAGCATTGACAGCGTTGTCCGCACTGCTGCTGTGCAACGCATAAGGCACACTCATCATCTGCTGCGTGCCCAAGTCGGTGCTGCCCATCATCACATGCAAAAACTTGGCTCCACTGCCCCAATTGATACTGGCAAATGTGCCTTGAGATGCATTTCCATTGCCCACTTCGCACGACACCAAGCCTTGTGCGTTGCTGGTGAGCGCGTGGCTCTCTTGGTAAACTATCGTTCCATTGGCGGTGCCGTCATGGATCATAAATATCAAGTTCACTGCACTACTTGCCATCACGCTTCCATCCGCATTGCGCATCACCGCTTGGTAAGGTATCCCCTGAGGAGACTGGGAATGAAGGGATGAGGAAACAAATAGTGCGAGTAACAGAAAGAGAGCGGGAATGAGGAAATGTTTTTTCATGGTTTGGGTTTATCGTTCAAATATAGATAAAAATCGGGAAAAGGAAAATGGAAAATGGAAAGAGGAAAGATGTTTTCACTTTGAGCCCCGTAGGGGCGTTATATTAATAGGACGGAATATCCATCATGCCGGCCCGCGCCAGGGATGGGAGCGGCATCCTTTTGGGGAATGGAGCAAAGCGGAATGAACCAAAAGATACAGCGGACAGCCCGGTGACCAGTGGCGGAGCAAAGCGGAGCCACCGGGCAGGCGCCATGATCAAAGGGATGAAGGAAAGAGGCAATGAGGGAAAGAGGCAATGAGGGAATAAGGGAATGTGTTAATGCCTCGCTGTGAAATGCGATTCGCTATGTAGGGGCGAATTGACATTCGCCCTGAAGCGATGAGGAGACATTATTACTATCCATGTTTGATTTAGCTTGATTTGATACAAATCTGTACAACATTTCACGATTATTTTTGTTATCGGTTTATGAGAATATTTTTGGGCATATTGATGCTGTTGTGTTTGAATGCAACGGGACAAAAGGTGGTGACGTTGAGCCAGAGCGATATCTCTGAGTTTGTTGCAGCGCATAATGATTGGCGAAAGGAGGTGCAGGCCGCTCCGTTAAAGTGGAACAATGCTATTCAGAAAAAAGCAGAGGACTATGCTAAAAAACTGGCTGCAATGGGGCGTTTGCAGCATTCCAACACGGGTCTTGGGGAAAATTTATATTGGTTCTCCGGTCAAACTTTTACACCGTCAGATGCTACTGATTCATGGGGAGAGGAAAAATCATTGTATAAACCCGGCACCAAAATATCCAATTCGAACTACCAAGATTTTGGGCACTACACCCAAATGATCTGGCACAACACCACTGAAGTAGGGTGTGGTGTCGCGCAATCTGAACACGGCACCTTCATTGTTTGTCAATACAATCCTCCAGGGAACTATATTGGAGAGAAACCCTAGAATTTCTGCGGCACAAGAGAGATTCAAGATTGTATTTATCTTTGATAGATGAAGAAAATTTTTGTCTTTATTCCATGGGCCATTGCGCTCCTCAACGTCACTGGTGTTGCATTGAATTACAACCAATTGCCTGAAACCATTCCCTCCCATTTCAACATCCAAGGTGAAGTAGATGGATATGGGAATAAATCGACCATTTTCATTTTATTGGTGCTGCATTTAGGAATCACAGCTTTGTTGAACTGGGTAGGGAATCATCCTGAACAACACAACTACCCTATTGCTATTACAGAAGAGAATAGAGCCCTACAGTACAAACTTTCAAGCGTGTTGGTTCAGCGATTGAATGTGATCATTGGGTTGCTATTTACCACCATTTCTTTGTCTGTAATGTTTCCCAACTTCCCGACTGAAATCATGTTACTAGAATTGGGGCTCATCTTTCTTGAACTCATTCTTCATTTTCGCAGAATAAGAAAAAGCAAGTAATCACCATTTGCGGCTGAGCAGAACCAGCCTCGTCAGCATCAAGAACAGTGTGGACAATATCACGAAGTAAATGACATCTCTGGAGTCTACTACCCCTCGGCCTAGCGAATTGAAATGGCTTTGCATTCCGATTGAGCTGAATACCGCATCCAAGCTACCCAGAATATCAAAACTGGCCAATGATTGAAACCCGCTGTAAATGATGAAAATCAAAAGTGCAGCCAATAAGAAAGCGACAATTTGATTGTCTGTAATTGAAGAGCAGAATAAACCAATGGAAACATAGGCGCTGGCCAAAAAGAACAATCCCAAAAATGAGCCCCAGGTTGCGCCAGAATCGATGTTGCCGACAGGACTACCCAAACGATAAACGGTGATGTAGTACACCAAAGTTGGCAACAAGGCCACCGCCACCAATGTCAAGCCAGCAAGGTATTTGGCCAATACGATGTTCCACTCAGAAAGGGGTTTGGTCAACAGCAACTCAATGGTACCTGTTCTTTTTTCTTCCGCAAAAGAACGCATGGTGATGGCTGGAATTAAAAAGATAAAAACCCAAGGTGTAATAAAAAACAACCCATCCAAACTGGCAAATCCCATGTCCAGAATATTGGTTTCTCCCGGGAAAACCCACAGGAAAAGGCCTGTCATTAAGAGGAAAACGGCCATGACCACATAGCCGATTAACGAGCTGAGAAAACTTCTTAATTCCTTTACAAATAAACTCTTCATGCTTCTTCTTTTTGAATCACCGACCAAGCTTGAGGCGGAGCTGCAAACATAGCTTTGGTTTTGGGCCAAACCCATTTAAATGTTTCTGTGTTTTTATATTCCTCCAAATGTGCCTCACTTTCCCAATGGGAAAATGTATAATAGACATTGGGGTTGGCTAAATCTTGCCACCATTCTAAATGAAGACAACCAGGAGTGGCTTTGATTTTTTCGCGTGTTGACAGGAACAAGGTCTCAAATTCCTTGGTCTTTTCCTCCTGAAAAGTCATCCGAACTATGCGCTTAATCATTGAGCTCGATGAAAATATTAGACATCTTTTGGTAACCCAGTAATCTGGCTGCGCCACCACCCAATTGCGGGGTGGTATTTTTCATGGCGATGTGAAGGAAATCATTGACTCCCCATACTGCAAAAGGAATTCCATCTGCAAGGTCATCCGGTGAAAAATCATGGATGATGGTTCTGAGTCCTGCCTTTTGTGTTGATCTGGCCAAAATGGAAAAATTGCGTTTGCCGATGTAAGATTCATACATATCTCGGGTAAAATTCAAAACAATGTTACCGAAGTCGTCTATGTGGATGACTTGACAACGAATACCCCCGTCCTCAATCTGAGGCTTTGGGAAGAATATTTTGGTGTAATCGTTTTCAGGTACTCCAATCATGGAAGGGGTACCTCCTTTTACCAAATGAGCTGCGATGGTTATAAAAATTCCACCGAGCGGAAATTTCACATCATTGTCTTGGATGGGGAGGTTGACTCGGTAAAGCTCCTCTACCCCTTGATCAAAAATCAATTGAATCACCCCATTATCTGAAGTCACAAAATATTGGTTGTCTTTTACAGCAATGAGCGGCATTTTCTCCAATTTGGATTTGATGCCCAGAACGTGCACTGTTCCCATGGGAAAAGATTTCCAACAAGAACGCATGAGGTAGGCCTCGTCAATCAAATCAAAATGATTTACAGCGTTGGCAATGTCCACAATAATGGAGGTGGGGGCGAAATTGATCAATCGGGCTTTGGCAAGCGCCAAATGATAATCTCTGTTTCCGTAATCCGTAGTGAAAGTAACGATGGACATTGTGACAAAAATAAACTGAATTCAACAGTAAGTGAAATGCTAAATTTTATTTTTTCATTTGAGAATGTAGAACTCTCGATTAATTTCGCCTTAAACAATTATAACATGAAAAGAACTTTATCCCTTTTATCTTTGGTTTGTCTCGCGATTTTAGGACAATCTCAGGTTGTACCCAATGGAAATTTTGAAACATGGGCGGCTGGTGAGCCTGCGAATTGGACAACTTTCAATTCCATTGCTCCATTGGCGGGTATAACAGCACCTGCAACTCAAGAAACACCTGCCCCTGAGGGTAATTCTTGTATTAATTTAAGCGTTAGGAGCAGTGTATTATTTGGAGTTGTTCCTGGATTTGCTGTTTCAGGACAAATGGATTTGTTGACTGGGGTGGGAAACGATGGTTTTCCTTTTGTCACAAGACCGAACTTTTTTGAGGGTGTTTATCGTCACAATGAAATGGTTATTTCTGATACAGCATTGGCATCAATAACGCTTTCCAAGTGGAATTCAACTACCATGTCAAGAGATGTCATTGCTGCGGGGGGAATGATTTCTATAGGAGGCACAGATGACTGGGTTAGTTTTTCAATGCCCTTGGAGTACTACTCGGACTTGAACCCCGATTCATGCAGCATCTATTTGTATGCGATGGGTGCCGATGGCAATAATTGTAGTTATGATAACTTGCGATTAGCCATGACCAGCAGCATAGATGACCAATCTGCTCAAAATTTTAATTGGATGGTTTACCCTAACCCCACGAACGAAAACTTGACTTTGTCTTTGGCCGCGTTGGGATTTTTGGGTGAAACGCAATTGGAGATTTTCAGTGCCGATGGAAAATTGGTTCACTCCGAAAAACTAATCAATGCGATGAATCCAACATTGAACATTGCCCATTTGACCAATGGACAATATGAATTGGCTTTGCGCAATGGCAATCGCCGTTTGGTGAAGACATTCGTTAAAAACTAAACTACACTTTCATACTTGAAGATAAGCTCCTGAACAGGGGCTTATTTTTTTTGATACAAAACAAGAAAGCTAATTATCTTTGCGCTCGCTTCAATGGAGACGTGTCCGAGTGGTTGAAGGAGCACGCCTGGAAAGTGTGTATACGTCAAAAGCGTATCGAGAGTTCGAATCTCTCCGTCTCCGCAAGAAAAATGTGATTATCCCAACAGTTGTTGGGATTTTTCATTTTGAGAGGTTGATGAGCAAAGAGAGTGAGAGTCTGTCGAAAATCATATCCGTGATAGTTAGATTGAATGGACCAGATATTATATTTACCCGGTAAACAATACAACATGAAGAAATTTCTATTCGTTTTAAGTGCCATATTGATTGGTGGCTCCTCTTTTGGACAAAACAAACACATCATGAAAAAGGATCAAATGAGTCCTATCATGAGTCAACGTCAAACCTTTCATGGAACCATTGCCGGTGCCAACCGAGTGGTGGTCTTACAAGAAAATTTTGAAGGGGCAATGGAGGCATTGCCTACAAATATTCCCTCCACTTGGATGACCAACCAAGTATTGGACAATACCAGCATTACTGAAACAGCCGCGTTTAAAATCTTTGATGCAACTACGGCCAATGCTGGTGGGTATTGGCCCGTGCCTGAGATTAGCATGGCCGATGCCAATAAATTTGCAGCGGCCAATGATGATCCAGCGCCCTGCGATTGCGATATGACGACTGCTTGGTTGGAAACCCCGATTTTAGATTTTACAGGGTTGACCAATATGGCATTGTATTTTGATATTTTTCATGATCAAAATTTTGGTGCTGGTGATGCTGAGGTAGCCGTATCTACTGACGGAGGCGTAACTTTCAGTGTTGTTCCAATTGCATTAAATGATACCACGACAGCGTTGAATGTGGACGAGCAATTTTGGCAAAGTGTTATTATTCCGTTGTTCCAGTTTGACAATATGAGCAATATCCAAATCAGATTCCAATGGTCGGACAATGGAGAATGGGTTTCAGGTTTTGCCATAGACAACATAGTGGTGCAAGAAATGCTAAGTAATGACTTGGTAGCGAATAAAGTCGTTTTTGGCAATTGGGACAACCCAACGGTTGAGGGTGGATTATTAGACTACAAACAAATTCCATTGAACCAAGTCAGTCCCATTCAAGTTACGGCGATTATTGGCAATGGCGGTGTGAATGAAGCTCCCGGAGTCAATGTATTGTGCTCTGTCTCTCAGAATTTGATATTGGCTGAGTATTTTGGAGGTGCTGGCGCTGTTGCACTACCCTCCCTAGGAAAAGACACCTTGGTGGCCATTTCTACTTTTACCCCCAACGCATTGGGACAAATTATGGTAACCGCCACTCCCGTAGCTGATACATGGGTAGATGAAAATCCAGCCAATGACTTGGCGGTAAATAGCATGGAGATTACAGAATTTGTGTATGGCCGTGATAATGGTGTTTGTCAATTGTTTTACGGCAATAGCACCAACTATGAGTTTGCCAATTTGTACGATATTCAAACAGAGGATCAATTTGGTGCTATTGAGGTTGCTTTGCGTTTTGCCGCCGGAGGGGAAGGAAGTTTAATCAAAGGATTGATCTATGAGTTCCAAGGCTTGGATGCTACCGGTGCACCGGTATTGGTGGATACGGGCTATGAGACCATCGAGTATGCAGTAACAACCGAAGATGATAACATTGCTGGAGAAAGTAAAATCATCACCTTACCCATAGCAGCAACAGGCGGGGCCACTCTTGAGGCTGGAAAAACCTACTTGGTTTCTGTTTTATCAACCGCAGAGACGGACATTGCAGTTTCTGGCTTTAATACTTGGCCTGGCTCATGGTTTCATGACGGTACTTCATGGGGATGGACTTATGGGATTCCGATGGTAAGATTGAATTCTGATGAAAGCTTGGCGGTAGGCTTGGATGAACAGTCTGATGTTTCATTGACTCAAATGATAGTTGTACCCAACCCTGCCGTGGACCATTCTCATCTTCAAATTCAATCCAAGCAATCTGGCATGGGAACTCTCCAAATCACCAATGCATTGGGGCAAGTTGTGTCCATTGAAAACACTCTTGTTGTGAATAAAGGATTAACTGAAATCGCTTTACCACAGGGTTTGAGCGCAGGTATATATCATGTTTCATTTGAAACCAATGGTCAAATTTTGACCACCTCTTTCGTAAAATAAGAAATTCATCCTATCATCAAAAAAGGGTTGTGATAAAACACAACCCTTTTTTTATTCCACCAATCTATTTTTCCAAAGCCAAGGTTTAAAAATGACTTGGTGTCGTTTCCAGAAGAGCAAAATCAAGTATAGACCCACTGGGGAACCAACGGCCAAGAAACTCAAGTAAATAAAACTCAAGCGGACATTCTTGACCTTTACCCCCATTTTATGGGCAATAGAAGCACAAACTCCAAAGGCATATTTTTCGAAATAAGATGAAACTTTTTGCAGCATGTGAAACAATTTTCTCAAAGATGCAACATCTAGGATTGAAAAGCAAGTTCCCAAGTGGGAATCGTATTCATAAAAATACCTTCTTGGGCAGATATGCTCAAATCTATTTTTGATCGGTAAGGTAATTTTTGGTCAAATCGATAATGATTTTCCCAGTACGACATTCCTTTGACTTCCCTCAACAATGAGCGAAACAACACAGGATTACTGAGCAATTGCGCGTATCCCAGTCGATGAGTGAATACATGAATGAAGATGAGCTGAGAAACTTTGAGCCACTGCCTCGAGGGAATATTGACCTTATTGTTCCATGGAATTTTACCAATGTCCATCGCATATTTGCTGTGAAATCGCGTTCTCCACTGATTATAAAATTCCAAATCCAAAGGATGTTCCAACTGCCCTGCTGCGCCATGAAACAACATTGCGAAATCTTGAACGTTCTCATCACTATTCTGGATAATTGGCATAAGCCGAATGGCCAATTGCTCTAGTGCATCGCCTTGGACGTGTCTTCCCATGGCTCGAGCGAGATGAATAAAAGCAGCGTTTTCATGACCGTAGCACTCTATCCAATTGAGCAGTCTGTATTTCTTGATTTCAATATCAAAGGTTTTTGGATTTCGGACATTGATTTTTTCAATGGAATAATCCATCCAATGGGTTGGCGCTTGAATATGAATCATGGATGTGCCGATTATATCATCACAATGAGCAACAAAATGTATGTGAACTGCCCCATAAGCGGTGTCTTTGTGGTGATGATGTTTGAACCAATCTGAAGATTTCAAATGAATTTCTACATCGCCCAGAAATTCAATATCATCCAAAGTATAGCGCACCCTCTTAAAATCTGGCCCTGCATACAAGTTCCATGAACCGACATCTAGAAAGCGGACCCGACGCCCACATATTGAACTAAAATCCATCCGTGTGGCAAACTGAAAGAAAAAAAGTTGAAGGTTGATTTCCCTGTTCATTGCATAAATTTCCTATTTTAACACACTATTTATTCCTATAATTTATGTGTAAACCCTACCCTGTTTTTGTTGTATGTATTTTGATAGCCGCAATAACATTGATTTTGAATCAAACTATTCAAGCGCAAGCAGGCGATACAACCGTGATTCAAACATTTACTTTTGATGCCCAAAACAATCCACAGACAGCATATGATAGTCCTGGAAGAAGGTGGTTTAACTTCCCTTCTTCCAACAACGGCAAGACCTATCAAAAAATCTTAATGTTACACACGTTGAAGTGTTTCTCACAAGGAACAGCAGGCGGATTAGGCTATCCATGCGGTGAGTGGGATTATTTAACATACAACTACCTCTTCGACCACACTGGTGTATTGGACTCCAATTTGCTCTCTCATCCTCACTATTTGTTGAACAACCAAAACTTTGTTTCAACAAACTTCCAATCACTACCTACCTACTCTTTTGTCCCGTACTTGGCTGTCAATAGTCAAAACAACAATTGGTTGAATTTAAACACCACCAACATTACGTCAGAACAAACATCATCTTTGAGTGCCGTTGGCAATGGCAGAAGGCAACTCAGCCAATTCATCATTCCAGCCAGCGCACTGATTAACTCGGGATGGAGCCCTGGTTTTATTCAAGGACTGTCATGGTCTCAAGATCTAACTGAAAAAGTGCTTTATGGATTATCGGTATCCATGGGGTCAACCAATATGGGTGTGCTCAACGGCAATTACAACGGTGAAATGACGGAGGTCTTTCACAACAATTTCGATTTATCATTGGGAAGCAACAACACCTTGGTGTTCAATACGCCCTACTACTGGGATGGAACTTCCAACTTGGTCATTGTATTTTATCATGATTACTCCTCTAACGCCCTTGCGAACATTGAAGCGATTAACAGCAACACCATATCTGGCCAAACTTCCATCAATGACCATTTCTTAAGATTAAATGGAGATGATAAAGTTGAGATACCAGCCGCTGCCTTTGAAACCCTCAGTGATGAAGTAACCATTTCATTTTGGTTGCGAGGCAATGCCGACTTCCAACCTGAAAATGGTACTTGTTTCGAAGCCAAAAATGCCGCCAATCAGCGTGTTTTGAACACCCATATTCCATGGAGCAATTCGCGGGTTTATTGGGATGCTGGATTTTCCGGAAGCTATGACCGTATCGATAAAGCTGCCAATCCTGCCGATTACGAAGGTGTTTGGAACCACTGGAGTTTTGTCAAAAACAACAACACCGGAGAAATGAAAATTTACTTGAATGGCATACTTTGGCATTCTGGCACCAACCTTACCAAGAGCATGGCCGGTATTGTTCAATTCAGTATTGGCTCAGCTTGCACCTGGAGCAATTACTACCGTGGCGACATCGATGATTTTCAAATATTTGGAGCTGCGCTAAACGCTTCTACTGTCCAAGAATGGATGATGCGCAGAATCGATACTGATCACCCCAATTATGCCGATTTATTGATCTATTATGACTTTGACCATTTTGGCAATACCATCATTGACCAATCCCCCAATGGACATGATGGAATCATTCAAGGAAATCCAGAATTTGTACTTTTTGACAAAAACGAAATCTTTAAAAATTTCCAAGAAATTTTGCTTCCTGCCTTTACCTTTTACTCCGGGGCAGTGGATATTGTCAATGATACGACAATACAATATGTCCCTTACGAAAACAACCCCGATTATCTCACGAGCTTTTCCATCGCGGATCATGCAATCCATATCCAAAACTCCGCTGCTGTTTACACGCAATCCCACTCATATTATTATGATTTAGAAGGGAACATCATAGATTCTTTGTACAATAATTTGAGCCCTTTTGTTAACGACACCTTGTGGTATTACAGCGCTCCAGCAGAAATCATCAATCGATTTGAATTGGGTCGTTACATCACCCCTTACGGAATTAACTTGGATTTAGGGGATGGATGGACATGGATTTTCGATGTCACTGATTTTGCCCCGCTCTTGAGAGACTCCGTTCAATTGGAAGCTGGAAACTGGCAGGAACTCTTGGATTTGAAATTCTTGTTCATTGAGGGACCGGAAGCACGAACCGTAAAACGCATTGAAAATGTTTGGCAAGGCAATTGGGGATTGAGCAATTTTGACAATTATGTTACCAACAAAAGTCTCATGTTCCAATCGGATGAAAGTGCTGTCAAATTGAGAACAACCCTAACCGGTCATGGTTTTGGCAATGACGCCAATAACTGCGGTGAGTTTTGTTACAACACACACTCACTAAAAATCAACGGACAAGAAACATTCAATTGGCAAATCATGGAGGAATGCGACCAAAATCCATTGTATCCGCAAGGGGGTACTTGGATTTACGCTCGTGCAGGATGGTGCCCCGGAAAAGAAGGCACAACAAAAGAATTTGAGTTAACTCCTTTTGTTCAAGGTGGTCAAGTGGACGTTGATTACGACATTACCTATGATCCGTTTGGAAATTACGTTACAGAAAGTCAAGCTGTTTTTTACGGCCCTGCCCTTCAAAGCAATGATGTTAGCTTAGAACAAATATTATCTCCAAGTACAACCAAAATTTACAGCCGTTGGAATCCGATTTGCGACAATGCACATATTGTTATAAAAAACAAAGGATCAAACACCATTCAAAACCTCACGTTTCAATATGGATTCAGTGGATCCAATATCACCGAAACATTTGAGTGGACCGGAAACCTTGATTTTGATGAGAAAACAGATGTTTATCTTCCTTTTGAAAACAGTCAATTGTGGAATTTAACACCGGGAGAGCAACAAGGATTTTATGTCAACATTGTTCAAATGGGTGACGAGAACGAAAGCAACAACCATGGTTACTCACCATTTTTTGCGCCACCTGTCTACACGTATTTGCCCAACACAGACGACAATCGCTTGATTATCTATCTGCGTACCAATGCTGCCTACAATGAATCTTCTTATCAATTGAAGGACATTGATGGTAATGTTATTTTTGAGCGAAGTGGATTCGACACGCCAAACTTCACCTACAAAGACACTTTGCGATTGAACGCAGGATGTTACACTTTCCATCTAAAAGACAGTGACGGTGATGGGTTGAATTTCTTTGCCAACAATGATGGCAACGGTTATTCTAAATTTGACCGAGTGGCTGGAGGAGATTTCAAGATGTTTGAAAGGGATTTTGGGGAGGACATCGTTCACTCATTCCGATTTGAAACCAATTTGATCCATGTCGAAGAGGTGATGAAAGACTATTTCCCTATTCAAGTTTTTCCCAATCCAGCGCAAAACCACTTTGAAATACAATGGCCGGAACAAAGCAAAAAAGGAACAGTCCAAATTGTAGATGCACAAGGAAAAACTGTCTTTAAAAACAACATCAATGAAGGCCAGAGACAATTGACCATGAATGTGGATTGGCCCTCTGGACTTTACATCGTTCAGTTTAATTTTGACCAACAATCTTATTACAGGCGACTGATTATCGAATAAAAAAAGGCTCCCGATTG
>VFQT010003077.1_pt1 | contig 15841 bp, 12 predicted proteins | sample 3512381 | NCBI WGS metagenome assembly VFQT01 (sample SAMN10412376, study PRJNA504923) | tailings metagenome | isolation source: Relicate 2 Philex TSF3 active mining site | place: Philippines: Tuba, Benguet | collected 2017-08-29 | reverse complement strand
CCGTCGTTGTCTAGAGCGTATGCAAAGAGAATCATGATGACGACAGAGAAGGGAGCGACCTGATTCAACAGCACACGGCTGTTGACTTCCGTACGTAGATCTTTTGCCAAGATCACTCGTGCGATCTTCAACAGGCTCACCCGTGATGTCATCGTGCCGTTCACTGGTGCACCACCCCGCCATCGACGGTCACTCGGCGTGTCGCCAGCCGTTCTGTCCGTTCGAGTTCGTGTGATGCGACAACGACAGTCGCACCTACCGAGACTGCTACGCGCAAGGTCGAATCAAGTTCGTCTCGCGCACGAGCGTCTAGCCCTGCATGCGGTTCATCGAGCAACCACAGCTCTGCGCGACGGATGATGAGACGCGCCAAGGCGACTCGGCGACGTTGACCAGCTGACAACTGCGATGCACGCACATCTGCAAGCCGGCCGTCAAGACCGACGTGCACGAGCGCAGAGTGCACTTCTTCAGCCGACGCACCGATCAGATGAGCCCAGAACTCGACGTTTTGTCGCACAGTGAGGTCCAGATAGAGACCATTCGTGTGTCCGAGGATTCCGACGCGGTCACGCACTGCGGCGCGATCATTTGCCAGATTGACGCCGAGCACAAGCGCCTCTCCACGTTCGACAGGCAGCAAGCCGGCACACACCCGAAGCAATGACGTCTTTCCTGCTCCGTTCGGGCCGCTGAGCAGCACGATCTCGCCATGATTCACTTCGAAATTCGCACCCGCCAACACGGGATAGCTTCCGGCGACTGCGACGACATCGCGAAATGAGATCACGGGGACTGATGTCATGACAATGTCACGCTACTGACCCCGGCGCGACGACGCCCCTTCGACTCAGAGAGTCCCGGATGTTGGTCTTTTTGTCAGGCAAACCAATAGCGTTTGGACATGGCCCGCACCCCCGCAGTCGAGCAAAGTCGACCATCACTCTCACATGTGATGCTCGGGGTCATCGGCAAAGTGCTCATTTGGGCGGGACTGTTGCTTCTCGGATTCACGGCGTACCAACTCTGGGGCACTGGCATTCAGACGGCACGGTTCCAGGAGGACCTTGAGAAGCAGTTCACGTCAGCCACAGCCCCACCAGAGACCACAACCGCAACAAATCCACTCTCGACCATCGATGCAAACGGAATCGACATCGGTGACGCCGTCGGAAAGATTTCGATCGAGAAAATCAAAGTCGATTCTTGGATCGTCGCAGGAGTCACATACAAGGCACTGAAGAAGGGGCCGGGCCTCTTCCCCGACACTGCCTTGCCAGGAAGTCTCGGCAACACTGCGATCGCCGGACACCGCAGCACGTTCGGTGCCCCATTTGCCGACCTCGACAAACTTGAAAAAGGAGACGTGATCACCATCACGACTCGTGAGGGATTCTTCACCTATGACGTGCGTTCAGTCGACATCGTCAAGCCATCCGCCGTCGAAGTCATCGAAACTGCTGATCCGACAAAGGGAGTCCTGACTCTCGTCACCTGCCACCCGAAGTGGACGTCCGCAAACCGTCTCGTCGTGTCAGCAGATCTACGTGAACCCGTTGCGACGACAGCACGTTGGACACCACCCACATCGACTCCATCTCAGACGAGTGCAGAGTCATCGACGTCTGATGACGAAGTGTTGAGCGAAGGCTGGCTGCATGATCCCTCAGCTGTCCCTGAGACTTTGCTCTGGGGACTCGCCGCAGTGGCCATGTGGTGGACGGGGGGCTTTGTCGGACGACGTCGTGGTCGTCAATTGGTCATCCGCGGCATTGTGTTTGTCCCGTTCGTCGTCATCCTCTATTTCTTCTACGAGAACCTCGCCAGGCTCACCCCCACCAACCTGTAGTCGCTTACGCTGGGAGTCGTCATGAACGACTCGAACAGCAACACCGACCCAGTTCGGCAGCGGCGTGCTCGCATCGCTCACTACACCTTGCTTGCCAATCGCATCGGATACCTGCTCTACGCATTCTGTATCAGCTGCTTTGTCATCGCATTTGCGATCGGGTTTTCCGGTCCGCTCGTCACTATCGTCATCATCAGCCTCATCGCTGGCTCGATTCTGCTCGCCCCGTCCATCGTCCTCGGATACGCCGTCAAAGCTGCTGAACGTGACGACAGAGAAAGAGGTCTGTGACATGTCGACGAAACAGACGTCCGGCGAACGGCGGGAACAAATTCTTCATGCGGCATTGGTCGCCTTCTCACACCGTGGCTATCACGAGACATCGATGGTCGACATCGCAGACGCGATCGGCGTGACGAAGCCCGTCATTTATCAACACTTCGACAGCAAGCGTGAGTTGTACCTCGAGCTGCTCGACGCTGTCGGCAATGACCTCATCGCAGCCATCACGAAGGCGGCTGTCGACTCTGCTGATGGCCGCGAACAGACTGAACGTGGAATGGTCGCGTATTTCAGCTGGGTTCTCGCACATCAAGACGCCTTCAACCTGTTGTTCGGTGGTGGGGCTCGACTCGATGAAGAATTTGCCGGCGCTATTCGACGCGTCGAGCGCGCCATTGCAGATGCGATCGCTCCTCTCATTGCTGCGGACATCAGCGAATCTGTGCGGCGCACCATGGCCTATGGCCTCGTGGGCATGTCAGAGTCAGTCAGTAGACACCTGGTCGCTAGTGGCGAGACGTTCGACCCGGTCGACATTGGTCGCCAGATCAGTGGTCTGGCATGGGCCGGGCTGCGCTCGCTCGGTCAGTCGCGCAACACCCAACCTCGGTAGCCGCCAACGAAACCAGCACGCTCGAGGTGAGGCACGCATTCGTGTCGGGCATCAAGCGGCGTGCCATTCACTTTGCGAATTTCGATTGACCGACGTCGTCCGTCTTTCACCAATTTCGCGAATGACTCCGCCCATGAATGATCGGTTTCAGCCGATGGGAACGTCACCAGCGAGTGACTACGGGCATCGAACCAGACAAGCGCTTCCCCTTCGTGCAACACGACCAATGCACCGGCACTGCGTGAAGGTCGCCCATCTGACATCGGCCATGGCACCGTTGATCCGTACGGCTGGGCAGGATCAGTGGCAGCGAGAACAACCGGTTCAGGTTGCGATTCGGGATGAAGCTCGGCATCGACGCGCTCTCGCACATCGCGTAGTCGATCGACCGCGCCAGGAAGAGCGAACTGAGCAGCACCGAGTCCGTTCACGAAATAACCGCGTCGTACATGCCCGCGTTCTTCCATGACTTTGAAGACCGCATACACCGCCGCAAAACCGCCGACTCCTCCCTCGGCGAGCACAGCCTCGCGCGTGACCACACCATGACGCTCAAGAAGTTGTTGCGCATATGCCATCGCTGACTCTGCAGTGTGAGCATCGGACGTCGTCGGAACGAGACTCCACCGACCTGCACCAGTTGGAGGACCGATACGAGTCAAGCGACCAGGTCGTGGCCGTTGGTGACGACCGGTGTGCCGCGCACGAGTTTGCGCTGCAGCCCCTCGTCCGCCAGAAAGGTACGCACGCAACGGTGCGAGTGAATCATTCGTGACTTCCCCTGCCCACACAAGGTCCCACAGCGCTGTCAACACTTCAGCGTCACTCGCGTGCGGCGCTGCGGCTCGAAGTTGTGAATAGAACACTGCACCGCGCTGGCGAAGATGTTCGCGAATAGCCACGTGCAAGTCACCGTCTGGGGCTTGCTGCGGTTCGAGGGATGTGACGAGAAGATCCATTTGGTCCGCGAAGAACAAGCGAACCCGACCGTCGTTCGCCCCGATTGCTCCGGCTCCGACCCAGACCACTTCACCTGCCGTGCACAATGCGTCGAGATCGGCTGCGCGATATCCGCGCACACGAAGTGGCAGGACATCTGACTCGAGTGTGCTCGCGACAATGGCGCTTCCCTGTAACACCGACACGGTGGTGACCAAACCCTCGGTTCCGCGCTGAGCAGACCCGACGGATTGCCACTGCGGCAGGAATCGGCCGAGCGCTGCGTGTTCGACCGGCTCGACTTCTTTGCGCAATCTGGCCAACGATCGGCGGCGCAGCGTGCGCAACACGTCGGCTTCACACCATTCTCTCTCGGTGCCATCGGGCTGGAATTCACCTCGTACAAGGCGTCCGGCGGCCTCGAGTGCCATGAGCACTCCCGTCGCCCGTTCGACAGTGACTCCGAAACGTTGAGCGACAGCCTTGGTCACAAATGGGGTGTGAGTACGCGCGAAGCGACCCACGACTTCGTCGAGCGGATGGGCCACTGGCTCGGTGAACGACGTCGGCAGACCAAGTGGCAGGGCGCAACCGAACGCGTCGCGATACCGACTGGCATCTTCTGCGGCGATGAAACGCTCGTCACCAGCAAGTTGGATTGCAATTGCCCGACGATCTGAAATGAGGCTTGCGAGCCACGCGTCTGCGGGACCGTCACAACGCGCGCGAAGCTCTGAGATGGTCAGATCGCCAATTCTGCGAAGCACGTCATGTAACTCGTCGAAGGTTCGCGCCCTTCGGTGCTCTGACAGACATTGAAGGTCAAGTTCGACATCTGCAATGGCCTCTCGATCGAGCAACTCGCGGAGTTCCTCGGCACCAAGAAGGCTGTTCAGCAGATCACGATCAAGTGCAAGTGCGGCAGCCCGACGTTCTGCCAGAGGTGCATCGCCTTCGTACATGTACGACGCGATCCAATTGAACAACAGGCTCTGTGCGAAAGGTGAAGCCTTCGGAGTGTCGACACTGACGATGCGGATGGTTCGTGACCTCAACGCACCGAGAATGCTCTGTAGCGCCGGCAGATCGAACACGTCTTGAAGGCATTCTCGACTCGTCTCGAGCAACATCGGAAATGTCGGATGTTTGGCAGCGACAGCGAGCAAGTCTGCCGCTCGTTGTCGTTGCTGCCACAGTGGTGTTCGCTGATCTGGTCGACGTCGTGGAAGTAGTAGTGCACGTGCAGCGCACTCACGGAATCGAGCCGCAAAGAGTGACGTCTGTGGCACCGCTTCGACGACGATGTCTCGCACCTGCTCTGGGTCGAACAAGAACTCATCGACGCTCAAGTTCTCGATGGCTTCAGGAAGTCGAAGGACGATTCCGTCGTCACCCCACATCGTTTCGATGTGCATGTCGAACTTCTCGATGAAGTGCCGCTCGATCGCCATCGCCCACGGAGCGTGCACCGGCGTTCCGAAGGGACTGTGGATGCACACACGCCAGTCGCCGATTTCGTCTCGGAACCTCTCGACCACGATGGTGCGATCATCGGGCACCACGCCCGTCGCTTCTGCCTGTTCGTCGAGGTATTGAATGACGTTCGATGCTGCGCGAGCATCGAGACAATGTCGCTCAGCGAGGACCTGAACTGCCGCTTCCCCGTCAAGCTCTCGCATCGCTCGAAGGAACTCTCCGAATGCCCGGCCTAATTCGACAGGCCGACCAATTCTGTCGCCATGCCAGAAAGGCATCTTGCCGTGCTCTCCGGGTGCGGGCGTGACGATGACACGCTCGAATGTGATGTCCTCGATGCGCCAGGTGCTCGCACCGAGCAGAAACGTCTCGCCTGGGCGTGACTCGTAGACCATTTCTTCGTCCAGCTCACCGACCCTTGTTCCGTCAGGCAAAAAGACACCGAACAAACCGCGGTCCGGGATTGTGCCACCGTTGATGACGGCGAGACGTTGTGCCCCGTCACGTGCCCGCACCGTCGCGGCGATGCGGTCCCACACGATTCGGGGCTTCAACTCACTGAACTCTTCGCTCGGATACCGACCACTCAGCAGATCAAGCACGCCGTGGAACACGTCGTCGGTGAGATCGGCGTAGTTCGCACAACGCCGCACCATGGCGACGAGGTCGGAAACCTGCACGTCGCTAGCGATCGACAGATGGGCGATGATCTGCTGTGCGAGCACATCAAGCGGGTTGCGCAAGTATGCGGTCGATTCAACGGCTCCGTCGAGCATGCGACGCACCACCACCGCCGACTCGAGCAGGTCGTGCCGATGTTTCGGGTAGATCGTGCCAGCGCTCGGCTCACCCACTTGGTGCCCCGCACGCCCGATGCGCTGCAGCCCTCGGCCGACTGCTCCTGGTGACTCGACTTGGATCACCAGATCGACGGCCCCCATGTCGATGCCCAATTCAAGACTGCTGGTCGCGACGATTGCCTTTAGCTCACCGCGTTTCAATTGATCTTCGATGACGACACGTTGCTCACGAGCAAGCGACCCGTGGTGTGCCTTCACGAGCTCGTCAGTGACGCTCTGCGACTTTTCGTCATCCCCACTGTCTTGTGCTGACGATGTCTGTTCGCGGTGCAACTCGTTGAGCTGTGCAGCCAGACGTTCTGCTTGCCGACGTGCGTTGCAGAAGATGATGGTGCTGCGATGCTCTTCGATCTGGCGCAGGATCTCGGGATAGATGCTCGGCCAGATACTTGTGCGGCGTGGAGTTAGCGACGCCGTGGCCGGACCGCTGCGCAACTCGGTCGTCTCGCTGCCGATGCGTCCCATGTCGTCGATCGGCACGACGACCGAGACGTCGAGTGGTTTGCGGATTCCTGTGTCGACGATCGTCACTGGTCGTGGAGCGCCGTCGCGCTGGCCTCCGAGAAAGCGTGCGACTTCTTCCAACGGGCGTTGCGTCGCCGAAAGACCGATGCGTTGCGGAGGTGTGACGGTCAACTCTTCGAGGCGTTCCAACGTGAGCATGAGATGTGCACCACGTTTCGTCGGCGCAAGAGCATGGATCTCGTCGATGATGACGGTGTCGACATTCGTGAGCGTCTCACGGACTGCCGACGTGAGCATGAGGTACAAACTCTCGGGTGTGGTGATGAGCAGATCGGGTGGTTGGCGTGCGAGTGCCTGGCGCTCTCGCGCCGATGTGTCGCCTGTGCGCATGGCGACGGTCGGCATGACATGGTCGACACCAATTCGTTCTGCTGCGTGTCCGATGCCCACCAGCGGCGCACGCAAGTTCTTCTCGACATCGAAAGCCAACGCACGCAACGGCGACACATACAACACGCGCGTGCGCTTGGTCTTTTCGGGAATGGGTGACGTGACCAACTTGTCGATCGATGCCATGAATGCAGCAAGGGTCTTTCCACTGCCGGTTGGCGCGCAGATCAGCGTGTGCGAACCACCCACAATGGCCGGCCATCCTTGAATTTGAGGAGGAGTCGGTTCGGGAAACGAGGTGCCGAACCATTCGCGCACCGCAGGTGAAAACGCTTCGAGGACGCGGTGCTGTGCCACGGACGAAGAGTAGTGAGCAGATGTGACAGGTTCACTCCGTGCGCCAAGACACGCCAGAAACCCGCTCTGTAGGATGACGGCATGCCGAACCCCGGAGAGCACCACCCCGCCTTCGAGGAGTACTGCGAGTGCATCTTCGAACTGCGCGAGGACGACGTCGAGGTCATCCAAGCCCGCATTGCAGAGCGCCTCAGGGTGTCACGGCCATCGGTGTCCGAGATGATCAAACGAATGGAGTCCGAAGGGCTCATCACGATCGCCGACACTCGCATTCGCCTCACATCGAGCGGCGAGGAATTGGCCACGCGCGTCGTTCGTCGTCATCGCCTCGCCGAGCGATTCCTCACCGACATGCTCGGGCTCTCTTGGGCAGAAGCTCACCAAGAAGCGGGCAAATGGGAGCATGTCATGAGCACCAAGGTCGAAGCGGCCCTCGATCGCGTGCTCGGCAGCCCGACCACATGTCCACACGGCAATCCCATTCCCGGAAGCAAGTATTCACCGCCTGACGACGCAGTCCGTCTCGCACAGCTCGACACCGGTGCCGAGTTCACCATCGCCCGCATCCCTGAGGAACTCGAATTCGCTGCCGGCATGCTCGACTTTCTTGAAAAAACGAGTCTCGTTCCAGGTACACGCGGACGAGTCGCCGCCGTCGACGAGAACGGAGACGTGGTCGTGTCTGTTCTTGGGCGCGATGTGAACGTCACACCGTTTGCAAGTGCGCGAATACTCGTCACCACCTGAACCACACACATGTCTCGCTCCTCCTCCATCGCCTTCTTCTTTGCTGCACTCGCGTTGTCCGGGTGCGCGACCACCATCGTGTCCACGGACACCACCGCACCTGTGGTCACTGTCGCGACGACAACCACGTTGCCTACTGGCGACTCACTGCAACTCATGAAGAACATCGCAGCAGCCGGAGCAGATCTCGGCGACTCCATCGCTGACGGACGAGGCGATGACGCACGTGCGGCTCTCGCCACTGCACAAGCGAATTGGATCGTGCTTGAGCCGCAACTTCAGAAACTGAAACTCGACGTCGTCGAGGACCTGCGACGGATCGTCGACATGATGACGACTGCGGTCGAGCGCAAGCGTCCGGCTGATGCTGACAAAGCGAATCGCTTTCTCGGCCTCGTCATCGACGCCTTTTCACAACTCTGACGTGGTTGGTGCGCCTCAGCGCATCGCATCGGGCAAGGGCTGAGCATGCACCACTGTCAAGCTGCGCGTCGAGCGCGTGAGCGCGACATACAAAGCACGAAGACCGTGCACCTCGTCCGCCACGATTGCGGCCGGTTCGACGACCACCACTCCGTCTAGCTCGAGACCTTTCACCAAACTCACCGGCACGACCGTGACGTCAGCCTCAAGTGCGGTTGCGTGAGCACGACCGTGATGAACTCCGACCGCGTGAAGTGCATCGGAGATGTCGCTCACCATGTGATCGGGGCACACCACGGCGACATTTCCGGATTCGATTTTTTCTCGCATCGAAGTGACCTCGTTGACTGTCGTGTTCACGAGGTCTTCATTCGATGACGAGACGATGCGCGGTGATTCGTCGCCTTGACGGACACTGCGAGGGGCACGCAGTCCCGGCCGTGCAGCGTGCATCACCTTGTCGGCCAATTCCATGATCTGTGCGGGAATGCGGTAGCCGACAGAGAGCCCGATGACACGTGGTTCCTTCTTGCGTGGCAAATGCGCGAGCACGTCATCCCAGTCGTCTGCAGCGAGTGGGCCCGTCGCTTGTGCGATGTCGCCCACAAGTGTCATTGATCCGTTCAGTGAACGTCGTGCCACCATGCGCAGCTGCATCGGTGTGAGGTCTTGGACCTCGTCGACGACGATGTGCCCATACGTGCGGATCTCGTCGGCATCGTCGATTTTCCCTCCGCGCCCGGGAATTGGTCCGAGTTGTTCACGGGCATCGTCGAGCAACGCAGCGTCTGCGGCGGTCCAACGAACCTCGTTCACGTCTTCCGAACGTGCACGATAGAGAGACAAGTACTCGCTCTCGGACAAGTACTTCGAACACGCCAACTTGAGAAGTGCTTTGCTTCCGAAAAGGTCATGCAACAATTCAGCCGGGGTGAGAACTGGCCACATCCGTTCGATGACAGCGCGGAACTCTGGAGTCGGCCGCAACGTTTCACGAATCTCGTCTGGGTCGACGTCGGCGTGCCACGTAGCTGCGAGCGCGGACCAGATCTCGTTCTCGACGAACTTACGACCGGCATTGTGGCGGTGATAGCGACGCCGAGCCTGACGCACGATGTCGGCTGTGACCTGCGCACGGAGGCGCACGTAACCCGAACGGAATGGGAAAGTGATGTCGTCTTTCATCGAGCGCTCGCGATCTGCGATGGCTTTGCTGATGACCTTTTCCATCACGGTCGAGCCCTTCACACGGGCGACGCTGGACGACTCGCGACCACCAAAGCCCGCACCGGGGATGAGATCTTGCAACACCACTTGTTCGACGCCGGCTTCTCCGAGAGAAGGCAACACGCGCTCGATGTAGCGAAGAAACACGCGGTTAGGGCCGATGACCAAAACGCCTTGGTCTTCCAGAGGGAAGCGATATGTATAGAGGAGATACGCGGCACGATGAAGTGCGACGACTGTCTTGCCGGTTCCGGGACCACCTTGCACGATGAGAACACCGGCCTGTGGCGAGCGGATGATTTCGTCTTGCTCTGCCTGAATCGTGGCGACGATGTCACCGAGCTGACCCGTGCGTCCACGCTCGAGCACGGACAGCAGCGTGCTGTAGCCACGCAAACCAGACGCCGGCACCTGAGCACCGCCGAGTCCCTCGTCATGGCCGACACCCAAATGACCTTCGCCGAACAGTTCGTCCTCGATTCCGAGAAGCGTGCGTCCTTCGACAGCAAAGTGACGTCGACGAGCCAACCCCATCGGCTCGCGTCCCGTCGCGCGATAGAACGGTTCAGCGACCGGAGCGCGCCAATCAACCACGACTGGTTCACGATTCTCGTCTGCCACCGCAAGACGACCGATGTGAAAGGTCTCGAGTGACTCGGGAGCTTCTGCCAACCGGTCGATGCGTCCGAACACCAAAGCCGCGTCACCCAGGTCGAGCTGCGTCAGACGGTTCACCAGTGCTTCGTCGAAGACGTCTCGCTCGTAACGTGCCTGGAATGTTCCGCCGAGACCCGGCTCGCTCATGTCGCGCAGCTTCCACGCGTCCTGACGGCTGCGCTCGAGGCAGTCGTAGGCGTGGTCGACCAAGGCCTGTTCAGCGTCAAGATCGGGGTGCTGCTGGGTCATGAAGGTCCTTGCAAATGTCGGACCCGAAATCGGGGTCTGTCCAATCTAGCGGGCTACCAACATCCGCCAACTGGCTCGCCCCGCTGACACATCTGTCCCGAACCGCGTCACACTCATACCCCGGCCCAGCCGGGTGCGTGGGAGACGCCAACAGACCAGTTCTGCTCGTATCAACGGAGGTCCACCCATGCAGCGTCGCCATCGATGCGCATTGCTCATCATCGCACTGTGCGGTCTGCTCGTTGACGTCTCCGGCGCATCAGCTGATTCACGACGCGATCCCACACCTCCCGGCGCGTCTGGTTCATCATCGTTCGACAACGGAGACATCATCGCTCGCGCTGAATTCATCGATGATTTCTTCTCTCCCGCGACTCATGTCACAGAAGTACCACTGACCGACGAACCCACAGTGTGCCAATGGCGCGCCGTGGGTGGCTCCGACTTGAACAACGGCAGCATCGTGCAAGTCAGCATGACGAGAAACGGAAAGTTCTATCGACTCGTCCAACGACATTGCACGGGTGGCGCACCCAGCTCGCGCTCGTACTGGGTGTCTGACGACGCACGACAAAAAGTCGTTCGCAGATACAGCGACACCGCACGTCGTAGTCTCCCCGACCTCGTGTACGGCACCGCTCCGCTTCGTTCGCATCTCGTCGTCAACGTCGGAACGTGGTTCTGGGTGTCAAAGTCACTGTGGCGCGAAGTGATCGTGCGAGCAGTCGTTCCGACACCGTGGGGACCGCTCGTCGTGCGCACTGTCGCCACGCCCGACAAGATCTACTTGAACCCCGGTGACGGCTCACCAACTGTCGAATGTGACGGACCAGGTCGACCGTGGACCATCTTCCACGGGGACAAGGCCCGGTCGGACTGTATGCACACGTTTCTCCACGCGTCAGATGGGCGACCTGGTGGCGTGTTCAAGGGACGCATCGGCATTGAATGGTCCATCAAGGGCGGCTTGGGCTTCGGGCCGACGATCCCCTTCGCACGGCAACGCGTCAGTGTGCCCATCGACCTTCGAGTGCATGAGATACAAGCGCTTGCCAACGCCTAACCTAAGCGTCCGTCCATGCGACGAAAGGCACGCCGTGAGCGAAGACAAAGACAGAATCATTCTCGACCAGCGATATTCAGCGGTGCTCGCGAGCTACAGCGACGACGCACTCTCGGCTCTTGCCGTGGCTCTCGATGACGACCTTCGCACCGCACTCGCAAAGGTCGCCGGATTGCCCGCCACAGCTTTCGATTCGCCTGCCTCACTCGGCGGTCTCATCCGTGACGGAATTGCTCGGCGACGCGCTGCCCACGATGTCGGAATTCTCTTGTCCGAGCCGTGCACGCGTCACAGCATCGAAGCTCTCGGCGACGCATCTGATGACCCGACACTCGAAGAGTTACAGGGCCTTCTTCCGTCCATCACCGAAAAGTTCGGTCTCGAGGCCGTGCGTCTCATGGTCATTCAGTACTCGCGGTCACTGAAGGGCTTCAAGCAACTCATCGCGGTCGACGATCGATTTGCACTCCCCGTCGCCGCTGGCGTCGGTGTGCTCGAGAAAGACGAAGCTGAACAGGCTGCCAAACGAGCAGCCCGCAAAGAGCGCAAGCAGCGTGAACGTGAAGCAGAGAGGAAGCGCTCCGGCAAGCGCTGACGAATCTGGTGGGAGGTCAACCGAAGAAGACGTCCGCCACCTGCTGATAAAGGTTCACATCGATTGTCTTGGTCTTTCCTTCGACGACCGACAACGGAACACGTTCGATGCTCTCTGAACGCACCGCCAACATCTTTCCGAAATCTTGTTCGATGATCGCACTGACTGCTTCTAGACCAAGTCGCGTGCACAACACTCGGTCGTATGCGCACGGTGTTGCACCTCGCTGGACGAGACCGATCTGAACCACCCTCGTGTCAAAGCCGGTCAACCGTTCGATTTCGTGAGCAATGGGAACGCTGATGCCACCCAACTTCGGACGACCGATGTGGTCCGTGCCGTATTCAGGCAATGGAAAGTCACCGTCGGCTGGCATCGCACCCTCTGCGACGACGACGAGAGATGCCTGGCGCCCACGTGCGTGACGGCGACGAACGAGTTCAGCGACGACATTGATGTCAAAGGGACGCTCTGGCACGAGAATGACCGCAGCACCGCCAGCAATTCCTGACTGCAATGCAATCCACCCTGCGTCACGCCCCATCACTTCGATGACGACCACACGATCATGGCTCTCAGCAGTCGAATGAAGGCGGTCGATCGCTTCGGTCGCGATCTCCACCGCAGTCGTGAATCCGAAACAGACATCTGTGCCGACCACGTCGTTGTCGATCGTCTTCGGGACGCCGATGACCGGAAGTCCTTCCTCGGAGTACAACCGTGATGCGACCGTCAATGAACCATTGCCTCCGATCACGACGAGAGCGTCGAGACCGCGTACCTGCATGGTCTCTTTCACGCGTCGGACACCGTCAGCATGGTCGTAGGGCCCACCCCGACGTGTGCCGAGAATCGTTCCGCCTCGAGGAAGCGTTCCGCGTACCGCATCGACCGTGAGCGCCATTGATCGGTCGTCCATGACCCCGTCCCACGCGTCATAGAAACCAATGACCTCTGCGCCGTGTTTAGTGACGGCCGACAGCGTCAATGCACGGATGACCGCATTCAGCCCAGGGCAATCTCCGCCTCCGGTGAGAACACCTATCTTCACGTCGCCACCCTACAAACGGCTCATGCGCCAGCAGAGGACAGTTGTCACAACTAGGAGTTGCGCATATGTGACACGTCTGCGTGACGTGTCATTTGGTCACGGGTCCTTAACGACGATCTTTGCGTCAGTCGCGTTCGGTTTGCACGTCACAGTTCCACCACTCACACTGCACAGGGCGGTGCTCTGTGTCGTGCCTCCGGAGTCGAAGTTGAGCGAACCACCCACGCCGTTCAAAATCACTTCGGCGCCAGCCGCAATTGTGTAGGTACACGATGTGCGAGTGGTATTACCTGCCGCAAGGCCACCAGTGCAACCACTCGCCCCCGAGAGATTCGACTGAATCGATACCGAACGCGAAGCGGTGTTTTCAATTTGTACGTTGTACGTTGACGCACTTCCGCTTCCGGAAGATCCCGAGCCAGAACTGCCGCTACCCGATGAGCCCGAGTTGTTGTTTCCGGACGAGCCACTGTTGTTGCTCGAACTGCCGGTCCACGCTGTCGAGTACAACTGCAACTGCACGCCAGCGCGGTTGTAACCACTCGTCATCGGTGCACCGACACCTGCCAACACCACTTCCAACTTTGCAAACTGGTCAGCGTTGTATGCAGACCAGAACGCGTCGAACGTCGCATGTCCGGTGTTGAATGTCTTCCAGATCGGGGTCGTTCCCTTTCCGCCATTGTCAGTGCGTTGCATTGCCGTCTGCAGACAGTTCTTGACGTCAAGCGTGAAGCTCAGGTCATCGTCTGCTGCAGTGTCTGCAGAATCGTCCTTGATGGGCCAGAACTGATTCGCAAGACCATCCTGCTCGCCGTATTGAGCTGCAGACCCTTTCATCGTTGATGAAAGTCCGGTGTAGTTGGTTGCATAGTCCTCAGCGCCACAGCCGATCTCGGAGCCTTGCGGCCTGTACATCTTGTTGCCGAGATACAGCTGCTCGAACGTCACGCCGTAATTCAGGCTGTGCTGCGGGATGAGCGAACCACCGCTTGCCGACTCACCTTCAAGCACGAGACGCTGAGGCCTGTAGAAGGTCAGCGGCAGTTTGCCGCTTGAGTCAAGCTGCAGTGTTCCGGCCGCCACACGATCTGTCGAGTTGGTACCCGCTGACTTCACATAGGGAACGGTCATCAGGAATGGGCTCACGGTCATCGTGTACACCGTGTCAACTCCGCCCTTCACCACGTGAAGTTGCAACACATCGTTCGCACGAATCGCAGAGAAGACGTCGTCGCCGCCCCATGCCGGGGTCAAATTGGCTCCCCAGATGTGGTCGCTGCGACCATTACCGATGCTGCGAGAGAACCTGAACAAGCCGTTCTTCTTCGCTGCCTCGACTGTGGTCGGCACTCCCGTTCCACTTGAATAGTCGCTACTTGCGAACGTGTTCCACGCCAGACCTGTCTGGTTGCTCGGACCACCCTCGCTGAAGCCAGAGATCTTCGCAGTCGGAGTGAATTGGCCAGAGGTGTCACACCACTTGATGCCGGCACATTCGACCCACACACCATCGGGAGTCAGAGCCGGGTTTTCTTCCATCGAATTGGTCAACATGCGCTCTTGCAAGAAGATGGAGATTCCGAAGCTTCCGCTCGAGCTGGTACCAGACAACACCGACTTGATACGGCTGATGAGTGCTGCGGTGTCTGTCGTCGCTCGCGCGTTGACTCCGGCCGACTGCTGCAGACGGAAGTCTGCATACGTCATCAAGTTGACGGTGTTCTGCTTGCCACCGGACTCGGTCGACTTCTGGTCGGTCATGTCGAGTGAACCATCGCCGTTGTCATCGACGTCGATTGCATTCATCACGCCATCGCAGTCGAGGTCTTGACCAGCCTTCGTGCCATTGAACAACGGGTCGAGAGGGCCACCATCTGGACATGTGGTTCCAGCCATTGCATGGACCACTCCCCAACTTGCACCGTTCTTGTGCACAGATGCGCCTTTGACGATCACCGTTCGGCCGGCGGTGCCGGCACCACGCGGCTTACCCGTTTTGTCAGCTGCGCGTGTTCCAGCTGTACCAGCAGCCGATGCGCTTCCCGCTCGGTACCAACCGGTGCTCGCACCTTTGATGTTTCCGAGAGTCAACTTGCCCTTCGTGACACCCTTCAAGCCGACGATCGACTTGTACTTCCCAGTTGCTTTCTTCCGACTCACCTCTTTCGCGACCTTCAACACCACTGGTCCGAGATACTTGCCAGATGAGTCGACCGCGTGCACCGACGCGTTCTTCACGCCACTCGCAGGCACACCAGCAATCGAGAACGATCCGCCTGACGCGCGTGCGGCGAATGTGCGTCCTGTCGATGCAACCAACAACACTTTCGACACCGATGTGTCGGCAAACTTGCCTGACACGGTGATGCCACCCGCGGCATCAATCGGTGTGCCAAACACTGAGACTCCGGCTGCAACGACAGTTGCAACGGCGACGAGATTCCTGCGCAGACCCATGGTCGTCCTCCCCTGAGGTCGACTCCTGAGCCAACCCACGATGCACATCGTACGCTCTCCTACCAGCCCCAGAAAAGGGGGCTTTGCTCGCATTTCTGCATTCCGAACGCTGAAGGAAAGAGTCAGTGTCTGGTCTTA
>VFQT010003076.1_pt1 | contig 15841 bp, 14 predicted proteins | sample 3512381 | NCBI WGS metagenome assembly VFQT01 (sample SAMN10412376, study PRJNA504923) | tailings metagenome | isolation source: Relicate 2 Philex TSF3 active mining site | place: Philippines: Tuba, Benguet | collected 2017-08-29 | reverse complement strand
GGCGGCAGCCAGCACCGCCTGTCCGTCAGCGTGGATGTGCTGCCTCTGGAGCACTGATGGCAGTCGAACGATGGCCAGACTGCGAAGAAAAATGCGGATACTCAATCGCTAACCACTCGGGCAGCAACGCGTCCGCTGCAGGCTGCCCCTCCAGTCGAATCTGTAACTCAACCGGAACGCCAGGCTGAATCCCCCACTCACTGTTGGGTACAATACAGAATTCCGGAACATTCAGATCCGCCAGCTGGCCCTCCCGATACACTCGATCATGAATCAATAGCTGGAAATGTACCGGACTGTGATTCGGAGTCGCTCGCAGCTTCGTATCAGTTCGCTGATTGGCTGTCAGAAAAAATCTCAGGCTGCCGGCAGAATCCAAAGGACCTTCCAGACGCACGACAGCTTCATACACCCGTTTTGCCCCCGCTGCGGGCGGCGCAATCGCTATCGCAGCGTGCACACGCGACTGTTGCGTCAGCAGGGAATCAGAGAATTCCGACGATTGAGCGACACCGATCTTTGCAAACAGCAGACACGATTGATCTAACCATGCACCACCCAGGCCATGCACCGCAGCTGCCACGCACAAGATTGCGGCAGGAGTACCCAGCCTCCTCACACCTGCGAACAGTTCACGCCCCACACCCTGACTCGCAGACGTATTACCGCCAACGTCAGTAGTTACAGCCGTCAAGCCGGAAACAGCCACCAGCGCCGCCGTCCAGCAAAATGGCAGCAGAAACGACTGAGCATAATAGGGGTGGGCTTCCGTCAGCCAATACAAAGACACTGCAATCAGGCCAACAAACACCAGCGGCAGCACCTCCGTTTTCAACACCGGGTATCGCTGCGGCAACAGCAGGCGTATCAGCAGCAACAGCAGAATCAGCAGATAATAAAGATCACAGACTGCCTGCTGAGCACTGAACCAGCGCACGCGCGTGTGTTTCAGCGGTCGAATCAGCCCCCGCAACCGATCAAACACCTGCACCAGAGCATCTGACTGCCAACTGTAGACGTCATTGCGACGCATCAGAAAGGGCCAGATCTGCAGGCCACTGGCCAGCTTTTCGTGCAGCAGTCGCCGCACTGCCAGTTCGTACTTTGCACCGCGAGGCACCGCAGGAGAATACTGCACTCGCCACGCTTCCATTTCACGCCCCAGACCCGTTCCCTGCGTGTCAACAGCCACCAGTGATTCAAAGATTGGTGGCGTACGCCATGGAACCCTCGACGCGATAGCGCGATCCACCTGCGAAACAATCCCAACACAAACCAGTGTGCCAACAACAAGCATTCCAAACATTCGCAGGCCAGGGAACCCCGCACAGCGACGTAGCCCCGAATGAAAACACCACGACAGCAGCAAACAAAAAAAAGTCCCCCAGACTGCCGCCAGCAAAAACACACCGAAACTGCGACACAGTTCCAGCAGCGCGCCACAGCACCCCGCAGCAATCGCCAGACTGAAGTCTCCGAATACCCGCCACCAGCCACCGTCGCCCGAGTCGGCCAGACGCCGGCGGACCATCTCCAACAACAGCATCACACAACAAATCAGCAAATTTGCCAAAACATTGTGAGTCGCAATTGTAACGCTGTACCAGAACTCCGGCATCAGCGTCAGCAGCACGATGGCTGCCGTCGCGACTGCCGCACTGCCCGTCAACAGCCTGACCAGCCTGCGAAATACAAACAGCGTCAGCAACTGGACACAGACATTCCACCACTCCAGCGCAGCAAGCCCTTTCCCGAAAAGCCAGATCGCAGGCAATGTCACAAACAGCGAGCGACGAATGTAGAGGGGTGTCAGTGTCTCGCTGCGAATCGCCAGCAGATCCCACCTTCCATCGTAGATCTGCTGACCGATCTCCAGATAGCGAGCATAATCTGTCGACTGGTAGGAATCGACCTTCGAAATCCACAACACACGCACCACAGCAATCAGCGTCATCACACAGAGAAAAGCACGCAGCCCGCCCGCTGTCCCTCTGTGACCAACAGTCCTGAAACACCACCAAACGCCCTGCAAAATCGCAAGACCACAGAGTGATCCCACCGCCGCCTCCATACCGCTCCGCACTGCGACCACCCTGCAAATCACCAGCACCACCTGGTGCAGCACCAACAGCAGTACCGAAAGCCGCAGCAAACCGACGGACACACTGATCCACCAACGTCCAGTGAGCCTCCACTCCGGCTCCCCGACCGCAATGCTTCCGCCGCTCACCCCACGCATCAGCGAAAGCAGGCGGCAGAACAGCAAAGCCTGCAGCAATGGAACCAGCAGCAGCCAAAAATCTCCCTGCCAGTTGAAGCCACGCACTCCCGGAACCATTGTGAATGAACGCCGCAAAGGCAGCTCATAAACCGCAGCGCGGTTGTCCGGCGACAACAACTTCACCAGCACTTCGTTCTGACTGCGAACGGCCCCCCCGGCTGTCGACAGAACCTTCACCGGTCCCGTCCAGCTGTCGCCGCTCACAACTCGAAGCGTCCCTGCCAGGGCATCATGTCCAGCAGGACAAACCACCAGTACACTTTCGCAGGCAGCCACTTGCGACTGCAGCATCCAGACCTGCGGAACCTCAGGGATCCTGTCCAGCTCCCGCAAAAACGCCCGCTGCGGCATCCACGCATACACGCGCAGGCCCGCCGAACCCGCCTGCGAACTGGAAGTCTGCACATAGACAGACGCATAGTTCAGCCCAAACCACAATCTGACAGTCAGCAGCACCGTGAAGACCAGCAGAAACAATGTTCGGCCCGGCCAGATCCGCCAACGGGAAGACCGAACAATCGTCATTGATCCCCCCCACTTACAGCCTGCTCGGTTTTCCGCACTTGCTCACGCCATGACTGAAGTTCGGACCGCGGGTCCCCGTCCGGGTTAAAAGGATACTCCACAGCGATCGCCGGCAGAAAACCCGATTCTCTCACGTTCACTTCCCCAACAGCACGCAGACGTACCCGGAGTCTCAAATCCACGGGGCGTTCACCTTCGGCCTCGCTGGCATCAATGCAGAACATCTGCGGCGGATGCAGGCTGCCAAGACCACCACTCTGGTATTCTCGGCCATTCCACTCAACAACATATTCCACCGGCAGCGATTTCCAGAATGACCTTGGGAAATACAGATTCCGCGAACGAGCATCCACAGTGAGCAGAAAACAACAGCGATCCGCATTGCGAAATGCCCCTGGTACCACAAACTCCGCAGCACACTCACGTCCCGCAGGCACTATACCACCGGTCGCCGGTAACGCCACCGCCACATGCACTCGAGACCGACTCAGGAGGCCCTTTCCGCCTGGCACCTCCGAACCCTCGGCAGCGGTGATGGCGAGAAAACCCAGCCTCGTATCCTGCAGCAGCTTAGCCCCCAGCACATGCACCCCAAACAACACCAATGCTGCGCAAACGACAATCACTGGACGTTTCCATTGCAGGACTGTGAAAAAACTTCCTGTCGGCACACTGTCGGCTGCCCCTGCATCGGCGTTTACCCGCTTCCGCCCAAGCACCAGACCGGCACTCCACGCCAGCGGAAAGGCCACGATGTAGGAATAGTACGGACCAGCCTCCAGCAACACCACAATGGCAGAATACTGGATCACGACAAACGACAGAGGAAACAATTCCGCTCTGGTTACACCCAGATGACCAGGATTCAGACACCGCAACAGCCCAAAACATAACAGCACCAGGCTGACACCATCTGTGAACAGGCGCAGAGTCGTATACCATGGAACACGACTCCAAGCCATAAACCCCTCCTTCGTTCCGGTCATCCCGCCAAGCACGCGAATCTGAGCGTCATGCACAAAAGACAGGTAGGCATTTTTTCGAAAAATATGAAACCAGGCATCGTGACCTGTCAGCAATTTTTCATGGATCAGCTTTCTGCGAATCAATTCCGACCGCACCCGTGGTGGAGTGTTCAGCAGCGTCGCAAAACGCCAGTTGCTGATCGTTATCCCACTGCCATTGGTGGTTGAATCCATGGCAGACACTGCATCCAGCATCGAAACTGGTGGCGAATTCCCAATCTGCTCGCCAATCTCCTCACGGATTAAACCGCGACCAGCCCTCACACCTGCACTGCCCAGATACAGCGTCAGCCCCCCGATCAGGAAAACTCCGCTTACCTGCTTTACTGACGGCCGCGGAGCACCACACCGAAGGCTTAACAATGCAACAAGGCCACTGACACATGCCGCCGCATAAACAAACACCGCGAACATGCGGGTCAGGTCAAGCATCACCAAAGCGCCGCAAAACACAATGCACGACAGCAGCCAGCACCAGACACCCGGGCGCCCCGGCTGAACCGACAGCATTCCACGAAAATACTCAACCAGTTTCTCAGCTGCACACCACAGAATCACCATCCAGAGAAACCCGGGGGTCGTCGTACCAACAACCCACGTTGAGAAGATAAACGGTGGATACACCAGCAGAAATGGCACAGAACAACAGGCCGCTGACACCCCAAACATCCGCGTCGACAGCCACACCATCCCGACAACTGTCCCAAACTCCATGACCAGCAGAGACAATTCAAGGCCTGTCAGCGACGGGCCAAACAACCAGATCAACGGCGCTGTAAAGACGGCTGAACGCTCGAGAAAAATACCGCGAGTCAACACACCGGAATCTCCGATCAGATCCCAGCGACCGCTGGCGATTGCCATTCCATAGCGGTGGTACTTCTCATAGTCCCCCTGCTGCACCCCATCGAAACTGAGACAAAAACTCAGTTTCACGATGAACACGATCGCCATCATCGCGGCACATGCCCACAGGCGCTGACGATCAGACGATCGAGTTAAAATCAAACGCACATACAGACCAAGAACACCGCAGAGAACGCACAGCATCAGTACAGCAGCAACAAACTGATCCCCCCAGCGGATAAACAGGAATCCCGCGGCCAGAGCCTGAACCTGACAGATCATTAACCCCGCCAGGAACACCCGAAGAATCTCAAAAGACCAGCCGGCCACCCCCAGTGAAGCAAAACGAATCGGCTGCCGTCCCCAGGCTGACGACCCAGGAAGTGCTAATCCAGCAAGTGAATTCAGGCGTCGCAGCACTTTAAACACACCGACCGCCGCCATCGCCTGCAGCAATGGCACTGCGAACAACCAGAAGTCTCCCTGCCAGTTGCAGCTGCCCGACCGCGAAAAAAAATTCTGGCCAACCCCCTCCGGAATCACGTCAAGGACCTGTCTCTGCAGACCTTTCACCACAATCGGGCGAGTTTCAGCAAGTTGAAACGGCAGCCTTCGCGAAGGGCTCCCCCAATGCTCCCCAAAACGTACTTCAACGTCGTCCAGGCGCAGGGAAACAGTTGCCGGGACAGATACACGCAGAGCACGGACGGCACCTGAGCACAAAAGCTGACTGAATCGTCGCGGGCTTTCCTCCCGAACACGAAGAGGCAGCAATTGCCCGTCAACAGTCACGCAGTGAACCTCAAGCCCGGCGACAGGAGCCCGCTCGGAAAAGCCAAGATGCAGCTCGCCGTAATTCAGCCCAAGCCAAAGCCGCTGCGCCAGAAACGCCAGCACAATCAGCAGGAAAACAAGAAGTTGGCTGTACCGCTGCAGTTTGCCGAACAAGAACATAAACCACCTGGCCAACAACCTCTGATTTCTGTCTGCGGCGCCGTCGCCTCGGACAATTCTGCCAGAGTTGTCATTACTCCGACGACGAAATTCAAGCTGATCCGAAATATTAGGGCAAATCGCGCCAGCAATTGCGCTGCAATCAAACGAATAGTCAGGACTGCCAGCGATGTACCCTCATTACGTGCGCGCAAAAAAAGAGGAGCAGGCGCAATCCAGCACCTCCTCCCCCTCAATTAGAAACCAAATCGCGATCACTCGTCGTCGAGAACAGATGGTTCAACAACAAGAATGCCATTCGCAGACGCCGAACTGAAGAGTTGATCATCGTCGGAGTCGCTGAACTGACTCCCCGCTGAAGCCATGCTCGCCACATTAGAACTGGTGACGCTGGTGAACTCGAAGTCCTGCGACAGCCACGCAATCGCCTGGGAAAAGTCCCCAAGTTCCTGCACAACTGCATTGCGAACCTCTGCGATTGCTACAGTCAAACCCAATACAACTAACGTGCCAAACAGCACTGACTCAGTCGACAGGATAAACCCGCGCTCCTCACGGAGCCAACGTCGTAGTGAAAACACGGAATTGCTCCAAACGCGATAAAGCAATCCATCTTGCGAATTTGCCACCACCATGAAGCAAATCAAAGGTCAGCCACAAGGCATGACCGATGCAAGACTAAATCACTCTTGGTCCAGAGTTGATGCGGTGGTTACAGTGATGCCGTTCGCATCCGTTGCATTTGCTTCCTGGTCGTCGGGAGAGTCACTGAACTGCGAACCAGCGGTTGCGATAACTCCTGGATTATTGGTGCTGGAAACACTCGTAAACGCATAGTCCTGGCTCAGCATAGCAACGGCCTGGGAGTAGTCGCCCAGTTCCTGGACCACGGCATTGCGGATTTCCGCCAGCCCAACAATCATGCCCAGCACAAGGATGGTGCCGATGAGGACAGCCTCAGTCGACAGAACGAAACCTTCTTCGCTGCGAAGAAAACTACGGAACATGTTCTTCATCGTCATTTCTCCAACACATTTGCCGATATGTAGCGAGGGTACCCGTATCGTCGGCAACAATACAGACACCAAAACAAGAAAGCCCGGGCAGCCTGAGCCACCGAGCGAATCCACAGGTGAAGTCCGAGCACAAAGCTCGGCGGCCGGTAAAACCAGCCACACACCGCGGCACTCCCTCGACACGCCGGACTGACAAACACAAAAGTTGTCGTCAGACCAGAGTTTTGGCGTCACTGCCCGAGCGTTCCACGCTCGCTACACTCCTGATGTATCGGCATCAGACCCGCAAACAACTTATCACTCGTTGTCAACGGTCGCCTGAGTCGTCACAGTCACACCGTTGGCGTCAAATGCATGAGCCTGCTGGATGTCAACCGTGTCGCTGAAGGTGCTTCCATACGTCCAGATGCCACTGGGAACATTGGTGTCAGAAACACTGGTGTACGCATAATCCTGGCTCAACTGAGCCACTGCCTGCGAAAAGTCACCCAGTTCCTGAACCACGTTGTTCCGAATCTCAGCCAGACCCACAATCATCCCCAACACCGTGATCGTCCCGATCAACAATGCCTCGGTAGAAAGCAGAAAGCCCTCTTCGCCACGAACAAATGCCAGTACCAAACCCTTCATAACTCCGTTCTCCGTCCATGCATTGCAGCCGAACTCCATAAAAGGCGACCCGCCCCGGCCAACAACAAATCGCCCATTCCATGAGCCCCAGCAGGAAAAAACCAGCTGGGACAACCAATCCATCGAGAAAACAACCAGCTCCCGGTCGTTTGCTGAGAAAATTAGACAGCACAAGGCGTGCCGAACGTGGCGAAAAATTTGCAGGGTAGTCGCAGACCCCAAATGCCCCACAAAAAGCCTGCAGTGGAACGGTAAACATCTGAGCTGCAGAAGATTTGAACTCGAGTGTGTCTTAAGAATGTAACGGTGTTGCAAAAATGGGGCGCTTACGCTGGAGGATTCTCCCGCAGGTCACGTTTCGGTCGCCGTCGCTGAAACCCGCAAATTGCGACCAGCCAATGAGAAATAGAAGCTGCTCAGCAGGTTCGGAATTCGCGTCGATGCCACCGGCACCGTCAAAGTCACTCGCACAGTCGAACCCAAATCCGTAATCAAGACAGTGACCGAGCCCGCTACCCCATGCGCCGCCAGCACCGACGCCACCGCCTGCTCCGTGTCCGCCTGACGCGATGTCACAAACACCGCCCTGGCTGCCGTGCACGCTCCCTCAGTGGCCGCAGCGGTCACACCCGCGTGCGTCATCATCACGATGCTCCACTGTATGACCGCCAGCAATCCCAGCACCAGCACCAATAACACTGTCAGCGATTCCAGAATCACCACGCCCCGACGCCGGCGCAAACCGAAACCCCGCGCTGACAACCGCGCCGCAGTCACCGCCCCACGCCCATCACACAATCGCACTGATCGCACTCGCCACATCGTCCAGTTCCTGCACCAGAGCATTTCTCACCGCAGCCAGCCCCACCAGCACACCAATTCCCACCAGTGTCACCAGCAATAAATACTCCACCGTCACGGCTCCGCGACGCCCGCGACGCTCGCCAGGCCGCCCGCAGCAGTCACAATCGACAGTCGCCTCGACTTCATACGATCCCGGTTCTCTCTTCATCGAAACAACTCCTGCTGAACCCCTCGAGGAAAAAGGGGAGACAACTGCAATACGCATTCACACATAAACTACGGACAAGTCACCGCCGAAAGACTGACCAAACGACTGCGATTCGGCGTCACCGTCGGATCCCAGACCGCCACCGCACGCGCTCTCACCGTACGACTGGCCGATGTAAACGGACTTGTCAGACTTAAACTGAACTGCACCAGACAGGCCCGACGGGATGCTGGCACCGGAGCTGTCCCGGCAGCCAGCACACACGTCGCTGCCTCAAAATCTCCCAGCAACACCACGGTATTCACCGCTGGCAACGCCGCCGGACACACCGCGTTGTTGTTTGTCGCCAGCGCATTGTTGTTCGCAGCAAGCGCCCCCGCCAGGGCCAGCAGCTCAGCATTCGAACCCTCCACCGTGCTGCCCGTCACGATCTGCGCTGCGGCTGTTTTGGCCGCCGTTCTTGCCGCCGCATCATTCGTCGCTGCAAGGCCCCACGATCGAGCCCCGGCGAGGGCAGCACTCTCAGCGATCACCCGCACTTCGCTGCGACACAACTGCAACCAGCCAGTCTCCAGCACAAGGGATAAAGCAGCAATGATCAGCGCAGCACTGCCTACCAGCCAGATCACCGCCAATCCGCTGCGATCTGCTGTACCACCTGCCCACCCACGCTGCCTCGAATTCCGCATCCGCCCCAGCCCTCAGAAAGCCGACTGCTCAGCTGCCGTTGTAACTTCGCAAAGCCCCCGCCGACACATAACGCCCCGTTACCGAAAAACCGAAACTGCTCAGCAGATCCGGAGCCACCTGGTTTAATCGCACGTTCACCGTCACACGCACACAGTCTGCCGGTATCCCGGCCGCTGCCGGAACCACCTGAAACGCCACTCCGTCCGCGCCGGAGCTGCCTGCATACACAGGCGGATCCGATAATCGCTCCTGCACAATAATCTGCAGATTCGCCGCACACCACACACCGGGGCCCGCCGAATCCGTCGAGATTCCGGCTGATACCAGCGCATCATTCACCGTGGACCTGATGCCGGCCAGCAGCACAGCCTGGTTCGATCGCCCCAGCACCGACGCCATCTGCACTCCGGCCACAGACGCCTGATGCACCGCCACCGCCCCGGACAACGATGCACCAAACTGCGCCGCCACCAAAGTACAGGCAAACAACGTCGGCAAAACAACAATCAGCTCAAGCACGACCGCACCCAGCCGTTTTTTAACAGCGGGAACACTTCGGTGGGCTGAAACTGATACTGACAACATCCTCACACCCGTCATGAAACTTCCAGTCTGTCGGCCTGATGTTTTTACGGAGCCGCCGGTGGCGGCGACGACGGCTCACCCTGGCTGCCCCGACGCATCAAATCCTGAGTCCCCGTGGGAATCAACTGCTCACGAAAATGGTCCCGCAACCGAATCACAGGCGGCACGATCAGTACGAAAAACACCGGAGGACTGACACACAGAATAATCGGGAACAACAGCTTCAGCGACAGACTGTTCGCCCTGGCTTCCGCTTCCGAACGCAACCCCGAACGAATCGACTGCGACAGGTTGTCAATCGCCTTCTTCATGTCCGTGCCCAGGCGCTCAGTATGCTGCACTGTGGCCGCCAATGACCTTAACTCAACCTCGTCCATTCGATCCGCCAACTGCTGGAAAGCCACTCCGGCAGACGAAACCCGTGCCTGCCGCACCACCAGTTGCAACTCGCGAGTCAGGTCCGTGCTGACATTCGGAGAAAACTCGACAATGCGAGGCAATGCCTGATCCAGCGTCATCCCGCCAGAAAGACACATGGACAAAATGTCCAGAATCTCCGGCACCGCATTTAAAATTCCCCCTGCACGCACTCGACCACGCGCATTCAAAAACAGTCCCGGAATGCCGTAAAATATCGCCGCCAGAATGACCCCCAATGAGATGACAGCAAACGCAGAGCCCGGCAACAGCACCAAAGTCAGTGGAATTGACAGCAGACAACACCAGACCAGCCCGTTTCGCACGGCCAGCAAACGCTCGAACGCATCCGGAGCATAAATGCCCGCCCGGCTGATGTCGCGTTTCATTCGACGCAATTCAACCTGCATCTGCGGAACCGACAAAGACAGCAACTGCAGCCATTGCGGTAACGGACGAGCTTCAAATGGGCTGATCGTGTCGTCACCCCAGTCGCCCTGGATGATCCGACGACAATTCCACAATCCCAGCGCCAGCAGCAGCACCACACCTGCCAGCAGGGCAGACGCCAGAAAGACGGGGAATTCCTGAACCAACAGCGAGCTCATTCCAGAATCCTCAGCGAGGCATCTTGATCAGGCCAAGTATCCAGACAACTCCAACCGCATTCAGCAGTACCCCCAGGGCCAGAAACGATCGCCCAATGCCGGTGGTGAAAAACACTTCCACGTGCTCCGGATTGATCAGCAGAAGGGCCGCAAACAGCAACGGTGCTGCCGGAGCAATCAATACCGCTGACAAACGCCCCCCACTGCTGGCCGCCAGCATCTGCCGACGAAACTGAATTCGGTCCCGCAACAACTGACTCAGCCGATCCAGCGCGTCAGCCAAAGCACCACCCGTCTGCCGATGAACCGACAAAACCGCTGCCAGCAATCCCAACTCACGCAACTGTGCCCTGCGGGCAAGCGACTCCATCGTCCCCGACACCGTACGCCCCAGCGACAACTGGTTGCGACAGTGATGCAACTCACCCTGCAATCGCCCCCGAGTCATCTTTGCACACAAATCCAATGCCTCACCAAATTCCAGACCAGCCCGCGAAGATCTGGCCAGCAGGGAAACAACATCCGGCAACTGCATACGAAACTCATTGAGCCGTCGGTTGCGTCGCAGCAACAGAACCGCGGCGATAATTCCCAGCAAAAACAACAGCAAAAACAAAAACCAGCCATCGGGTAATTCCACAATGGCTGCCAGCAGATACAGAAAGGCAATCAGCGAGGAAATCCCCCCCAGAGCCCCGATTGGAGTCCAGTTCAATTCTGCTTCAGCAAAGAAACGCAGCAGATATCCCTCCAGACCACCCACCTCCTCCGGCAGCACCGCACGGAGAACGGGATCGGATTCCAGTTCCTGCAGAGCTCTGCCGCGGCGCAGCTGCAGCCAGACCGCACGACCGGCAGCCAGCAGCACCACCCCGACAACAACTCCCCACAACGCAGCATCCATCCGAATCCACACCTTTCCCACACAAACTCAACGCAGAAATCACACAGGAGGCCGAAATTCCTCGTCCGGAAAATCAAAACCGCAGCTGCGCAGACGCTCCACACACACCGGCACATACCCAGTAGCATGGAATTCCCCGCCACCACCCCCTACGGCACCGGGCTGGTAACGGAACACATCCTCAACCACCAACTCGCCGTTCCGCACGCCAACAACCTCAGAAATTCGCACGACACGACGAGCACCGCCTTTCCATCGAGCCAACTGGATGATCAGCCGAATCCCCGCCGCAATGTAGGAACGAATCACAGGCAATGGCAGTTCAAAGCCACCCATCGCAATCATCAACTCCAGACGCGTCAGCGATTCACGAGCATCATTGGCGTGGATCGTCGAAAAGGATCCCTCGTGCCCCGTATTCATCGCCTGCAGCATATCAATGGCCTCGGGCCCGCGCACCTCACCGACCAGCAAACGATCCGGACGCATTCTTAGCGCATTTCGCACCAGATCCCGCAAAGACACGCTGCCCAGTCCCTCTGTATTCGGCATTCGACTTTCCATCCGCACCACGTGCGGATGACACAGCCTCAGTTCCGCCGAATCCTCAACCGTGACTATCCGCTCATCGTGCGGCACGGCCCCCGCCAAAGCATTCAGCAGAGTCGTCTTGCCAGTTCCCGTCCCACCGGAAATCAGAAAGCTGAGCCGGCTGACAGTCGCAGCCTGCAGAAATGCGCCCATCGCTTCACTCATGCTGCCGCGCTCAATCAGCTGAGGCAGCGTGAATGGATGCTTCGGAAATCGACGAATCGAGATTGTGGCCCCATCAATCGCCAGCGGCGGAATCGTGACGTTCAGTCGCGACCCGTCAGGCAGTCGAGCATCCACCATGGGGTTGCTCTCATCGACACGGCGACCGACACGCGCAGTCAGCCTTTGAGCCACCCGCAGCAGATGCGCAGTGTCCGCGAAAACCACCGGAGTCTTCTCGAGGACTCCGTACCGCTCCACATAGACTTCATGCGGATTGTTCACCAGCACATCCGTGATCGAATCGTCGCGAACAAGACATTCGAGCGGTCCCAGCCCCTCCGCTTCATCTATCAGCTCCTGCGACATCCGCTCAAGCCAGGCCGCAGACTCAGAAGGAAACGTCCGATGAATCAGCGTGGCCACTGCGGTGCGAAACATTCGACGAGACGCATCCTCGTCGGCCCCCGCAGCAAACTTCAGATTGATCGCCTCAACCAGCGTCTCATGCAGACGCATCTTCCGCTGCTGGAATTCCTGCTCCCGAGCCGGTTCGGTGATGGCCTGCCACGGCACGGCAGGGCCAGCCGGCTCTGCAGCTGCGTCTTCTGAATCCGCAGGCCACTCAGCCGCATCCGCAGCCTGGTCGGCACCCCACGGCTGACCGGTTCCGCCGGCAGGCAACGGGCCGCCGGCAACCCACGAATCTGCTCGCACTCCGGATTCGACCACCGGTTTTTGTCTTCGCAGCCCAAACATGCCCGTGATCCACTCCCGTCATTCGCCATACTTCTCCTGACAGGAAGCCGGAGCAGGACCGAGCGGCGTCTGCACTCCGTGCAACTCGATCACTGCCTATCTCATAGCTCAGGTTTCACTGGTTCATCCGGAAAATCCCGAACTTTCAGCCAAACGGCACAGAGCACGCTCAACGTCGACCAACTTTCATTTCACTCAAACCAACAGGCTCCCCAGACACCCGACTTGTCCCGGCGATCACACGCAGGCCCGGCAAAGTTGACTTCGCCAGTACCGGCGTCCGGAAATAACCCGAGTCCATCGGAATTGCAGCCGTTGAACGAGATTTGTCAAAGATCGCCGGTGACCGTACGAATCCGGAAGGCGACCAGGGAGCATCCACAGGGGCTCCACCAGAATACCGTCCGGACGATAACCTCACCCGACTGGGAGATTTTGCGGGGCGGACCTGGGCGTTTGTGGAGTATCGCGGCGCAGCAGCCAACCCCACCTGCTGAACCTGCACAGCCCTCGATTTTTCGTGGGCCGCCGAAAAACGAGCGGAAGAACGGGACTGCACCGCAGGCCAGTAGCCGGCAGGATCGCCGACGACAGCTCGGTCAGAATGTCTGAAAACACGGCGAGTCTGAGGAATGGATCCGGGTACCATCGGTATGACGCGAGCGGCAGCAGTGGCACTGTCAGGTTCCATGGGCCGCCGCACCAGAGTCGAACTACCGGATGTCCCGGTCGGACGACTGGCACCCGGGGAAGGACTGCCGGGGTTCTGTGACTCCGGCAGTGGCGACTGCGGAACAGGTTCCGAAGAAGAATTTGGGGGCAGTACAGTACTTTTCGGAGGCCACTGGTCGTCTGCCGGGACAGGTTTTGCCCCCGGCGGAGCGGGGACTGCGCCGGTGCCGTCCGCAGGTGCCGGATACAGATGACTGTCGATGATCGTATCCACGACCTGCTCCACCGGCACATTGCTGGTATTGCCACCACGTGTCACTTTCACGGATGGCACCGGGGTCGGTATCAGCGGAATTTCCGGAGGCTGAACCCCCAGCAGCACTTTCATGATCTCCGGTTCCGGGACGCTGCCGTCGTTGTATCGACCATCCTGACGAGGCAGCATGTTGAGCGATAATTCTCCGCGGTCCTCGACCGATTTCAGCACTTCGCATTGCGCCGGAGTCAACTCGAGGGTGACCTCGAACTTGTCTGCGACAATGCCGCGTGAGTCCTTGCGGAGCACGGTTTCCGGATAGAGTGAATCCTGGATGCCGAGCACGCGGACACCGGCGAACAGCGTATGAGTCCTTGCAGCACTGGTGGATTCCGGAGCATCGGTTGCCGAGTTTCGACGGAACATCACGTCCACCCAGGATTCGGGCGAGACCAGACCTCTGAGCCCTCCCACCAGACCCATCCGGACCGTGACAGCCCGCATGCCGTCGGAGAGCAGATCGGCCGGAGTCGGACCAGTGCCGTCCGGGTACACACAGTCCAGTGTGAAAGGTGACCCCGAGTCGACTTTGTTTCGGATAATTCGGCCAACAAGTTCCTTCGCCACACTAAAACAAGTCTTCCCGGCGATGAGTGTACGATACTCGTCGGCACCAACACTGAGAGTGTACATATCGGAGGATCGAATTTCGCGACCAACATCGAGATCAGCAGCAGCCAGAACAACGGTAAATTTCTTTGCAGGAGGCTTCACTTCCGCTGCCACCGGCTCCGTCTGCCACAGTTTGATGCCTGCCCCTGCCAATCCGCACAGAAACAAAAACGCGATAATCAAAAAAGCCTGAACCCCAAATCGTGACGCCCCCCGGCCACCGGCGCTGAGCGGACCGGGAATCAGAGGACCAGTATTCGCAGGACCAGTACTCATACGTTATTCCTCAGAAGTTACCGCGGCAGCAGCAACATCCCACCAGAACCAATGCATTTCAATGTACCTCGTCAAGATTTGAAACAGCTGAGCAATTCCGGAGAATTGAAAAACGGCCTCAGATCTCTGCGACGTCATCAAGAACTGTAAAAAACAAAGACAATCATTCACTCAGAGTCAGGAACGGACGGCGTGTTCACCGTAATGCCATTTGCATCACCACTTGCATACACCATGTCGTCGCTGTAAGTGGAAGTGCTTGCGGCCCCTCCGCTGCTGGACGTCAGAGTAAATGAGAATGACTGGTCAAGGTGCGCGATGGCACCAGACACGTCACCATATTCCTGTACCAGCGAGTTCCTGTATTCTGCCAGTCCGACCACCAGGCCAATGCAGGCTATGGAACCAATCAGAACAAGTTCAACGGAGTAGAAGGCTGCGTCGTCCTGCCGCAGGAATTCCCGGACCACGCGACGTAACGGTCGCCCGTAACGACGCCACAGGCCGTTCAGCCGCATCTGATTACCGCGTTGCATACTGCACCGTATTTCGGACACGATCATAAAATGTACCGAAGCTGACACAGCGCACCAAAGATGGGGCGCTTTATCCTGAGTTATTTCGTACTGCAGGGCCTTTTCGGCCACTAACAAAACTTCAGAGCACTAAAAGCAACAGGCAATACCTGCCTTGAAACATTGCCATTGACAAAAAACCAGGCCCACACCCACGGGTGAAGGAGTGATACTGCAAAAGCCATGCCCAGCGAGTGAGGGATGGTTGGCGGAGATCACGTTGTGGATACCTCCGCCCCCAGTTCCTGCTCCTGAATCCCATACTCCCGCATTTTCCGATACAAAGTCGAACGACTGATTTTCAAAGCCCGTGCGGCCGCAGCTTTGCGATTTCCATGAGCCCTGATGCAGGTCACTATGGCCTCCCGCGAGGCTTCCGCAACCT
>VFQT010003075.1_pt1 | contig 15842 bp, 19 predicted proteins | sample 3512381 | NCBI WGS metagenome assembly VFQT01 (sample SAMN10412376, study PRJNA504923) | tailings metagenome | isolation source: Relicate 2 Philex TSF3 active mining site | place: Philippines: Tuba, Benguet | collected 2017-08-29 | reverse complement strand
TCCGTTGTTGAACCATCGTCCTAGTTTGGGTTTACATTTTTTCTCCATTTTGTCCCTTTTTTTTGTAAACCTATTTTAGGACGAGACACAGTGCCTGCACTTCTTTCAAAAAACCATCCTCCCGAGGCATCGGGACTAGAAAACGCAAACCAACGTTTCCCTAAATCCTTCAATGAAGCTCCGAGGTGATAGAGTTCTCTATTGTCAATGATCAGAAAACGATCATGGGTGTTTTTCAGAATGCGTATTTCAATGGGTGAATATTGTGCATTGTGTTTTTCTAAATCCAATTGTCTTTCTGGTGTGATGCGCTCGGTGTAAATCTGGTTTGTAAGTGTTGGCAGAAGAAATGTAATTAAAAGTGTGAAGCTAACTTTGCTTGATCAAGAATTGAAAATCTATAACTTGTCTTTGATGGATTTGGATATCGATTCTGGTTGGTTATCTGACGAAGTTATTACCAACAATGGAGACACAGTGAAAGTGCTGAAAACAGTGGCCTATTGTATTATGAATTCTCTTGAGATTCAAAGTGATGCATCCATTTATTTTATAGGTAATTCCCCCTCTAGGAATAGACTCTACAAAATGTATATCAATAATTATCGTTACCTTTGGGAAGCAAATTTTGAAGTAACTTTTGTTGAGAAAGACGGTTTAGAATCTGGTTTCTATTGTAAAAAAAAGTAAATTAGTGACATGAAAAAAGACAATAATCATAACAAAGAAATGAGCCAAGCTGAATTCTTAAAAGCAATTCAGTCTTGTCATTCTGTGCGTGATACCAAGGCCGAGAGGGCATTAGCAAACATCGAAGAAATCAAAAGAGATTTGCAAAAGATTCGAGAGTCTGAAGGAAGGTGAAACGCTCAATACTGATTCCTCTTTCCTCTTTCCTCCAGCGAAACACCACTACCTCACCCCTTTACATCCACTGCACCGCCACCATCATGCCGATCAAAGCAATGATGCCTAGTGACAACCAAAACTTGTTGCCTTCAACGATTTGAGCTGGGGTGTTGGATTTTTGGTACATCGCAAAAATGACTTTCAAATAGTAATACATCCCTACTACTGAGGTCAATACCATAATGATGGTGAGTCCAGGATGGGCGCTGATGAGCCCAGAGATAACATAGTATTTTCCGAAAAACCCAGCCAAGGGTGGAATGCCCGCCATCGACAATAACGCAAAGCTCATGGCAGCTGCTGAGAAAGGATGACTTTGTGCTAAGCCTTTGTAAGCGCTGATTTCCTCTCCAGCTGTTTCGCCAACACTCTGCATTACTGAGAAAGCAATCAATGAGGCAATGCCGTATGACAAAACGTACAATACGATGCTTTGTGGGTCAAAACCTGGAATAATCAATGTTGCCAACATAAAGGCAGCATGGCTGATTCCAGAATAAGCCAACATGCGCTTCACATTGCTTTGTAATGTTGCCATTCCATTGGCCACCACCAAGGTGATGGCAATGATGATGACCATGATGCCTTCCAATTGTGGCATCCCGCCATCAAAGGCTCCTTTGAACAATCGATACATACCAAAAATGGCCGCGCCTTTGACCACTGTCGCCATCCATCCGGTGATGGGTGTAGGAGCTCCTTGGTACACATCAGGTGCCCAGAAATGGAATGGAGCTACTGAGATCTTGAATCCAAATCCAGTCAAGATCATGGCCAAACCTACCCATGCCAATGGAGCAATGGTTCCGCTTTGCAAAGCATCATGGATGGTGAACAAATCAAAACTGCCTGTTGCACCATACAACAACGCAATGCCAAACAACAATATCGCTGATGCCGCCGATCCCAAGATGAAGTACTTGAATCCACTCTCGTTGGACAATTGACTGGAACGGTTGCTGGCAGCCAAAACATAAACAGGAATGCTCAAGATTTCAATGGCCAAGAATAACATCACCAAGTTGGTGAAGTTGGTCATCAATATCGCTCCGCAAAAACTAAAGGCCAATAAAGCAAACAAATCCGAACTGTTTCCTGTCTTTTGAATGTTTGTATTTTGTGTCAACAACCAAAACAAGGCCAAGATCGAAAGGATAGCAGTGGTGCGCAAGGCATAAGCATCCATCACGATCATCCCTTGCATCATCACATCTTCATTCAATCCCCAAGTGGCAAAGGTTCCACCGATGATGGCCAAGAACGCAAGTGCCATCAATGGCATCATCCAACTGCGCAATTTGAATATTTCTAATGCCAATAATGACACGCCCAATAATGCTGAAATCAGTAAAATAATCATCGTTAATTATTTAGTAAACGTTTTGGATCAATTGTAATAATGAATGTGGATACACGCCCAACACAATCACCAAGATGACTGCAATGGCCAAGATGTTTTTCTCTCTTCCCGTCAATGCTTCAAACGTGATGGCATTTCCACCCAAGAACATAGCTTGAAAACCTCTGAGCATGTATGCAGCTCCAAGGATGACTGACAATCCTGCAATGGCGGTGTAGGCCAAACTGTAATGGGCCAATCCCTGCAACAACAAGAATTCGCCGATAAAACCAGAGGTGAACGGCAATGCCACATTGCACATCACCAAGATAAAGGTCAAAAACGCAAAGGCAGGAGCAGCAGTTCTGATACCCCCCATGTCATGGATGCGATCATGTCCCACTCTTTTCTCAATAATAGCATAAACCACAAACATGGCAACCGCCAAAATACCGTGAGAGAACATTTCAAACATTCCTCCAACCGTTCCTTGATCGGTGTTGGACAAAACACCGGCTGCAATCATTCCAACGTGAGCAACGGAAGAGTAGGCAATCATCATCTTCAAGCGTTTTTGGGTCAAGGCCATAAAGGACGCATAGACAACACTGATGACAGATAATAAAATGGCCCAATGACCATTGACGGCAATTCCCGCCGCTGTCATGGGCAATGCCCAACGCACCAAACCAAAAGTGGCCATCTTCAACATCACAGCAGCCAATAACATGGTTCCTTGTATCGGAGCGTGATCATAAGTAGAGGGCTGCCAAGAATGGAAGGGGAATACCGGCATTTTTACGGCAAACGCGATGAACAGTCCAGCAAAAACCCATCCTTGTTCGCTGATGCTCAAAGCTTTTCCAGCGGCCCACATGGAATCGATGTCAAAGCTAGGGGTAGTCATGCTTTGGTGAACATACAACAAAGCCAACATCATGAACAAAGAACCAAACAATGTATACAAGAAGAAGCGCATGGTGATGTGCGAAAGGTGTTCGCCGTGCCCCCATTTCAAGATCAAGAAGAAAATAGGAATCAAAGCCCACTCATAACACAAGTAAAACAACAAAGCATCACCGGCCAAGAAGGCGCCAATCATGGCGGCCAACATCATCATGATCCAGCCATAAAAACGATTGGCACTGTGAATTTCTTTGTCTTGACTGAAATACACAATGCCCAGACCTGCGATGATGGTCAATAAAACCATCAAGAAAGCGGGACCATCCCACAACAAATGAAAGGAGAAACCGATACCGGAGATGAGGGGAAATGAAATTTCAGATTGAATGCCATAAGCGGTTGCCACGCGACCACCAATGGCCACCACCAACATCAATAAAAGACTAGTCAATGCAGTTTTTCCTGCATTGCCTGATTTTGCATTGAACAGCAACAAACTGGTCAACAAAGGAATTAAAAATATAGATAGTGCGATCATAACTTACAGAGCAAAAATTAAAGCGATTAAACCAACGATAATGGCCAACAAATACGTGACGATTTGACCATTGTGCAAAGGTTGTAATAAACGACCAATGCCTTTGGCGGCATCACCGGAACCGTCCACAATGCCCAACAACATCTTTTGTTCTACCCAATGGTGCAATCCAGCACTCAATGCATCGATTGGCTTGCGGAATAAATTGTTATACAATTCATCAATGCCATATTTCTTCCAAAGCAATTTGTGCAAAGGACTATTGATTTCGTCATCTTCCAAAACAGCAGTCGCATTTTTAATGTACATGTTGTAAGCCAACAAAATCATCAAACCGGCTATGGCCATTGAAATCAATGCCAGTGCAATCTCAGTTGCAACGCTCATGTGTGAATGCGCCAAATCAATACTTCCGGAAAGGAAATGATCCAAGGTGTGCTCAATGTGCATGGCGTGACCAATAGCGTGGGGGAATCCCATAAATCCTCCAACAGTGGAAGCAATGGCCAATACCACCAAGGGAATGGTCATGGTTTTGGGCGACTCGTGCAAATGATGCTCTTGCTCATGGGTGCCGCGGAACTGACCATGGAAGGTCAAGTAGAACATGCGGAACATGTAAAATGCGGTACCCGCTGCTGCCAACATCAAAAGAACAAAAACAGTGGTGTTGTTTTCCATGGCATGTGCTAAGATTTGATCTTTGGAGAAGAAACCTGCAAAAGGAAAAATTCCAGCAATGGCAATGGTACCCACCAAGAATGTCCAATAGGTGGTAGGCATGTGACTTTTCAATCCCCCCATTCTGCGGATGTCTTGTTCTCCACCCATTGCGTGAATGACAGAACCTGAACCCAAGAACAACAAGGCCTTGAAGAAAGCATGGGTCACCACATGAAATACAGCAATGGTGTAAGCTCCCATTCCCAAAGCAGCAAACATGAATCCCAATTGACTGACAGTAGAGTAGGCCAATACCTTTTTGATATCATTCTGAGTCAAGGCAATGCTGGCTCCCATTATTGCTGTAATCACACCAGCCCAAGTAACCAATTGGCTAGCTCCTTCTGAAATGGCGAACAAATCACTAAAACGAGCCACCAAATAAATACCAGCGGTCACCATGGTTGCTGCGTGGATCAATGCGGATACTGGTGTCGGGCCGGCCATGGCATCGGGCAACCAGGTGTGCAAAGGAAACTGTGCCGATTTACCCATGGCACCGATGAACAATAAGATAGCGCCCAGGGTGGCCCATTTGCCCAAGTGCATGATACCCGAACCGCCAATCATGAGGTCGTTGTAATTTAAACTACCGCATTGAACAAAGATCAATGACATTCCCAAGATCAATCCCAAATCACCCACACGGTTAATGACAAAGGCTTTTTTTGCTGCGTCGTTGTTTGCGTGGTCTTTGTACCAAAAGCCAATGAGCATAAAGGAACAAACTCCAACACCTTCCCAACCGACAAACAACAACAACAAGTTGTCTCCCAATACCAACAGTAGCATGAAGAAAACAAACAAATTCAGATAAGACATGAAACGGTGGAAACCATCATCGTCATGCATATAACCGATGGAGTAGAGGTGAATCAAAGAACCTACACCGGTGATGAAAAGGATGTACAATGAACTCAAAGGATCAACTACGAAGCTGATATCAACATGAAAACTTCCAACGTGAATCCAATCCAATACTTTCACGAAGGTAGCGTGAGCGCCGTGCATTTGGGTAGTGAACACCATAATGGCGAGCGCAAAAGACAATGCAACCATGGCGGTAGCAATACCTCCTGCAGTAGCCTTGCTTTGGTTTTTTCCAAAAAAGGTAATGTATAAAAATCCAAGTAGTGGAAATAAGGGAATAAGGGCAACTAGTTTCTCCATGATTATCCTTTCAAGTCGTTTAATGTATCAGTATCTGTGGTGTGACGATTGCGGTAAAGCATCATCAATATGGCCAATCCAACCGCTACCTCAGCGGCTGCAACGACCATGATGAAGAACACAAAGATTTGTCCGTCCGTATCTCCGTGCATTTTTGAAAAGGAAACCAAGGCCAAGTTTACGGCGTTAAGCATCAACTCAACACACATGAAAATGATGATGGCGTTTTTTCTGAAGAGCATTCCAAATACCCCAAGTGCAAACAATATTGCACTTAGTCCCAAGTAATGGTTGATGGTGACATTGTGTAAGATTTCCATATTAGGCTTGGGTTTCGTTTAAGTTTTTCTTGGACAAATAAACCGCTCCTACCATAGCTGCTAGGAAAAGTACAGAGGCCAATTCGAAGGGAAGCAGGTAGTTTTTGTACAAAGCAATTCCGAGATTCTCTACCATTCCTGATGCAGAGGTTGTATTCTCTGACAATGTAATTTGATCCGCTTTTTGAACAGCTCCGCTCAGTACGGTGAGCAACAAACCTGCCGCCACTACAGCCGCCAACTTCAAGGCATTGCTCCTTTTCTCAACTTCTAGATGATTCAAATTCAGCATCATGATGACGTAAAGGAACAAAACCATTATGGCTCCTGCGTAAACAATGATGTGAACCGCAGCCAAGAATTGTGCATTCATCAAGAAGTAATGTCCAGCAATGGAAAAGAAAGTCATGATCAAATTCAAAACACTGTATACAGGATTTTTACTGATGATCACCGCAATGCCGCTGAATACAGCGACAAAGGATAAAAACCAAAAAGCGTATTCGGTAAGCATGATTATTTTTTCTTGTCTAAGTAAGTTTGATTGTGGTAGTGTTTTTTGTCTGTTTTGAATTCCAATACTTGAGGCGTTTGGCGCTTGGTCACATCAACACGCAGGTCAATGGCCTCCACCAATTTATCTTTCCCAAATACTTCTTCGCCTCTGGTAAAGCTGGAAGGAACAATGCGATCGGTCAAGAAAATGGCCTCTTTTGGACAAGCTTCTTCGCACAATCCACAGAAGATACAACGCAGCATATTGATCTCATAGATCTTGGCGTACTTCTCTTCGCGGTACAAAGACTCTTCTCCCTTTTTGCGTTCTGCAGATTCCATGGTGATGGCTTCTGCGGGACAAGCTACTGCACAAAGACCACACGCAGTGCATCTTTCAGCCCCAACCTCATCTCTTTTTAAAACGTGTTGACCGCGGTATACTGCAGACAACTCACGTGTTTGATCAGGATATTTAATGGTGGCTTTTCTTTTGAACAAGTGAGAAAGGGTAATCAACATCCCTTTGATGATCGCTGGAAAATACAAGCGCTCCATCAAAGTGAGTTCCTTCTTGGCAACTTGTACTGATCGGTTGGTTAACTGCATCATATCTATCCTAATTTACCCATGAACAACATTACAAAACCGGTGATGATGATATTGGCAATGGCCAATGGCAACAACACCTTCCATCCCAAATTCATCAACTGATCATAACGGAATCGTGGAAGTGTCCAACGAACCCACATGAATACGAATATGAAAATGAATATTTTCCCGAAGAAAACTGCAGTTTGAATTGCAGTCAACAAATTGCCATCCAATCCCAACTCATGTTGGAAAGGGAAATTGTATCCACCAAAGTACAAGGAAGCCATAATAGCCGAACTGATGAACATGTTGATGTACTCTGCGAACAAGAAGAATCCCAATTTCATCGATGAATACTCTGTGTGGTATCCACCTACTAATTCAGATTCACATTCTGGCAAGTCAAAAGGCGCTCGGTTGGTTTCGGCAAAAGCACAAATGATGAAGATGATAAAGCCCAATGGTTGGTAAACCACATAAGACAAACCTTGGTCTTGCTGCGCAACGATTTCTTTTAAACTCAAAGTTCCTGTCATCATCACTAAAGCAATCAAAGCCAATCCCATAGCTACTTCGTATGAGATCATTTGTGAAGAGGCGCGCAACGCTCCAAGCAAAGAGTATTTGTTGTTGGAGGCCCAACCGCCAATCATCACACCATAGACACCAATGGAAACAACGCCTAACAAATAGAGTAGTCCAATGTTGATGTCGGTCACTTGCATAGGAAATACAGTTCCACCTGCTTCCCATCCAGCACCCCATGGAATTACAACGCCAGTCATGCATGCGCACAACATAAAGAAGCAAGGTCCTAATACAAACAACCAACGGTTGGAGTGGGTAGGAATCATCTCTTCTTTGAAAATCATTTTAATTCCATCAGCGATGGGTTGCAAAAGTCCCAAAGGACCTGCACGGTTTGGACCCACACGGTCTTGCAACCAAGCGGCCAATTTTCTTTCGCCCCATGTCATATAGGCAGCCGCACCCAATGAAACCGCAAATACGATGACACAAAGTATTATCTTATAAATCAACATGCTGTCTGTCATGGCTTATTTGATTTCGTTATTAGGATCCAATGCGCCGTGACCAAGAGTGACTTTCTCTCCGTGTGGGAGCGCCTCTTTTTGACGATCAATAGAAGCTTTAAGTGCTTTTAAACTATTGTAGTGGTTGGCAGAAATGACGGAGTGTCTGCTTATTTTAGAAGGACCTTCGATGGTCCAATCCGCTGTTGTCTTTTTATCAAAACGACAGGTATTGCAAATCCATCCCGTTTTGCCATCATAACTTTCTACTTCACCCCATTGGTCTTTGCGAGCCGTTACGCGCAATACTTCGTTTCCTTTGTACCACAACCTTACTTTACCACAACACTTGTCGCAATTGCGATGAGCATCTACCGGCTTGGTAAACCAAACACGGCTTTGAAAGCGGAAGGTTTTATCGGTCAATGCTCCTACAGGACAAACGTCAATCACATTTCCAGAGAAATCATTATCAATGGATTTTTCAATGTAGGTAGAAATCTCAGCAACTTCACCGCGATTCATAACTCCATGAACACGGCAATCGGTCACTTGATCGGCTGTCTTTACGCATCGGTAGCATAAAATACAACGGTTCATGTGCAGTTGTATTTTATCACCAATGTCTTTGCGCTCAAATTCACGACGGGGGAATTCGAAGCGAGTCTCGCTCTTTCCATGCTCGTATCCCAAATCTTGCAAGTGACACTCCCCAGCTTGGTCACACACGGGACAATCCAAGGGGTGATTGACCAAAAGAAACTCAACAACACCTGCACGGGCTTCTTGAATTTCTTGAGAAGTATTGTTCTCCACAACCATTCCATCCATCACTTGTGTTCTACAAGAGGCAACAGGCTTGGGCATGGGGCGAGGGTCTTTTTCAGATCCTTGCGAAACTTTCACCAAGCAGGTTCTGCAATAGCCACCGCTGGTTTTTAATTTGGAATAATAACACATGGTGGGAGGGGCCACTTCTGGACCAATCATTCTGGCTGCTTCCAGAATGGTTGTGCCGTTGGGCACCTCAATGGTTACTCCGTCTATCGTTACTTTTGGCATCTTACGATGTTTTAATGATGTTGTCTTTATAAATATTTTTGCATGCGAGATTGAAAGAGACAATTGACATTGACTTCAAGTGAAAATATTTCAATCCAGATACGTTCATCTTGAAAAAACCATTTTTTTAGTCCTATTCACTTCACTTATAAAGTAAGGATTTGTTAAACATGTATTCGTCACCAAATCTACATGTCGGTTGAATTCGGTTTCCAATTTTTCTTTTAATTCAAAAAAATTGTCTGCATATTCTAGAACGGGAATGGAATCAAATTCAACAATAAAATCAAGATCACTTTGATCATTGAATTTTTGTGAATCAACGGCACTACCAAACAACCACATGTTCTTCACTGAATGTGAAGAACAATGTGCTTCCAACTGTTTAATATTTAGATCCGTCAATATCACGTTTATCAATTCGCGGGTTCTGGTAAATGATTCAATCGATAATAATGTTTGACATCCTTGATGGAATGTCCTTTTTTCACATAATCTTCAAATTCATGACGGAAATGTCTAATGGCACTGGCAACAGGCCAAGCAGCAGCATCCCCAAGTGGACAGATGGTTTTTCCTTCTATCTTACTTTGGATGTCCCAAAGCAAATCCACATCTTGCAAGGTGCCATGTCCGTGTAAAATTTTGTGCAATATTTTTTCCATCCATCCAGTTCCTTCACGGCATGGAGAACACTGTCCGCAACTTTCATGGTGATAGAAACGAGAGAATGTCCAAAGATTTTTTACGATGCTGCTGTCTTCGTCCATGGCGATGAATCCTCCAGAACCCAACATGGTTCCCGTAGCAAAACCACCATCAGCTAAACCTTCATAGGACATCAAACGGGGTTCACCAGCAGCGGTCTTCAAGATTAAGTGGGCAGGTAAGATGGGAACGGAAGATCCTCCAGCCACCACGGCTTTCAATTGCTTTCCGTTTTTAATTCCTCCGCAATATTCATCGGAGTATATAAACTCTTCAACGGTGATGCCCAATTCAATTTCATAAACGCCTGGTTTGTTCAAATGTCCTGAGGCCGATATCAATTTTGTTCCTGTTGATTTACCAATTCCAATTTGCGCGTAGGCAGCTCCTCCGTCTCTCACGATAGGCACAACTGCGGCAATGGTTTCTACGTTGTTCACCACTGTTGGACATCCGTAAAGACCTGCAACAGCAGGGAAGGGAGGCTTAATTCGAGGATTACCGCGCTTTCCTTCCAATGATTCCAACAATGCTGTTTCCTCACCACAGATATAAGCACCACCTCCAACTTGAACATGTAAATCCAAGTCATATCCGCTGCCCAAAATGTTTTTTCCCAATAATCCAGCTGCGTATGCCTCTTCAATAGCATTTTCAAGAATGCGGGCAACGTAAAAATATTCTCCTCTGATATAGATGTAGGAAGTATTGGCCCCTAGCGCGAAGCTCGATACAATCATTCCTTCAATCAAGATGTGAGGAATTTTTTCCATCAAGTAGCGATCCTTGAAAGTACCAGGCTCTGATTCATCGGCATTGCAAACCAAATAACGCGGAACACCTTCAGGTTTGGCCAAAAAGCTCCATTTCATTCCCGTTGGGAATCCCGCTCCTCCACGACCACGCAATCCTGAAGTTTTTACTTCTTCCAAGATTTGATCGGGTGTCATAGAAGACAATGCCTTCTTCAACGTTTCATAACCACCTTTCTGTCTGTATACATTCAAGGTTTCAATTCCTGGAACGTCAATGTGCTCAAGCAATAATTTCTTTCCCATATCAGTCCATGCTTACTTTTTGATCCTTGACGTAGGTTCTTCTTTCCCCGTCTTTTCTCAAGTTATCCAACAGATTGTCAACTTTTTCCAACGTTAAATTCTCATAGAAATCAGCTCCGCATTGCAACATGGGCGCTGTTCCACATGATCCCAAACACTCAACCGTTTTCAAAGTAAATTGTCCATCCTTGGTGGTCTCACCATCCTTGATGCCCAATTTCTTTTCGATGTGGTTAACGATATCTTCAGATCCCATCAACCAACAAGAACTGGTGCGACAAACCTCTAACAAACATTTCCCAACCGGCTTAAGATTGTACATCGAATAAAAGCTGGCCACCTCATACACCTCAATGGGGGTGATGTTCAAAACCTCAGCTACATAATCCATGGCCTCTGGGCTAAGCCATCCGTCAAATTCGGCTTGTGCCAAATGCAATACGGGCAATAGGGCGGATTTTTGTTTTCCTTCGGGATAGCGGGCCATCATCTTTTGTACAACGGCCATAGTATCGGGTGAAAATTGGTATTTCTTTTCCATGTTTATGCGTCTAATTCTCCAGCAATCACGTTCATGCTACTCATGGTGAGGATAGCGTCAGATAACATTCCACCTTCAATCATTTCTGAGTAGGCTTGGTAATAAATGTAACAGGGTCTTCTGAAATGCAAGCGGAAAGGGGTACGTCCCCCATCGCTGATGAGATAATATCCCAACTCGCCATTGCCACCTTCCACAGAATGGTATACCTCTCCTTTGGGAACATCTGTTTCTCCCATCACAATCTTAAAGTGATAGATCAAGGCTTCCATTTTGGAATATACATCTTGCTTTTCAGGAAGATAAAATTCTGGAACCTCAGCGTGGAAATCGCCTTTGGGCATTTTGGCAATCGCTTGCTTGATAATGCTCAAGCTTTCTCTCATTTCCTCCAAGCGCACCATGTAACGATCAAAAGTATCTCCTTGTGTTCCCACTGGAATTTTAAAATCAAAGTCCTGATAAGAGGAGTAGGGATTCATCACCCTCACATCATAATCCACTCCGGCTGCTCTTAGATTGGGTCCTGTGAAACCATATTCGAGCGCGCGTTCGGCACTGATAGGACCGCAATTGATGGTGCGATCCATAAAAATGCGGTTACGGGTCACTAACTTGTCAAACTCATCCAATGCTTGCGGAAACTCATTGACAAAATCGTGTATCCTTTTCCAAGCGATTTCAGGGAAATCTCTTTCCATGCCACCGATACGGCCGATATTGGTGGTCAAACGAGCACCGCATATGGCTTCATAGATTTCGTAAATTTTCTCACGGGCTTGAAACAAATACAAGAAGCCTGTCATGGCTCCAGTATCAACCGCGATAACGGTATCACATACGATATGGTCAGCAATACGCGCCAATTCCATGATGATCACACGCAAATATTCTGCACGTTTGGGTACCTCACATTGGATCAACTTCTCAACGGTCATGTGCCATCCCATGTTGTTAATGGGGGAGGAACAATAATTCAAACGATCCGTAATGGGTGTAATTTGGTTGTAAGGTCGGTGCTCAGCAAGCTTCTCAAACGCGCGGTGAATGTATCCAATCGTAGGGACTGCCTTCACGATGATTTCACCGTCCATGGTCAATACATTCTGAAAGATACCATGCGTAGCAGGGTGGGTGGGTCCAAGATTGAGTGTGGTGTAATCCTTCTCAATGTTGTTTTTTAGATCAACGTTGGTACTCATATTATCTTCCAAAATATTTATCTTCTTTGTCATCTCTACCTGCATCTTCCAACGCATATTCCTTTCTCAGAGGATGGTAGTTCATTTCATCCATGTTTAAAATTCTTCTCAAATCAGGATGACCTGTAAACTTGAACCCATAAAAATCAAAGGCCTCACGCTCCATCCAATTGGCCGTTGGCCAGATGGTAGTAACCGTTGGAGCTTCCATTTGATTTTTGGCCATAAATACTTTGATACGAATGCGTTGGTTTTGAACCAAATTGTGCAACTGGTACATCAAGGCAAATTCATGATCTCCTTGTTCTGGAAAGTGAATACCGCACATTGTGGTCAAGAAAGAAAATCCTTTTTCTTGCTTTAAAAAAGTAAGTACTGCTATCAATTGGTTTTTCTCTAAATGAAAAACAGGGAAATCCCTTTCATCACCCGAAACCAAAACAGCCCCTGGAAATTGATTCTCCAGCGCACTCAATATATTGTCGTGTAATTCGCTCATGTTATTATTCTAATCCGTATGCAGCCAATTTGGCCTTGTATTCTGGAGTCAGGCGTCTTTTCAATCCCTCGGATTTGGCCAGTTCTTGGATTTTTAATATTCCGTCCAAAACTTGTTCTGGTCTTGGTGGGCATCCTGGTATGTAAACATCTACAGGAATAACTCGGTCAATTCCTTGGAGCACACTGTAAGTATCAAATATACCGCCTGAAGAAGCGCATGCTCCCATGCTTAAAACCCATTTGGGTTCAGCCATTTGCTCATAGACTTGTCTTAGAACTGGGGCCATTTTCTTTGAAATGGTACCCATAACCATCAACAAATCGGCTTGTCTTGGCGAGAAGCTCAAACGCTCTGAACCAAAGCGAGCTAAGTCGTAGGTAGAAGCCATGGTGGCCATAAACTCAATTCCACAACATGAGGTGGCAAAGGGCAGCGGCCAAAGAGAGTTGGCGCGAGCCATTCCAACAGCTTTGTCCAAAGTGGTGGCGAAAAAACCAGACCCTTCGTGCCCTTCAGGCTTGTGGTCTGGATGAATATCTACACTTGTTTCCATTTTTCAATGTTGTATTTAAAATCAATCCCAATTCAATGCTCCCTTGCGGATGATGTACACCAAACCAACAATCATCAATCCCATGAAGGTGAACATTTCCCATAAACCAAACACGCCTAGCTCAGTAAAGTTCACTGCCCATGGGTACATGAAAATGACCTCTACATCGAACAATACAAAGAGAATGGCCACTAAAAAATATTTGATGGAGAATGGTGTTCGGGCATTTCCTTTTGATTCAATTCCACATTCAAAGGCCTCTTCTTTGATTTTGACATGTCTCTTGGGGCCTAGGGTATGGGTCAATACCATGGTGGTGATCACGAATCCCAAAGCAATCAATGCCATGATAACAATGGGAAGGTAATCCCACAAGTGTGAAGTAGCTGTCATTTTCCTTGTGTTTTGCGCGTCAAATTTAACCAATGCCCATGTAACAAATGGAACAAAATACTTTTTTTTTTGTGGGATATGAACAGGATTTCAACCTAGAACTTTTTCCCATGTTTCTTTGGGTTGAAATGAAGTACTTTAGCTTCATGCGGTACTTCTTGCTGGTATTGGTGATTTGGTTTTATGGGATGGGCATCGCAGAGATGGCTGATGATGGTCCTCATGGTATCCATTTTATTCGACAAACAGATGGTTTGGCCTTTTCACTGCATTATTGGAAGTTTGATGCTCATTTTTTTGAGCCAGGTACTTTGAATGTATCCACCCACAACGGAAAAGCAGCTTGTGAGTTTCCAATTTTTTATTTCATTACAGCCAAGGTGTTTTCCATTGCAGGTGTGGACCTCAGTTATTTACGCTTGATTCACGGGCTTGTTGCCATGTTGGGGGTTTTTGCTTTGTGGGGCTTGTCTGGCTTTTTTACCAAGGTGTTGGGTTTTAGATTGCTCGTTGTCTTATCGCTATTTACATCAGGCGTATTCAATTTTTACGCGTTCAATTTTCTTCCTGATATGCCCGCCTTTTCTTTTGCACTCATGGGATATTATGGAGTGCTTGTGGGTGTCGATCAGAAATCGAAATCTAGATTTTATCTCGGAATACTGGGTTTTGTAATGGCCGGTTTATTGAAGGTGACTTTCCTAATTCATCCATTGGCCTTGTTAATGGCGTTGGCTTTTAATAAGAAAAAATTCCCTGTTCACATCTTAATTTTTGCAGTGCTGTTTTTGTTGATTCCGGTTTTCTGTTGGTGGTCATTTGTATTGCAGTACAATTCCGCTGTAGGCGATGTTTATTTTACCACGGCTCCCAAGGCTATTTGGAATTTGGATAGAGATCATATTTACAGGGTATGGGAAGCCATTTCTAGACATTGGAGAAATAGTTACTTTCCAAAATATTCGTGGTATGGTTTGGGAGGGATGCTTACCTTGATCGTTGTCTTTTGGAAAAGTATTCCCACACTCTTTCGAATTTGGTTTGTGCTGTTGTTGCTAGGTTGTTCTGCTTATGCACTGCTTTTTTGGCAACAATTGGAACACCATGATTATTACTTTTTGAATGTGCTTCCCTTTTTCTTAATGGTGTTTTTACTTTTCTTTTCATTGGTGGAAAACAAAATCATCTTAAAAAAGTACTTCTATGTTATCCCAATTCTTTTCGTTGCTTTTACGATTTCCTCTGTCGTGAAAGCTTCAAACAAGATGGGCTTGAGAATGTCGGAGCAAACAGAAGAGGAGATACCATCACTGCAGGCATTGGCACTGTTCAAAAATAGTAAGATGGATTTGAAAGATTGTAGGCATCAAACCATCTGGGTGATTGGGGAAAAGACCAAGAACGGTGTCTTTGTTTTTCTTCAAACTCAGGGTATTACGCAACCAGATCAATTTAATTTGGCCTTTGCTAAAAATGCCCATAACGTCGGAATCACAGGAATTTTAATCCTTTCAAAAAATGAAAAAGCCGTACAGCAATTATTGGATTTAGGATGGAGAATTATTGCAGAAGATCAGGTTAATCACACAATGTTTTTGGACCATCCCTGAAGATTCCTTGTCTTAAAACGAACGTAATGTATTTTCTTTCCTTCTTCCAACCAGCGACTTTCGTAGTAGGTTCTGATGGACAATATGCTTCTCCATTTTGAATCTATCTTTTGAATGTAATCACCATAAACATCAGCGGAATGACTTTGAATTAGAAATGGAGTAGTATCCAGCTCTTCCAACGC
>VFQT010003074.1_pt1 | contig 15843 bp, 9 predicted proteins | sample 3512381 | NCBI WGS metagenome assembly VFQT01 (sample SAMN10412376, study PRJNA504923) | tailings metagenome | isolation source: Relicate 2 Philex TSF3 active mining site | place: Philippines: Tuba, Benguet | collected 2017-08-29 | reverse complement strand
GCGAGATCGGCGACAGGCGCCAGCGGCGGCGCGGCGCGCTTGGGCGCGGGCGGGAGCGGCGGGACCGGCGCCTTGGGATCGGGGCGCGGGGCGGGCGATGTGCCTTCATCGCCCCAGCCGCCCATCAACTCGCCGCGCTCGGTGCGCTCGCCCGGCGTCACCGCCAGCGCGAAGGCGGGGCGCGTCAGCCAGCGTTGCAGCGCGGCGCGAACTTCGGCCGGGGTCAAGGCCGCAATGGCGGCAAGGTCCTCGCGGTACTTGCCCGGGTTACCCGAATAGAGCTGCCCTTCCGCCAGAGTCGCGCCCTTGCCGTAGAAGCCGCCGACATCCTCCAGCGCGCCGATCTGGGAGGAGAGGACAGAGGTGGCGGCGCGGCGCACTTCGTCGTCGGTCGGGCCTTCGGCGATGTATTGCGCGATGATCTGGTCGAAGCGCGCTTCCGCCACGGCGCGGTCGACGCCGGGCTTCACGTCCATCGTCGCCTGCAACATCGAGACTTGCTCGAACGTCTGGGCGGAAGCGGTGACCGCCACCGCCAGCTGCTCGCCGCGCACCAGCGCGTTGTCGAGCCGGGAACTCGCGAGCCCGCCAAGGATGTGCATTCCGGCGCTCAGCGCGGGCGCGTCAGGGGCATTGAGGCCGGGGCCGGTCCAGCTGCGATAGATCCGCGTGACCGGCACCTGATCGGTCATCTCGCGCTTTGCCGGCGCGGGCAGGGTTACCGGGCCGGCCGTCACCTGACGCACTTCGGGGCCGCGAGGAATGTCGCCGAACCATTTCTCGACCAGCGGCCGGGCGGTCGCCGCGTCGATATCGCCGGTCAGCGCCAGGACGGCGTTGTTGGGGCCATAATTGTCGCGGAACCACTGGCGCACGTCGGCGAGCGTCGCCGCGTCGAGGTCGGCCATCGAGCCGATCGTAGAGTGCCGATAGGGATGGCCCACCGGCAGCAGCCCGTCGCCGATCGCGTAATCGGCCAAGCCGTAGGGCTCGTTGTCGCCCTGCCGCTTCTCGTTCTGGACAACGCCGCGCTGCTTATCGAGCTTGTCCTGAGTGACGGCGCCGAGCAGATGGCCCATGCGGTCGCTTTCCATGAACAGCGCCAGATCGAGCGCGCCGGTCGGAACCGTTTCGACGTAGTTGGTGCGGTCGTACCACGTGGAGCCGTTGGTGGGCGTGGACCCGGCCGCATCGAGCGGCTTGTCGAAGTTCGGCACGTTCTCCGAACCGCCGAAGAACAGATGTTCGTAAAGGTGCGCGAAGCCGGTCTTGCCCTTGGGTTCGTGCTTGGAGCCGATGCGGTAGTAGAGCGTCACGCCGACGATCGGCGCCTTGCGGTCGGTATGGGTGATGACCGTCAGGCCGTTGGCCAGCGTGAAGCTCTCGTAGGGAATGTCGATGCGCTGGACCAGAGAGGCGAGCGGCGCGGGTTCGGTGACGAGGGGGGCCGGAGCCGTCGCGAGCGGCGGCGCCGATGCACAGGCGGTTAGGACGAAAGCGGCAAGCGGGGCCAGGGAGGCAAGCAGGGTTGGGGCAAAACGGCGCATGCCGTGCTGACTAGCAGACAGCGAATGGTGTGCCCATACTGAGGACGGAAGCTGGACATGAGCGAGCTTGCGCCCAGAGGAGGCAAATAATTCGCGCGGACACTTGTGTGCTATAAATGCCACACCATCTGAGCTGTGACAGGAGGGAGATCGACCCATGAATCTCGAAAAGTTCACCGACCGCGCCAAGGGGTTCCTCCAAGCCGCGCAGACAGTGGCCATCCGCCTCAGCCATCAGCGGATAACGCCCGAGCACATCCTGAAAGCCCTGCTCGAAGACAAGGAGGGCATGGCCGCCGGGCTGATCCAGCGCGCCGGCGGCAATCCGCGACTCGCCGTGCAGGAAATCGACAAGGCGCTCGCCAAGATCGCCGCGGTTTCGGGCGGCGGAGCGCAGCAGACCCCGGGCCTGGACAACGACGCGGTACGGGTGCTCGATCAGGCTGAACAGATTGCTCAGAAGTCCGGTGACAGCTTCGTCACGGTCGAGCGGATGCTCGTCGCGCTGGCGCTGGCCAGCACCACGGCGGCGGGCCAGGCGCTCAAGGCCGCCAATATCACACCGCAAGCGCTCGAAGCGGCCATTACCGAGCTTCGTGGCGGCCGCACCGCCGACAGCGCTTCGGCCGAGGAGAGCTACGAAGCGCTCAAGAAATATGCGCGCGATCTCACCGAGGCGGCCCGCGACGGCAAGCTCGATCCCGTCATCGGACGCGACGAGGAGATCCGCCGTACCGTGCAGATCCTCGCCCGCCGCACCAAGAACAACCCGGCCTTGATCGGTGAGCCCGGCGTCGGCAAGACCGCGATCGCCGAAGGGCTCGCGCTGCGCATCGCCAACGGCGATGTGCCCGACAGCCTCAAGGACCGCCGCCTGATGGCGCTCGACATGGGCAGCCTGATCGCCGGCGCGAAGTATCGCGGCGAGTTCGAGGAACGGCTGAAGGCGGTGCTGGACGAGGTTAAGGGCGCCGAGGGCGACATCATCCTGTTCATCGACGAGATGCACACGCTGATCGGCGCCGGCAAGGGCGAGGGCGCGATGGACGCCTCAAACCTCTTGAAGCCCGCGCTCGCGCGCGGCGAGCTGCATTGCATCGGCGCGACCACGCTCGACGAATACCAGAAGTACGTCGAGAAGGACCCGGCCTTGCAGCGGCGGTTCCAGCCGGTGTTCGTGGGCGAGCCGACCGTCGAGGATACGATTTCGATCCTGCGCGGCATCAAGGAGAAGTACGAGCTGCACCACGGCGTGCGCATCGCGGACAACGCGATCGTCGCGGCGGCGACGCTCTCCAATCGCTACATCGCCGACCGCTTCCTGCCGGACAAGGCCATCGACCTGATGGATGAGGCCGCCAGCCGCATCCGCATGGAGGTGGAGAGCAAGCCCGAGGAGATCGAGAACCTCGACCGGCGGATCATCCAGCTGAAGATCGAGGAGATGGCGCTCGCCAAGGAGAGCGATCAGCCGTCCAAGGACCGGCTCGCCGCCTTGCGCGAGGAGCTGGCCAATCTGGAGCAGCAGTCGGCCGAGCTCACCACGCGCTGGCAGAACGAGCGCGACAAAATCGCGTCCGAAGGCAAGATCAAGGAGGCGCTCGACGCCGCGCGGATCGAGCTGGAGCAGGCGCAGCGCGGCGGCGATTATGCCAAGGCGGGCGAGCTGACCTATGGCCGCATTCCCGAGCTGGAACGGCAACTCGCCGAGGCGGAGGGCAAGTCTGGCAATGACCTTCTGCGCGAGGAGGTGAACGCCGACGACATCGCCGCCGTCGTCAGCCGCTGGACCGGGATTCCGGTGGACCGGATGATGGAAGGCGAGCGCGAGAAGCTCCTGAAGATGGAGGAGACGCTCGGGCAGCGGGTGATAGGTCAGACAGACGCCGTGATCGCCGTATCCAAGGCGGTGCGCCGCGCGCGGGCCGGCTTACAGGACCCGAATCGGCCGCTCGGCTCGTTCCTGTTCCTAGGGCCTACCGGCGTCGGCAAGACCGAGCTCACCAAGGCGCTGGCCGGCTTCCTGTTCGACGACGATAGCGCGATGGTCCGCATCGACATGTCGGAGTTCATGGAGAAGCATTCGGTCAGCCGCCTGATCGGCGCGCCTCCGGGCTATGTCGGGTATGACGAGGGCGGCGTGCTGACCGAGGCGGTGCGGCGGCGGCCCTATCAGGTCGTGCTGTTCGATGAGGTCGAGAAAGCGCACAACGACGTTTTCAATGTGCTGCTGCAGGTGCTCGACGATGGGCGGCTTACCGACGGACAGGGCAGGGTGGTGGACTTCACCAACACCCTGATCATCCTGACCTCCAATCTCGGCAGCCAGTACCTCGCCAACCTGGGCGATGGCGAGGACGTCGAGAAAGTGGAGCCGCAGGTGATGGAAGTGGTGCGCAGCCATTTCCGCCCCGAGTTCCTGAACCGGCTGGACGAGATCATCCTGTTCCACCGGCTTGGCCAGGAGCACATGGGGCCGATCGTCGACATCCAGGTCGCGCGTGTGGGCAAGCTGCTCAAGGATCGCAAGATCGTGCTCGATCTTACCGACGCGGCCAAGCGCTGGCTGGGTAGGGTCGGCTACGATCCGGTCTACGGCGCCCGCCCGCTCAAGCGCGCGGTGCAGCGCTATTTGCAGGATCCGTTGGCCGAAAAGCTGCTAGCCGGCGAAATCCCCGATGGCGCCACGGTGAAGATCGACGAGGGCGATGGGGCGTTGCAGATCGTGGTGGAGTGACGGCTGGGGCCGGCAGACATGCCGGCCCGGCCTACCACCGCCGGCCCACGCTTACGGCGAAGCGCCGGCCGAGCTGATCGTTGAGCGAGGTCGGGATGATGTAGCCGTGGTATGTCTGGCCGACGCGGTTGAACAGGTTCGTCGCGGTCAGCGTCAGGCGGAAACTGCCCGCGGCCAGGAAGAACAGCGTGGCGTCCACCGTGGCGAAGCCGTCGAAGTGGTCGAACTCGCGCGTATCGCTGGGGCTGTCGCCGCGATTGGTAAAGGCCACCGCCCGGCTGCCGGTATAGTTCACTTGCGCGGCCACGCCCCACGCGGCGGCGGCGTAGCGGAAGCGGAGCTGTCCTTGCCACCGGGGGTCGCCGACGATCCCGTCCGAGCGGGTGGGCGCCACTCCGGTCACGTCGACCAGCCGCCGCCGCAAATGGAACAAGTCTCCGCCGACTTCCAAGCCGTCCTTTGCAAAGGCGATTCCGGCCTGAACCGCGCTCATCTCGATCCGCTTGCCGTTGACGTAGCCGAAGCTCAGCGCCGGGTTGCGCGGATCAGAAACGACTTGGCCGGTCGCGTCGCGCGGGATCATGGCGCAGAAGCGGTTGCCGTTGGCCGGGTTGGCGGCGTCGAAATCGGGATTGTCGAAGCAGCCTTGTGCGATCTGGGCGACGGTGAGGTTGGCGATCGGGTCGTTGATGCGGATGTTCAGGTAATCGACCGAGGCGGTGAGCCCCGGCAGGAAACGGGGGCGCAGGACCGCGCCATACGTGAAGCTGTCCGCGCGTTCGTTGCGCAAGCCGGGATTGCCGCCGCTGATCGCGGGCACGGTCGCGGTCGCGGCAATCAGCGGCGTCGCGTTCGGGTATCGCGCGAGGAACGCGGTGCAATTGGCGCGCCTGACCTCCGGGACTGGCCCTACGCCGATGTTGGCCGGCGAGCACAGGTCCGGAACCGCGCTGTTGACGTTGGCGCGCGGCGAATAGAGCTCCGCGATCGCGGGTGCCCGGAACGAGCGCGTAAAGTTACCGCGCAGCTCCACGTCATCGATTGGCGCGAAGGCCCCGCCGGCGGACCAGGCGGTGAAGCCGCCGTTGGCGCTGTTGTCGACATGGCGGATGCGCCCGAAGGCGGTCAGGCGCGAGACCACCGAGTTGTTCGCGGGCGTTATCAGCGGCAGCAGCACTTCGCCGAAAACCTCGTCGAGATCGTAGCGGCCCGTGGTAGGCGCGATCGCCACCGAGCGGCCGAGCCCGGCCTCAAGAAATGCGTCGGGCTGGAAAGAGGCGCGCTCTTCGCGGTGCTCGTAGCCGAGGTTGAACGAAGCGGGGTTGCCGAAGACGGCAAACGGCGAGCCGCCAATGTTCGCGTGGGCCACGAACTGCTGAAGGCGCGAGCGCGAGACGGTATCGCGAAGGATGTAGTCCAGCGCCTCAGGCGAGGGCGCACCCTCTCCGAACAGGTTGAGCGGCACGCAGGCGGGGTCGGCTATGGGAGCCTGGCCGACGGGGAAGCCGCTGACCGTGGGCATGACCGAGCAGACCACCCTGCCGCCTGCGGCCGCCACGTTCACCGCGTTGACGAAACGCTGCTGATCGATTGTCTGGCCGAAGTCGGTGAAGTCGCTGCGGCCGTAATTGGCGCTCGCCTCATAATGGAGATCGCTGCCGCCGACCGTGAGCTGCCCGCGCAGCCCGGCAACCAAGCGGTAGACGTTGCTTTCCGAGCGTCCCGAAAGATCCGCCAGATCGGCATGGGCGCGGCTCAGCTGAAAGGTTGAGCCATAGCCAAGCGCGGCGAGCTGGTTGCGCGCCTGTTCGGTCAAGAAGGGATTGTCGGTGCGGAACGTCAGCGGGCCGGACACGCCGCCGAACAGCGGCGCGTTGAAGCTTGGAAGCTGCACCAGCTCGTTCGCCTTGCCCCGGTAGAACAAGCCGTCAGCAAAGAAGGACATGCGCTCCCCAAGGTCGTAGCTGAACGAGAGAGCGGCGTTCAGCCGTTCAAGGTCGCTGCTGATCGGGAGATAGTCGGTCAGCGCCAGCCCGTCGCCGCCGGAGGCCATCGCCGCCGCCGCCAAGGGGCCGGGCACCGGCGCCCCATAGACTATGCCCCTGTCATAGGGCACCAGCGACCCGTCGGAGGCAAACTGCCAGCCATAGGCCCCGGCGCCGCCCGAAATCACGCCGCCGCGCGAGACCGCAGGAAGCCGAAGGTCGCGGATCAGGACGGTGCCCGGATTGCCGTCAGTGGGGCTGTCGTTGAAGCCGATCGAGGGATTTATGCGACCATCGTTCTGCGGCGTGCGGCCCGCAGGCCCGAGCGCCGAGACGAGGTTCATCGCGCTGCATTGTCCCGGCTGCGGAATGGTGCAGGGATTGGTGACGTTGCCCAGATTGGCGCGGAAGAACGATCGATCCCGGCCGACAAGGCCTTCCACCCGGTCGAAGCCGATCGCGCCGGTGATGTTGCCGCGCCCGCCGGCGAAGTCCATGCCGCCTGCCGCCGACCAGTTCCAGCGGAACCCGTCTCCCTGCGCGGTCACGCCCCGCGTCGTGCGCGTCTCTGCGCCCTGCATCCGGCGTTTGAGAACCACGTTGACCGTCCCGGCGATGGCATCGCTGCCATAAACGGGCGCGCCGCCGATGGCGATGCGGTCCACGCGCTCCACCAGGATCGCCGGAATCGCGTTGAGATCGACCTGGCTTCCGGGAGGATTGCCGAGAATGCTCGGGACGTTGGACGATACCGCGCGGCGGCCGTTGATAAGCACCAGCGTGCGTTGCGAACCGAGGCCGTAGAGGCTGATGAAGTTCACCCCCTGGCCGAAGGCCGGGTTGTCGCCGGTGGGCGTGATCGATCCTCGATGTCCCGGAATCTCGTTTAGCGCATCGGCGACATTGGTGATGGCCCGGTCTTCGATCCGGCGCGCTGTGACGGTGACGCTGGGCTCCACGCCCGCCGATTCGGCAGTGACGATGCGTGTCCCGGTGACCAGGATCGGTTCGGTCTGCGGCTGCGCATGGGCTGCGGAGAGCGGAGCCGCGACAACAAAAGGCAAGCTGCGGCGAAGCGCCGTGACGGCGATATCCAGATACAAGTGCGACCCCCATGTTCTGGTCCCGCTCTTATCCGCGAGCGGACCGCCAATGCAATCCGATTGACCGACGACTGATCGAAGATTAACCGGGCAATTAAGAAGCTTGGAGCGCGGCATGCAGGACATCGCAGGACCGGAATGAACAGAATTATCCGCGGTCGAACTTCGGTCGGCCACCTCGCGGCGGGACGGAGATCATGGCTGAAGGCGATCTGAGCGCTCCGCCTGGCGCGCGCACCTTGTTGCTCGACACCGCAAGTGCGATCATGCGCGAGGGTGATGTCGTGGATATCTCGCTATCGGAGCTGTCGCTGCGCTCCGGGCTGAACTCGGCGCTGGTGAAGTACTACTTCGGCAACAAGGCGGGGCTGTTGAAGGCCCTGCTGGACAGGGACTGGCAGGCGATCGTCACCAGCGTGGATGCGCTCGTGCAGAAGGGCGATATGACGCCCGAGGCGAAGCTGCGCCGCCACATCTCGAAGGTCGTCGATACCTTCTACGCCATTCCCTACCTGAACCGCCTGACGATGCGGCTGGTGCGCGAAAGCGACGATGCCGAGGCGCGGCGCATCGCCGACAGCTACCTCAGCCCGATGTACCGCGCCTACGATGCGCTGATCGAGGAAGGCGTGAGCGCGGGTGTGTTCCGCAAAGTCGATCCGCAGCTGTTCTATTTCACCGTCACGGGCGCGGTCGATCGGTTCTTCTCGGTGCGGCTGGTGCTGAAGCACTGCTTCGACCAGGACACGCTCACCGAGGAACTGCGCGATCGCTATCGCGAACACACCGTCGACATCATCATGGCGGGCATCCTTGCGCGCTGAGAACTCAGGGAGCTGGCATATCGGCGTGATCGGCGGGTCGGGGCTCGCCGGGGGGCTGGAGCTGGAGGACGCGCAGGAGATCGCCGTTACGAGCCCGTTTGGCGAGCCGTCAGGCCCGGTCAAGACCGGGCGGCTCGAAGGCGTGCGCTTCACCTTCCTGGCGCGGCATGGGCCGGGCCACCGCCTACCGCCGGATGCAATCGAATATCGCGCCAACATTGATGTGCTGAAGCGCTGCGGCGTCACCGATCTGCTGGCGCTGTCGGCGGTGGGGTCGCTCCGCGAAGAGCTGGCGCCCGGCCATGTCGTTGTGCCCGATCAGTTCATCGATCGTACCTTCGGCCGTAAGGCGAGCTTCTTCGGACCGGGCCTGGTGGCGCATGTCAGCCTTGCCGATCCGGTCTGCGCGCGACTTTCAGGTTTCGCCGCCGCCGCTGCCGGGCTGGCGGGGGCACGCGTCCACAGCGGCGGGTGCTATATCGCCATAGAGGGGCCGCAGTTCTCGACGCGCGCGGAAAGCCGGCTCTACCGCGAATGGGGCGCTGACGTGATCGGCATGACCGCCATGCCGGAAGCGCGCCTGGCTCGCGAGGCGGAGCTGCCGTACGCCATGCTCGCGATGGTCACCGACTGGGACGGCTGGCGCGATGGCGAGCAGGCGGTCGAGGCGTCCGATATCATGGCCGTGATGCACGCCAACGTGGCGGTAGCCCGAGAGGCCGTGCGATCGCTGGCCCGGCTGCTACCGAAGCAGCGGGCCGCCAGCCCGATCGACCGCGCGCTCGATCATGCGATCGTTACCGCGAAGGCGGAGCGGGATCCCCGCCTCGTCACCATGCTGCAGGCCGTTGCGGGCCGCGTGCTGTAGCGCCAGCCCCTCGGACGTCAGCCGCCCCCGCCGCTCGGACCGTCGCCCGAGAAGGCGTCGGCGATGGAGCAGGCGGCCGGACCGAGGATCACGACGAACAGTACCGGCAGGATGAACAGGATCAGCGGCACGGTCATGATCGCGGGCAGGCGCGCGGCCTTTTCCTCGGCACGCATCATGCGTTCGTTGCGGAACTCGGCCGACAGGACGCGCAGCGCCGATGCGAGCGGGGTACCATAGCGTTCGGTCTGGACCATCGTGGTGACCACGCCGCGCACCGAATCGAGGTTTACGCGATAGGCCAGGTTCTCGAACGCCTGACGGCGCTCGGTGAGGAACGACAGCTCGATCGAGGTAAGCGCGAACTCGTCGCCGAGCTCGGGGAAGGCGCGGCCCAATTCACGGGCGACGCGGTTGAAGGCGGCGTCCACGGTCAGGCCCGCCTCGGCACAGATGACGAGGAGATCCAGCGCATCGGGCAAGCCCTTGCGGATGGCATCGGTGCGCTTGGTGATCTTGTTCTGAAGGAACAGATCGGGCGCCTTGTAGCCCAGGATCACCGCTACGGCGAAACCCATGAAGCGCTTGAAGCTGCTCCACTCGGGGAAGTAGTTCATACCGTAAATGACAAACGCCGCTATTCCGCCGAGCACGATCGGCAGGATCATGCGGCCGAAGATGACAGCGGGCGCCCATTCCTTCTTGCGGATACCGGCCTGGGCGAGCTTCTGCTGGACGGCCTTGACCTGGCTGTCTTGCAGCACCTTGAGCGATGACAGCACCTCGCGCATGCGATCGGCGGTCTCGTTCTTACGGATCAGGCTGGCGCGCTTGCGCGGCGCGGCCACGATGCCGGCCTTGAGCTGCTCGCGCCGCTCGTTCAGCGCCTTGACGCGCCGGGCCATGGGATCGCGCACGGTGACTGCGGCATAGATCGCCAGAAACACCGCCATCGCCGCCACGGCGGCGAGGATCGTGCCGACCCAGATGACGTCGAAGCCGAGGAGAGTGGGTCCGGGCGGGGTGTTCATCATGCTTGCCTAGTCCTCGCTCAAATCTCGAAGCTGACCATTTTGGCCATGATGAAGGCGCCGATCGACATCCACGTCAGCCCGCCAAGGCCGGTCAGGATCAGCCGGTCATCGGTGAAGAACCCGGCGAGATAGTCGGGATTGATCCACCAGATCATGCCGAAGACGATGAAGGGCAGCGAGCCGACGATGTAGGCCGACGCCTTCGATTCCGAGCTCATCGCCCGGATCTTCAGCTTCATCTGGGCGCGCTTGCGCAGCACGTCGGCCAGGTTTGCCAGCGTTTCGGCAAGGTTGCCGCCGGTCTCCCGCTGAATCGCCAGGGTGATGACGAAAAAGCTGAACTCCGCCGTGTTGAGGCGGTCGGCGGTTTCCTGAAGTGCATCCTCCATGGTGCGGCCGATCTTCATGCGCTCGGTCACCATCTTGAACTCTTCGCCTACCGGACCCCGAATTTCCTGGGCGATGACGCCGAGCGTTTCGGTAACCGGGAGGCCAGAGCGCAGGCCGCGAACGATAAGCTCAATGGCGTCCGGGAACTTGGCCGTGAAGCTGTCATTGCGCTTCTTGATGAAGTAGCCGACCACGAGGTGCGGGATGCCCGCGCCCGCGACGAGCCCGACGGCCAGGGCCAGTAGCGCAGCGCCTGACTTCAGGAACACGATCGCGGCGACGGCCAGCGCAATCCCCAGCGACGCATAGAGGTACTGCGAGAGCGTCCAGCCCTTGCCGCTGCGGTGCAGGCGCAGCGCTAGCGCTTCGACGCGCGAGCCGGAGCCGGCGATCCGGTGCATCTTCGGCTTGCGAGCGGCCACGGCCTTGCGAAGCTGCGCTTCGACCTTGTCGAGCGTGTTCTCGGAATGACGATAGCGGAGCGCCTCAAGCCGCCGCGCGCTTTCCTTCTGGGGAGAAGGACCGGCGAACGCGGCGACGCCGAGCCCGAGCGTAAGCACGAGGCCCAGGGCGATCGCCAGCAGCGGAACCATGCTCATCGGCTGCTACCACCTTCCTCTTGCATGACGTCGACCCGCAGGCGGGCGGCGCGCTCTCACTTGGCGCCGGCCGGAGCCGGCTTGTCCTTCTTGAGCATCGACTTGAGATCGATTTTGCCCAGCAGCGACTTCTTGGCTTGCGGCGCGACGCCCTCCTCGACCTCGCTCGCCCCGACCACCACCTTCGCCAGATCGCGGATGACGGTGCCGGCCTTCGTGGTGCGGTTGGCGTCCGAGAACGTCTGCCCCAGCTTCGCGGCGTTGGCGGCGGCCTTGATGTCGTAGGGGATCACGAAATCGATCTTCCGCTCGATCGACGCCTCGAAGTCGGCGCGGGTGATTTCCAGGATCGACGACTGCACTTTGTTCGCCACGACGACGACCTGGGCGTGGCTGGCATTGGCCTTGAGCCAGGACAGCAGGCGGATCGAATCACGCGCCGCCGCTAACGTCATTTCGGTGACGAGCACGATCACGTTTACGTCCGCGAGCAGCTGCGGAAAATTGATCAGCATGTTGCGCGGCAGATCGATGACGGTCATCTCGAAGGCGTGGCGGAACTCTTCCTCAAGCTGCACGAAGGCCGCGCCATCGGTCATCAGCGGCGAGTTGATCGGCGCTTCGGCCGACAGGATCGCCAGATTGTCGTTGGCGCGGATCATCGCCCGCTCGATGAACAGACCGTCGATGCGGCCGGGACTCTCGATCGCGTCGGTCAGCCCGCGTCCCGGCTCGAGGTCCAGCGACAGCGCGCCGGTTCCGAAATGGATGTCGAGGTCGAGCAGGGCGGTCGGCATGTGGTTGTCGGAGCTGAACAGCCACGCCAGCGAGGTCGCGAGTGTCGAAGCGCCGACGCCGCCACGCGTGCCGATCACAGCGGTGGAGATGTGCTTCTTTGCGGCGCCGTTGTCATGCGTCTTGGGAGCGGCGAACACCGCCTGAGCGTGCACCAGCGCGTCACGCAGTTGTGCAGGTGAGAGCGGCTTTAGCAGATAGTCGTGGATGCCGCTGGCGAGCAGATCGCGATAGAGCCGCACGTCGTTCACCTGCCCGATGGCGATGACCACCGTGCCGGGCTCGCAGACTTCGGCGAGCGCGTTGATGTCGTTTAGCGGATCGCCGCTCTCCGACAGGTCCACCATCAGGATATTGGGGCTGGCGCTGATCGAAAGCGACTGGACGGCGTTGCGCAGGCCGCCCTTGTTGCACTTCTCGGGCTGCCAGCCCATTTCGATGGCGACGGGACGAAGAACGTCGAGCGAAGTTTCGTCGCAGATGAAGGCTGCGAACGGGTCGCGGTTGCCTTGGGTTCCTGCTTTCCAGGGTGCGTTCATGGCTTAGTTCCCGCTTGTCGCTGGCGCTTGGAGTTCACCCTCGGCGCCGGTCGGCTTGGCATCCCGATAGGCGGCGATGGCTTTGGTTGAGCTCATGACCACGGTGTCGCTGTCGCTCCGGACGCCCTTGATGAGGTGCTCGGGATCGGCGACCATGCCGGCAAGGTTGGAATTGACGGCGCAACCGTAGTTGCTGCTGGTGGCGTTGTTGAAATTGAATTCGTTGTTGGACGACCAGTTCGGGCAGCCGGGAACGCTGGCGCGCGAACGCGTCAACACCACGCGGGCGCTGCCCGGCCCGACCTGGCCGGGCGTGACGGGGGCGTCGGCGGTGACGAGGATGCCATAGCGGCCGGCCAGCGCCTCGATCGCCGATCGCGTCGCCTCGCTCTGCATCGGATCGTCGACCGACAGGCGGTCGCCATAGCGAAGGTCCATCGCCTCGAACCATCCGGCCAGGCGGCGCTGCTCGGGATAGGAAAGACCGCCAGGACCGGCAGCCACATCGAGCGTGTAGTTTACCCGCTCCACCACCGGCTGATGCACGCTGTTGAACGAACGGTTCGTCGCGATGCCGCCACATGCGGAAAGCAGTATCCCGAGTGACAGGGCGGCACCGATCCCGAGCTTGCGAGGGGCGGTTTGCGATGTGCTGGTTTTCATGATCGTCGCCTCTCTCAGTTCAGGGTGAAGCCAGGTGTGGCGGCAGCGGCTGTCCGCTTCGACTTGCGCTTGCCGCCCTCGGGCGCGCGGGCAGGTTCCGGTGCCAAGCCCACCGGCGGACCCACTTGCGGAGCGGGGGTGCTCGTCGTGGGCGCGGTGGTTGGTACGGGGCGTTGTGTCCCCGACTTGCCGTCGCTGGACATGTTGCCGAAGATGCGCTGGATCTCGTTGGGCGACTGGAGCCCGTCGGTCGGCAGCTTGATGTCGCCGTCGCTGACCGGGTTGACCAGATAGGGCGTCACCACGATCACCAGTTCGGTTTCGCCGCGCTGGTAGTTGGTGCTCTTGAACAGCGAGCCGATGATCGGCATGTCGCCGGCGCCCGGTGTCTTCTGGATGGTGTTGCGCGAAGAATTGCTGAGCAGGCCGGCGATCATGAAGCTCTGGCCGGAGCCCAGTTCCACGGTCGTCTCGGCCCGGCGCACGATCAGCGCGGGAACCACGAAGTTGTTCAGTTCGACGGCGCCGTCGTTGCTCAGCTCCGAAACCTCGGGCCGGACGCGCATCGAAATGCGACCGTTGGCCAGCACCACCGGGGTATAAGCCAGGCTGACGCCGTATTTCTTGTATTCGATGGCGACGGTGCCCAGGGTTTGCGAGATCGGAATGGGATACTCGCCGCCCGCCAGAAACTCGGCGGTCTCGCCGGAAAGCGCGGTCAGGTTCGGTTGCGACAGCGTGGTGACGAGGCCGATACGCTCGCCAAGGTCAAGCGCCGACGAGATGTCCAGGCCGGCGAGGCGGCCCGCCAGGGTGATGGTCCCCAGGCCGTTGGTGGCCTGTGTGGAGGTGAACTGCGTGCCACCCACGATGAAGTTGCCGGTTGCCGGATTGAACGGCAGACGCAGCGTGTTCGCCGGGAGGCCATAGAGCGACGACGCGTCGAGCTGCGGGAAGCTGGAGGTGTCGAGCGGGGCGATTGTGCCGAAGTTGCGGCCGCGCTGGAAACCGAACTGAAACCCTCCCGTGGTGTCGCGGGTCAGCAGGTTAACGCCCATCTCGCGTACCAGTGAGCGGCTGACTTCGGCGAAGCGCACTTGCAGGTTGACCTGCAGCGGCGTCGCCATCTTCAGACGGCTGATGACGTTCATCTTCTCGCCGACGAATGCCTGCACAAGACGCTGGGCCTCGGCCGCATCCTCGGGTGCGGCAACGGTGCCGGTGATGAGGAAAGTGTTGCTGCCCATCGTCGAGACCGCGACCTTCGCATCGGGCATGGCGAGCGCCAGCATCTGGTCGATGCTGTCGATGTTCGAACCGACCCGCACGTTGGCCGACCAGATCACGTCGCCAGCCGAATTGCTGGCATAGACCGTGGTCTCGCCGCCGGCCTTGCCAAACACGTAGAGCTGCCGGGCCGACTTGACCTGCACGTCCGCGACTTCGTCCTTCGCGACGAACACGTCCGCCATGGTGCCGGGAACGGTTACGAGCTGGCCCCGGCCGATCGAAAGCACGATGTCATTGGCCGGACGCTGGACCGACTGGGCCTGGGCGGCGGTGCCGGGCAGCAGGGCCAGCGGCGCGGCGGCGCAGGCGGCGGTCATCATAGCGCGAAACAGGCGGCGCTTCATTGTATTGCCCCTCATGGCGGAATGCTTGAATGATTGCGTGCGCATCAGTTCCTCCCCACCGGAACGGCGCTGGTGTCCTTGCCGCGCGTTACCCGCACGACCGGCCCCATCGGGATGGCGGGCGCATCGGCCTGCATGCGGACCGGAGCGCGGCCCCCGGCCATCGCCATCGAGCGAGCCGCCATCTGTTCGGCGGTCATCGGCACGCTGCGGCGCTGGAAGCGCGAGACGTCGCCGCCGGTGACGAAGCTGCTGGTGCCTTCGATCGGGCGGTTCAGGGCTTGGCGGAGGATCTTCTCCTCCTCGTCCTTGCTCACGCCCTCGGGCACTTTGACTTCGCCGCTGGCAATGGCGCGTTCGAGTTCCGACTGATTGTCGGCGATCGAGCGCAGCGACAGGCTGAGCGTGCCGATGGTCTGGGCCACGGCGACCTTCTCGCCGATGCGCGGCGTGACTTCGAGCGTGACGGTGCGCGAGGCGCGGACCACGGTCTTGCCATCGGCGGTTTCGGTTTCGGTCGACTGGTCGGTCGCGAGAACCCGCAAGTTGCGCAGGATCGTCTCCGACGTCTTGAGCGGTTGACCCTCGGCGCCCTTGACCGACTGGGTCAGCACCAGGTCCACGCGGTCGCCCGGGAAGACGAAGCCGGCGACGCCGGTCTTGGCGGAAACCGGGATGGTGACGGCGCGCATGCCGGGGCCGAGCGCCGCGGCCAGGAAGCCGCGATCACCCGGTGCGACGAGCGCGCCCTGTGTCACTGGCTGTCCGGCTGTGATCGGGAAGCGCACGACGGTGCCGAGCAGCTTGCTCATGTCCGCCTCGCCATCGATATAGTAGGCGTCCTGCACCATGTCCTTTGGCCAGGCCTGGAATGCGATGGAGTCCGCGGTGATGATCGTGCCCACCGGCAGCGCGCGCTGGGCCACGAGCACCTTGGGACCGACCGCGACTTGCGGCGCGGCCTGTGCCGAAGGAGTCGATGCCCCGGATAGCACGGTGCGGGCGGCGAGTGCCGTCCCGATCGCCACCACCAAAGCGCCCAGAAGGAGGAGCAGCTTCTTCTTGTCCATGGCTATGCAAGGCCCCTTGAGAAAATCCCCGAAATCATTGTGCTTCATCGGGCGA
>VFQT010003073.1_pt1 | contig 15844 bp, 14 predicted proteins | sample 3512381 | NCBI WGS metagenome assembly VFQT01 (sample SAMN10412376, study PRJNA504923) | tailings metagenome | isolation source: Relicate 2 Philex TSF3 active mining site | place: Philippines: Tuba, Benguet | collected 2017-08-29 | reverse complement strand
ATGCGGTACATCGGTTCGCCGCGGTGGTTGAAAATCCATACCGCACCCATGTCGGGGTGCGCAACAGCCAGACCGTCATCGTCGTCGATCGCCATGCCGTCGGGACCGCGGCCGCCGCTCATCTGGATGAACACGCCCATGCGCGACACCGTGCCGTCGGGCAGCAGCGGCAGCCGCCATACCGCATTGGCGCGGGTCACCGCGACGAACAGCGTGTTCTCGGCCTTGTTCAGCACCAGGCCGTTGGGGCTGGGGATATTGTCGGCGATGCGTTCCAGTTTGCCGTTGCTGCGCAGCCGGTACACCGCCCCTGTCGGATTCTGCAGGCCGCTCTGGCCCTGGTCGGTGAAGTAAAGGTCGCCGTTTGATGCAAAGACCAGATCGTTGAGGCCCTTGAAGGTTTCGAGGTTGTAGCGGTTGATGATGGTTTCGATGCGGCCGCGCTTGGCATCCAGCAGCATCAGGCCGCGCTTGTGGTCGGTGACGAAGATGCGGCCGTCCTTGTGGATCTTCAGGCCGTTGGGTTCGCCATCGTATTCGACGACGAGGTCCCAGCCACCGGTCGGCGAGATGCGGAAAATGCGGCCGAAGGGAATGTCGGTGACGTAGAGGTTGCCCTTGCGGTCGAAGGACGGCCCTTCGAGGAAGCATCCGCCGTGCGGCGCGGGGCGGCCGGCGGCGAGGCGCTCGGCGGAAACCTTCGTGCGGCGGAATTTTTTCGGCAGTTCGGCAAAGACGTCGGCAGTGATGCGCTCGGGCGGGGCGAAGAAGCTCATGGTCTGTATGTGGACTTGTATGGAAATCGAGCATCGATTGTATGCCAGAATCCGCGCTGGTTCCGTTCAATTCCCATTCGGCAATGCCATGAAAAAGCCCCTCGAAGTCCTGCGTCTGTATGCTGAACACGATTACACCCTGAACGGCGTGCTCGCCAGCCGCGCCGCGCGCGATCCGTCGCGGCCGTTCATCCTGTTCCGCGACAGCAACTGGTCCTGGGGCGAATTCGCGCAGGCCGCCGACGCCGCGGCGCGCGTGCTCGCCGCGCGGGGCATCGGCAAGGGCGACCGGGTCGGCGTGATGGCGCGGAACTGCGACGGTCATGTGCTGATGCTGGTCGCGCTGGCGCGGCTGGAGGCGATCATGGTTCCGGTCAACCCCGAGTTCGGCGTCGAGGAGGCGAAATACGTGCTGCACCATGCCGAGGTCAGCGCGGTGGCGGCGACCACGGACACGCTGGAGGTCGCGCGCAAGGCCGCCGCCGGGCTGAAGACACCGGCGTGGTTCATCATGCTGGATGCCGCGGCACCCGATGCGCCACTGCTTGCCGACCTGCTGAAATCCCCGCCGCAGGCCGCGCTGCCGGCGGCGGTCGATGCCGATGCCACCTGCCTGATCGTCTACACCTCGGGCACCACCGGCTTTCCGAAAGGTGCGATGCACAGCCAGCGCAGTTTCGTCACCGGCGGCGAGGCCTTCGTGCAGCGCGTCTACCTGCAGGACGATGACCGCGTGATGATCGTGCTGCCGATGTTCCACATCAACGCGATGTTCTATTCGGTCGCGGGGACGCTGGCCGCGGGCGCCTGCATGATCATCGTGCCGAAATTTTCGGCATCCACCTTCTGGCAGACCGCGGTCGACACCGGCGCGACCGAGGTCAACATCATCGAGGCGATCGGCAGCATCCTGCGCGCGCGGCCGCGCAGCGAGTTCCGCCCCGAACACAGGATCAGCAAGGTCTACGGCGTGCGCGCCAGCATGGATGAAGCATTCCGGGATGAATTCAGGATCGCGCACCGCATCGGCGGTTACGGCATGACCGAGATCCCCGGCGTGACCTGCAACCCCTTCGAGGGGCCGCAGAAGCTGGGCAGCATGGGCCCCATCGGCCGCCATCCCGATCCGGCGCGGCCCTGGGCGCAGTGCCGCGTCGTCGACGAGCAGGGGCGTGATGTGCCGGACAATGAGCCGGGCGAACTGTGGGTGAAGACGCCGATCATCATGCAGGGTTACTTCCGGGACCCGGAGCAGACGAAAAATGCCTTCCACGAGGGCTGGTTCAAGACCGGGGACATGGTCAAGCGCGACAGCGACGGCTATTTCTATTTCATTTCGCGCATCCGCGACATCATCCGCCGCCGCGGCGAGAACATCGCTGCGGCTGAACTGGATCGCGTGGTCGGTGAACATCCTGCGGTGGCTGAGGCCGGCACCATCGCCGTGCCCTCGGAAATGGGCGAAGACGAAATTTTTGTGGTCTGCGCGCTGAAACCGGGCATGACGGCGACCGCGCAGGAGATCGCCGACTGGTGCCGTGCACGGCTGGCGCCGCAGAAAGTGCCGCGTTTTGTCGCCTTTGTCGATGAACTGCCGCACACGCCGACGCACAAGATTGCCAAGGCGCAGTTGCGGGATGACAAGACCTTGCGAGCGCGGGCAGTAGACCTGGCGCCGCCGTCCGGTCCGCGTTAACCCTGCGTTTGCCGCGGTGCGGCGACCGCACCGGGAGGTCATCCTGAGTCAGGTCGTGCCCCGAAACGCGGTGCCTGTCACGGTTTCGTAACATTCGGAGGCTAACTTCACTGTTCATTTCACGCAGCTCGCTGCGCTTCGAACAGGGGAAGTGTCTTGGCTTCAAATCCGTTGGCTTCAAATCCGGAAATTTCAGTTTCTCGCGCCTGCGCGGGGCTCACCGTCGCGCTGCTGTTGTCCATCCTCCTTCCGGTGCATGCCACCGAGACGGCATATCCGGCCAAGCCGGTGCGTGTCGTGGTGCCGCTCGCCCCTGGTGGCGGCAGCGACATCGTGGCCCGCATCGCCGCCCAGGCGCTGTCCGATGCCTGGGGACAAACCATGGTCATTGATAACCGGCCCGGTGCAGGCGGCACCATCGGCGCCTCGATTGTGGCCAAGGCGCCCGCCGACGGGTACACCGCGCTGGTGTCGAGTTCCACGATGGCCATCGGCCCCGCATTGTTCAAGAAAATCGACTTCAACGTGCTGAAGGATTTTGCGCCGGTGACGCTGATTGCCGACCAGCCCAGCATCATCGCGGTAAATCCCAAGGTTCCCGCCAAAAATCTTGCCGAACTGATCGCGCTGTTCAAGAAGGAGCCGGGCAGGTATGCCTTCGGATCCGCCGGCAACGGCACGGCGAGCCATCTCGCCAATGAGCTGTTCAAAATGTCGGCCAAGGTCGACACGGTTCATGTGCCCTACAAGAGCGCGGGCCTGGCGACCACCGGACTGCTGTCTGGCGAGATCCAGTTCATGGTGACCAACATGGCCACGGCACTGCCGCAAGTCCGTTCCGGCAAGCTGGTCGGTGTGGCGGTGACCAGCACCCAACGGGTGAAAGCCGCCCCGTTGATTCCGACGGCGGGCGAAGCTGGACTTTCTGGTTTTTCCTACACCACCTGGTACGGCATGCTGGTGCCGGCGGCGACGCCCCGCGTCATCGTGGACAAGCTTCAGGGCGACCTTGCGCGGCAGTCGAGTGTCCCCAGCGTGGCCGAACGCTTTACCGCGCAGGGCCTGACCGTGCATGCCTCGCGTCCGGCCGAATTCGGCAGCTACCTTGCGACCGAGGTCGCGCGCTGGCAGCAGGTCGTCAACGCCGCAGGCATCCACAAAAACTGATATCGGTACGAGGACGCCGCGCTGGCGCCCGCGCCAAGCAGGACTTCTTCCTCGCGGAGCGCGGGTATCCGGATGCCCCTGCCATTCCACATGCTGTGTCGCCGGGCTTCGGCTTGTAAGCCCGGTTCCCCTTGGCTAGACTGCATTGCTCCGGCGGCAGTCATCAACAACAGAACCGCGCCGGGTTGATGCATCAAGGCCGCGCATCGCGGCATCCGGGAGGGGAACATCGAACGCAAGACTCTGGGCCTGGCCGTCATCGGCTCGGGCCGCATCGGCGGACTGCGCGCGCAGCTCGCGGCCGGGCATCCCGCGGTGCGTTTCATCGCCACCTCGGACCTCGATGCCGGCAAGGCCGCGGCGCTGGCAAAGAAGGTCGGCGCCGCCGTTCACTCGGCGGACAATGACTCGATCATCGCCCATCCCGAGGTCAACGCCGTCATCGTGTCCACCAGCGAGGGCGAACACCTCAAGCCCATCCTGAAGGCGCTGGAGCTGGGCAAGCCGGTGCTGGTGGAAAAACCGATCGCGCTGTCGCTGGCGGATGCCGACCAGGTGATCCGCAGCATCGAAAAATCCGGCGTCGGCGTGCATGTCGGCTACAGCCGCCGCTACAAGGAACGCTACCTGATCGCCAAGGAGCAGATCGTGCAGGGCCGCATCGGCCGCGTGAGTGGCGGCGCGGCGCGCGTGTTCAATTCGCGCTCGCAGGCGCTGGGCATGCTCCTGCGCAATCCGCATGCGACACCGGTGGTGGATGCGCTGACCTATTACGTCGACCTGATGAACTGGTTCCATGAGGGCAACCCGCTGGTGGAAGTCTATGCGCGCGGCCAGAAGGGCGTGCTGAAAGCTGCAGGGTATGACCACGTCGAGGACATCAGCTACGCGATCCTGACCTATGCCGACGGCGCGGTGATGAACCTCGGCATCAGCTACGCGCTGCCCGAAAAATATCCGGCGCTGGGCCATGCCGCACGCGTCGAGCTGGTCGGCACCGACGGCGTGATGATCCTCGACGACGACCACACCGACCAGCTGATGTACACCGGGAAGGGCATCCCGCATGTCTACCTGCCGGATCATGTCGTCAACATGGTGTTCCTGCAGAGCGGCACGCCGGGCGACTGGGCGCTGGGCGAGTTCTGGGGGCCGATCGCCAACGAGACCCGCGCCTGGCTGGATCACCTGGCGATGGGCAAGGCCTGTGCGCTGGCGACGCCGCGCGAGGCGCGGCTCAATCTTGAAGTGACACTGGCGATCGAACATTCGATGGCCACCGGTCGTGCCGTGACATTACCCTTGGCGCAATAAAAAAATGAATAAAATCAAATACTTGTTGATACCGCTCGCCGTGTTCGGCGGCGCCGTGCAGGCCGCGGACAGCTATCCCTTGCGGCCGATCCGCATGATCGTCGCCTATCCGCCGGGCGGCGGCACCGACCAGGTCGGCCGCGTGATGGCCGAGCAGCTGACACTGACGCTGGGCCAGCAGGTGGTGGTCGACAACCGCGGCGGCGCCACCGGCAACATCGGTACCGAACTCGCCGCGCGTGCGGCGCCCGACGGCCATACGCTGCTGATGGGCAATGTCGCGCCCAATGCAGTCAACGTCAGCCTGTTCAAGAAACTCGGCTTCGACCCGGTGAAGGATTTTTCACCGGTGAGCCTGGTGGCGATTACGCCTAACATCCTCGTCGCGCATCCGTCGATGCCGGTGAAGACAGTGAAGGAGCTTATCGCCTACGCGAAGGCGAAACCGGGCGCGCTCAATTTCCCTTCGGCCGGCGTCGGCAGCTCTTCGCATCTCGCCGGTGAAATGCTCAAGTCGATGGCCGGCATCAGCATGGTGCACGTGCCCTTCAAGGGCGGCGGCCCCGCGATGGTGGCCACGATTGCGGGCGAGGTGCAGATCATGTTCGCCACCATGCCGGCGGCGATGCCGCATGTGAAATCGGGCAAGGTGCGGCCGGTGGCGGTGACCACCGCGAAGCGTTCGCAGGCGATGCCCGGTCTGCCGACCATCGCCGAGGGCGGCATCAAGGGCTATGAAGCCGCGACCTGGTACGGCCTGCTCGCGCCGGCGCGCACACCTAAAGCGGTCATTGACCGCCTGCACGGCGACACCGTGAAAATCCTCGCCGGCCCGGTCCGGCAACGGCTCGAGGCGATGGGCTTCGAGCCGGATGGCGGCACGCCGGCGCAATTCGCCGCGTACATCCGGTCCGAGATTGCCAAGTGGGCGAAGGTCATCAAGGATGCGGGGATTCCCGCCGAGTAACCGTCCCGGACTTGCAGTTTCCCGTAACCACCAGCGAGCAAAGGACAGTCGATGAAAGCCGGTTTTCTGTATTTCCCCGAAAGCTTCATGTGGTCGCAGGGCATGATGATTGCCATCGAAATGGCGCGCTGGGGCGGTTCGGCGATCAGCGAAGTCGACCGCGTCGGCCGCCGCCTCAAGGGCCGGGTCGGCGACAACGAGGCCTGGGGTGCGGAGTGGGAAAAAGAGGCGCAGCGCATCGAGGCGATGGCCGAGGCGGCGATGAAGGACAACTTCGTGCTGTCTGCCGCCGGCCACTACCTGCGCGCGGCGACCTATTATTTTGTCGGTGAACGGTTTATCGGACTCGGCCCGAAAAAAATCGAGCTCTACCGGAACTGCCTGCGCTGCTTCAAGCTCGGCATCCAGCATCGTTATCCGAACATCGAGCGCGTCGAAGTGCCCTACACCCACGAAGGCAAGGCGACGACGCTGCCGGCGTGGTTCATGAAGGCGCCGGGTGAAGGCCCCAAACCCACGGTGGTGTTTTTTGACGGTCTGGACAGCACCAAGGAACTGTCGATCCTGTTCGGCGGCGTCGAACTCGCGCTGCGCGGCATCAACACCATGGCCATCGACGGGCCGGGGCAGGGCGAAACGCTTCGCCTGAAGGAAATTCCCAGCCGTCCGGATTACGAAGTGCCCGGGGGTGCCGCCTATGACTATGTCGCCTCGCGCAAGGATGTGGATCCGAAACGCGTCGCGATCATGGCCTACAGCATGGGCGGTTATTACGCGCCGCGCGTGGCCGCCTTTGAAAAGCGCTATGCCGCCTGCATCGCCTGGGGCGGCCACTACGACTACCACGCGACATGGATCACGCGCCGCAAGATCCAGGAGTCCGGCGGCACCCAGCTCTCGGCGCCGCATTACCAGCTGCCCTGGGTGATGGGCATGCCGGACATGGATTCGGCGATGAAAAAATGCGAGTCGTACAAGCTGGAAGGGGTGGCGAACAGGATCACCTGTCCGTTCCTGGTCACCCACGGCGAGGAAGATTCGATTTCGCCGGTGGCCAATGCGAAGCTGCTGTATGAAGCCGTCAGCTCCAAGAAAAAGACCCTCAAGGTGTTTACCGCCGAAGAAGGCGGCGCCGAACACTGCCAGGGCGACAACCGTTTCCTGGGCGCGACCTATGTCGCGGACTGGATCGCTGCAAATCTTTGATCCCGGCCGAAACCGGGCCACTGAGGAGGGGAAAGGTCATGAACCGGATCACCTGTTTCAGCCAGGTTGCTGTCGCCGCATTGTTATTCGCACTGCCGGGCTTTGCCCAAAACGTTGCCGCACAGGCGTTTCCGGCCAAGCCGGTGCGCATCGTCGTGCCCTATCCGCCGGGCGGACCGCTCGATGACGTGGCGCGCGCGCTCGCGCAGAAACTGGTGCCGGTGTGGGGCCAGCAGGTGCTGGTCGACAACCGCAGCGGCGCCGGCGGCAGCATCGGTGCCGACGTGGTGGCGAAGTCGCCGCCCGATGGCTACACCATGGTGCTGGCCAATTCCGGGCCGATGACCATCAACATCTCGCTGCGCAAGGATTTGCCCTATGACCCGCAGAAGGATTTCGCGCCGGTGACGCAGATCATCAGCGGGCCGATGGTGCTGGTGGTGCATCCCTCGCTGCCGGTGAAGTCGGTGAAGGAGCTGATCGCGCTGGCACGCGCCCATCCCGGCAAGCTCAATTACGCCTCGGCCGGCGTCGGCAACCTGCAGCACCTCGGCATGGAGCACTTGCAGGCGCTGGCGAAAATCAGGATGAACCATGTGCCGTACAAGGGCGCCGCGCCGGCCTTCATCGACACGCTGAGCGGTCGCATCGACCTGCAGTTCGCCAACATTGTCGGCGTGCTGCCGCATGTCGAGAGCAGGCGCGTGCGTGCGATCGCCATCTCGGCTGCGCGCGGGGCCTCGGTGCTGCCGGACGTGCCGGGCGTGTCGGCCACGCTGCCGGCCTTCAACCTCGATGGCTGGATGGGGCTGTTCGTCCGTGCCGGCACGCCGCAGGACATCATCGCGAAACTGCACCGCGATCTGGGGGCGGCGGTGCAGAGCCCGGATTACCGCGAGCGTTTCGCCAAACGCGGCGCCGATGTCGTGGTGGGCGGGCCCGAGGGCCTGGCCAAAATCCTGCGCGACGAGATCCCGCTCTACGCCGCGATCATCAAGTCTGCAAAAATCACCCCGGAATGAATCCGGCCAGGGTCTGTCAACAGGAGAGTCTCAGGCATGTCGTTTTTTGAACCGCCGCCGCTGATCCAGGCGGAAGTTTTTGCGTCCGTGCCCGCGCGCCTGCGCAAAGGCGGCGCGCCGTCGAGCTGGATCGACGCCAACCACCCGGGCTCGAAGCTCGACTGCTTTCTCGAAGGGCCGGCCTTCGACCGCGAGGGCAACCTCTACCTGGTCGACATTCCCTACGGCCGCATCCTGAGGATGTCACCGAAAGGGGAGTTCGACGTCGCCGCTGAATACGACGGCTGGCCCAACGGGCTCGCCGTGCACAGGGACGGCTCGCTGTTCATTGCCGATTACCGCCGCGGCATCCTGCGCTGCGATCCGAAAACGGGCCGGGTCGAGGACTTCCTGACCCACAACCACTCCGAGGGCTTCAAGGGCGTCAACGACCTGACCTTTGCGAAAAACGGCGACCTCTATTTCACCGACCAGGGCCAGACCGGGATCCATGATCCGACGGGGCGGGTATATCGCTGCAGCACGGAAGGCCGGCTTGACTGCCTGATCACGAACGGGCCCAGCCCCAACGGCATCGTGCTCGATCCGCAGGACAAGGTGATGTACGTCGCGATGACCCGCGCCAACTGCATGTGGCATTGCCCGCTGAAGGGCGGATCGGTGAACAAGGCCGGCGTGTTCTGCGTGCTGCCGGGCATCCACGGCCCCGATGGTCTGGCGATGGATGAGGCCGGCAACCTGTCGGCGGCGCATGCGCGGCCCGGCATCATCTGGCTGTTCGGGCCGATGGGCGAACCGCTGGCGCGGGTGCAGGGCAAAACCAAAGGCGCGCGCATGACCAACATGGCCTACGGCGGCGGCGATCGCAAGACACTCTTTATCTGCGATTCCTATCGCGGTGAAATCCTGACGGCAGCGATGCCGGTGGCCGGCAAGCTGCTGTATTCACATCTCTGAACGGTGGTTAAAACATGAATAAAATCAATTGCTTGCAATCCATCATCGCGCTGTGCCTGCTGGCACTTCCGGCGGCGGCGCAGAACTATCCGACGCGCGCGGTGCGGCTGGTCGTGCCCTCGTCACCGGGCGGAGGCACCGACATTTCGGCGCGCATCCTGGCGCCTCAGCTGACGCAATTCCTCGGCCAGCAGGTCGTGGTCGAGAACCGGCCAGGCGCGGGCACCATGATCGGCGGCGAAGCGGTGGCGCGCGCGGCCCCCGACGGCTACACGCTGCTGATGGGCATCAGCACGCTGGCCATCAACCCGGCGATGTACAAAAAAGTGCCTTATGACGCGCTGAAGGACCTTGCGCCGATTTCGCAGGCCGTGGCGCTGTCGAACGTGCTGGTGGTGCATCCCTCGCTGCCGGCGAAAAGCGTGAAAGAGTTTGTTGCACTGGTGAAGCCGCGGCCGGGCCAGATCAACTTTGCCTCCGCCGGCGTCGGCACCAGCCCGCACCTGTCGATGGAATTGTTCCTGGTGATGACCGGCCTGAAAATGGTTCATGTGCCGTACAAGGGTTCGGGTCCGGGTGTTACCGACCTGATCGCCGGCCATGTGCCGGCGATGATGCCCAACATGCTGTCGGCCAAGCCGCACATCCAGTCGGGCCGGCTGCGCGCGCTGGGCGTCACCGGCGCGAAACGCGCGCCCGGTGCAGACAGCATCCCGACCATTGCCGAGGCCGGCGTGCCGGGTTACGAGGCGGTGCAGTGGTACGGCGTGCTCGCACCGGCCGGTACGCCGCGCGACATCATCACCAAACTGCATGCCGGCGTCGTGCGCGCGTTGCAGAACCCGGAGGTGCGGCAACGCCTGTTGAACGACGGCGCCGAACCGGTGGGCAGCAGCCCCGAGGAATTCACCGCCTACCTGCGTGCGGAAACCGCGAAATGGGCGAAGGTGATCCAGGCCGCCGGCATCAAGCCGGAGTAATCGAATGGCTGCAAGGAAAACCGCGGCGAAAATATCGCCGCTGATGCAGCGGCTGGCCGCCTATATCGCCGCAGCACCCCGCCGCGCGCTGCCCGCCAAAGTCACCGAACGCGCCAAACACCACCTGCTCGATACGCTGGCGGCGATGCTGTCGGGTTCACAGCTGCTGCCCGGCCGCCGCGCGATCGAATTCATTGCCACGCAGGGTGGCACGGCCGAGGCGCAGGTGATCGGCTCGGACATCGTCACCACCGCGATCAACGCGGCGCTGGCCAACGGCATGCACGCCCATGCCGACGAGACCGACGACACCTACTACCTCGCGCTGGTGCATCCCGGCTGCGCCGTGGTGCCGGCGGCGCTGGCGGTGGCCGAGCGCGAACGCGCGAATGGCACCGCGCTGCTGCGTGCCATCGTGCTCGGGTATGACGTCTGCGCGCGGATGTCGATCGCGCTGGGCATCGAGCGTTTCCGCGAGCGCGGACATTCCACCCACAGCTTCGGCCATCTGTTCGGCGCGGCGGCGGCCGCAGCGGCGATCATGAAGTTGAACTGCGATCAGACGCGTTACCTGCTGTCGTACACCGCGCAGCAGGCCTCGGGCCTGTCGTGCTGGGCGCGCGACATCGAGCACATCGAAAAGGCCTTCGATTTCGGCGGCATGCCGGCGCGCAACGGTGTCACCGCCGCGCTGATGGCATCGATGCGGTTTACCGGCGTCGAGGACGTGTTTGCCGGCGACCGCAGCTTTTTCCACGCCCACGGCCTGACCGCGAGTCCGCAGAGACTGGTGGCGGACCTCGGCCGCCGCTACGAAATCATGAACACCTCGATCAAGCGCTGGGCCGTCGGTTACCCGATCCAGGCGCCGCTGGACGCGGTGATGAACATTCTCGAAAAACACCGCATCACCGCGGCGGACGTTGAACGCGTCACCATCACCATCGACGAGCAGGGCGCGCACACGGTCAACCAGCGCACCATGGCGAGCATCAACATCCAGCACCTGGTCGCGGTGATGCTGCTCGATGGCGACATCAGCTTCGCCTCGGCGCATGACGACCGCCGGGTGCGCGACCCGAAGGTGCTGAAGCTGAAGGAACGCATCGGGCTCAAGGGCAGCGCCGCGCTGGGTCGCGCCAAAACCACGCAGGCCATCGTCGAAATCGTCACCCGCGACGGCCGCCGCCTGCGCCATCACACCAGGGCCGTGCGCGGCACCGCGGCCAATCCGATGCCGCGCGCCGAGGTCGAAGCCAAGGCGCGCGACCTGCTGCTGCCGGTGATCGGGGCGCGGCGCACGGCACGGCTGGTCGATGCCATCTGGCACATCGAGCGCCTGCGCGATGCGCGCGGACTGCGGCCCTTGCTGCGGCCCTTGCTGCGGCCCTGATCGCGCTACAATCCGACGGTTTTTAATCCAGGGAAAACAACAACATGCGTTACGACCTGCACAGCCACGTGATTCCGCCGACCATCATCGCGGCGATGGAGAAGGACCCCAAGCGCTTCAATACCAGCATCTGGGAGAAGGACGGCAAGAAGTATTTCGACGTGCATGGCCGGCCGGCGATCCTGAGCCCGGATTTCTACGATGCCGATGCCAAGGTCGAATGGATGAGCCGCAACAAGCTGGACGTCTCCGCCATTTCCGTCGGCCCGCCGATCTATTTCTACTGGCTGCCGGCGGAAGCGGGGCTTTACGCAGCCCAACTTGCCAACGATGGCATCGCGCAGATGGTGGCCAGGCATCCCTCGCGGCTGCGCGGCATGGCGCATCTGCCGATGCAGGATCCGGATGCGGCGATCGCCGAACTGGAGCGCGTGGTCAAGGAATACGGCTTCAAGGCGGTGGAACTGGCGACCTCGATCGAGGGTACGCCGCTGGCCGCGCAGAAATTCCGCAAGGTGCTGAAGACGATCGAGCAGCTGGGCTGCTTCATCTTCGCCCATCCCTACCAGTGCCTGGCCAGGGGCGGCATGGAGGACTACTACCTGTCGAACTTTGTCGGCTTCCCTCTCGACACCACGCTGATGGTCGCCCACCTGATGTTCAGCGGCGCGATGGACGAAATGCCTAAACTGCGCGTGGTGCTGCCGCACGGCGGCGGTTTCATTCCGTACCAGATCGGGCGTTTCCGCCATGGCCACCAGGTGCGCAACGAACCCAAGGTCAACAACGCGACACCGCCGCGCGAGCTGTTCAAGCGCTTCTACTTCGATTGCCTGACCCACGACCCGAAGGCCGCGAAATACCTGATCGACCAGGTCGGCGCCGACCGCGTGGTGATCGGCACCGATCATCCCTTCGACATGGCGCCGCTGGATGTGCCGGCGGCGGTTGACGGCATCCCGGGGCTGACCGCGGAGGAGAAGGCCTGGCTTTGCGAGCGCACCGCGAAATCGCTGCTGGGTGAGCAATAATCCGCTGATTCCAAACGGATTCAGGCGTATGCTGGGCGCCTGTCCGCATTGCGAGGCGCTTGTCCAGGGAGACTGCAATGGCCAAATTGAATTTGCCGAAGCTGGAGTTTGACAAGAAGAAAGCCGGCATTGCCGGTGGCGTGATCGTGCTGGCAGTGGCCGGCTGGCTGGCCTGGGACATGTTCATGGCCGAGCCGCCGCCACCGCCTCCGCCGCCCCCGGTCGCGGCCAAACCGCCCGCGCCCAAGCCGGCAGTGTCACCGGACAAACTGGTCGAGGATCTGGTCAGGGTGTCCGGGCTGGGCAGGCAGATCGACCTGATCCCGGAGAAGATCAGCCAGGGCATGAACCAGTCATCGGCCAAGCCGCGCGATCCGGCGCTGGTTGCCGAGGTCGGCAAGATCATGGCCGAGGCATTCAAGCCCGAGCGCTTCCACCAGCGCGTGCGGGAAGCGCTGAAGAAGGATTTCAACGGCAAGCGCGTCGAGGGCCTGATCAAGGCCATGGATGCGCCGCTGATGAAAAAAATGTTCGAGCTCGAGGCGAAGGACATCAAGCCCGAGGAGCTGGCGGCGTTTGCCAAGGGCCTGTCCAAGGCGCCGCTGGCGAAAGAGCGCCTGCAGGCGCTGCAGGACTACGACAAGATCACCCGCAGCAGCGAGTTCGCCACGGAAATGGTGACCGCGACGACGCGTTCGATGGTGGCCGGCGCGGTCGGCGGCGATGCCGCTCAGCTGGCCAAGTTCGATGCCGAGTTCGGCAAGCAGAAGGACAAGCTTGCCAATGCGGTGCGTGACGCCACCATGCTGTCGCTGGCCCATATGTACCGCGACGTCAGCGACGCCGAGCTGGCCGAATACGGCCGCTTCTATGCGACCGAGGACGGCAAGTGGTTCGTCGATACCGCGATGGGCGCTCTGCTGGAGGAATTCCGCGCCGGCGCGCAGCAGGCGGGCGAACGCATTGTCGCGGCGGCCAAGGCCGCCAAACCCGCCGCTGCCGCGGGCAAGGCTCCGAAATCCGCCGGCGCCGAGACCGTCGCGCATGGGCCTGCGGCCTCCGCCGCGCGTCCGCTGACGGCGCGCTCGAAACTGGATGCGCGCGAATGCCTGAAGCACGACAGCAACCAGGCGATCCACCGCTGCGCCGAGGGCTTCCGCTGACCGCGGTTGTATCCCGCGGGGCATGAAAAAAGCGCAGCCACGGCTGCGCTTTTTTTTCGGGGTGCGGCGCGGCTCAGGCGCCGAGCGCCTGTTTGAGCCGCTTCACCGCCGAATCCGGGCTGGTCAGCACCCTGCAGCCCGGTGCCGCGGTAATCCGCCGCGCGGCGCTGGCCATCGAAAACTGCCCGAGCACCAGCGCGTCGCAGGGCATCAGTTCCGCGGCTGCCGCGGCGACCAGACGGTCGTGGGTTTCGGCGTCGCCGTTCTGCAGCGCGGTCCAGGCAGGCGCCACGGTGCGCGTGTTGACGGTGACGGCCATGCCCCGGACGCGCGCCATCGTTTCCAGTTCGGCATTGAGTGCGGGAATGCTCGGCCCGAATGAGGCGATCAGGCCGATGCGGCTGCCGGCGTCAAGCGCTTCGTCCAGCATCGCTTCGTTGGGCTTGAGCACCGGGATGGTCATTGCGGCGGCGCAGGCCTCGATCGCCGGGCCGAAGGCGGAGCAGGTGAAGAGCACGGCATCGGCGCCGCAGCCATGCACGTAACGGGTCAGCGTCAGGAAGCGTTCGATCATGCGTTCGGTCAGGCGCCCATCCGCGGCGAGGTCCGGCGCCAGCGAGTCTTCCAGCAGGTTGGTGGTGCGCGCCTGCGGCCACAGTCGCTTGAAGGCGTTGCCGATGGGCTCGATCGCCAGCGGCGTGGCGTGGATGAGGGCGATGCGGGGGGGCGTCATGACAGGCGGAGGGTCGAAGAATTGTCGAAAGGCAGATGGTCTGGAAACGCACGTTTGAAAAGCGGGCGCCATTGTACCCGTTTCCGCGACAGTCCCTCTGCAAGGTCCATGGCCTGCCGCGGTTTGACAAACGCGACGGCAGGTGGACAATCCGGGCTTCGGTGCTGCGGGCGGTTATGATGCATGGCAGTCCGGGATGTCAGGAGCGCGCAGGTCATTGACGATGTTGATGGCATTGCCACTCCGGCGAACAAAACAACAAGGCAACAAGGAGGAAGTCATGAAGAAATCCGCGGCTGTCGTCGCATGTGTTGTCGCGTCGGCTTTGACTGCCGGTGCATCGCTGGTCCACGCACAGGCCTATCCGAACAAACCCATCCGCTTCATTCTGCCGTTTCCGCCGGGCGGTGGCACCGACATCCTCGGCAGGATACTGGGGCAGAAACTCTCCGAACAGATCGGCCAGCCGGTGGTTCCCGAGAACCGGCCCGGCGCCGGCGGCAACGTCGGCATGGAGTACGCGACACGCCAGCCGGCCGACGGTTACGCGATCGTGATCTGCTCGCCGTCGCTGGCGATCAGCCCCAACCTCTACAAGAAGCTGAATTACAAACCGGATGATCTGGCGCTGATCGGCCGCGTGGCGTCGATCCCTAACGCGCTGGTGGTTCATCCGGTGGTGCCCGCCCGCAACCTGAAGGAACTGGTGGCGCTGGCCAAGCGCAGCCCGGGCAAGCTCAATTTCGGCACCGGCGGCGCCGGCACCTCGAATGACCTTGCCGCGCGTTATTTCATTTGGTACCGGCGGCGCCGGCACCTCAAATGACCTCGCCGCGCGCTATTTCATCGGGGAGAACAAGATCAACGCCCTGATCGTGCCGCACAAGGGGGTGAACCAGGCAACGATCGCGCTGCTCGGCGGGCAGGTGGACATGGTTGTGGTCGGCGTGGCGACTTCCGCGCCGCACGTCAAAGCGGGAAAACTGCGTGCGCTGGCCACCTTGACGGCCAAGCGTACGGCCACGCTCCCCGAAGTGCCCACCGTGGTGGAATCCGGTTTCCCCTGGTTCCAGGTTGACACCTGGTACGTGATGGCAGCGCCCGCTGGAACGCCGCCGGCGGTGATCAGCCGCCTGAACGCCGAATTCAACAAGATGCTGAAAAGCCCGGACATGCTCAAGCGGTTCGACGACCGCGGCGCGATCCCGGTGACAAGCACGCCCGAAGAGGCCGTGCAGTTCGTGAAAAAAGAGACGGAGACCTGGGGCCGGGTGATCAGGGAGGCTGGCGTCAATCGCCTGTAACAAGATGCAATACAAAAAAGGGAAGGAAACCAGCATGACTCAGCAATCCTGCCAGCGGTTCGCTGCGGCGGCCGCCGTAATCCTCGCGTTTACCCCGTTCGCACAGGCGCAGGACTATCCGTCGCGCCCGGTGCG
>VFQT010003072.1_pt1 | contig 15846 bp, 14 predicted proteins | sample 3512381 | NCBI WGS metagenome assembly VFQT01 (sample SAMN10412376, study PRJNA504923) | tailings metagenome | isolation source: Relicate 2 Philex TSF3 active mining site | place: Philippines: Tuba, Benguet | collected 2017-08-29 | reverse complement strand
GCTATTTCCTCGGCGCCTGGTGCAAGAGCCATTTCGAGGGCATGGCCCACAAGGTCGAGGTGCTGAACCGCACCGCCAAGTCCGAGGCCTATCTCGTGCCGCCGGACCGGCAGCGCGAGGAGATCGGCTCCGACTACTACCGGGGCGGCATGGTCGTGGGCCGCGCCGGGCACCTGCACCCTGCCCTGTTCTTCAAGGGCCTGCTGACGCTCTGCCAGGCGCGCGGCATTCCGATTGCCACGAAGACGCCCGCCACCAAGCTCACCGAGACCGGCAAGGGCTGGCGGGTGGACACGCCCAGAGGCTCCATCGAGGCGGGCGACGTGATCATCGCCACCAACGGCTATACGGGCGACGTGACGCCGGACCTGAAGCGGCGCGTGGTTCCCGTCGGCTCCTACATCATCGCAACGGAGGAGCTGCCGCCGGAAATCGCCGCCTCCATCAGCCCGAAGAACCGCTCCTTCGCGGACACCCGCCGGGTGCTCACCTATTACCGCATGTCGCCGGACGGCAAGCGGCTGATCTTCGGCGGCCGCGCCAAGTTCGGCCATACGGACCCGGTGGAGACCGCACCCATCCTCTACCAGTTCATGACGGACCGCTTCCCGCAGCTCAAAGGTTCGAAGATCACCCATGCCTGGACCGGCAACGTGGCCTTCACGCTGGATGAGATGCCCCACATGGGCAAGTTCGCGAACATGCATTACGCGCTGGGCTGCAACGGCTCCGGCATCGCGATGATGAGCTATCTCGGCCACCAGACGGCGCGCAAGATCGCCGGCAAGGCGAACCGCGTCTGCGCCTTCGACCGGCCGGAATTCCCAGACCATCCGCTCTACACCGGCAACACCTGGTTCCTGCCGTGGATCGGGCGGTATTTCCGCACGCGGGACTGGCTGGACCGCCGGTTCGGATGATCTTCGAAACCGCGCGGCTGATCGCCAGGCGCTTCGGGCCGCGCGACCTCGCCCCCTTCGTGGCGATGCGGAACGACCCCGAGGTCGCCCGCTACCAGTCCTGGGACCGCTACGCCGAGGAGGATGGCCGGCGCTTCCTGGCGGAACTGGCGCAGATGCAGCCCGGCCAGCCCGGCTGGTTCCAGTTCGCCCTGGAGGAGAAGGCGACGGGCGACTTCCTGGGCGACTGCGGACTCAACGTCTCCGCACAGGACGGGCGTCTGGCCCAGATCGGATACACCATCGCGAGGCCGCACTGGAACCGCGGGCTGGCGACAGAGGCGGTCACGGCCCTCACGGCCTACGCCTTCGCCGCCTTTCCCCTGCACCGCATCTCCGCCTCGGCCGACCCGCGCAACATTGCGTCCTGCCGGGTGCTGGAAAAGGCGGGCTTCACCAGGGAAGCGCATTTCCGGCAGAGCGAATGGTTCAAGAACCAGTGGGCTGATGACGTGGTCTATGCAAGGTTGCGGACCGATTAGCCTGAGAGACGATCACGTGAAGGCGATGCGCGTCTCAACTGGTGGATCCCGCCTTGTTTCCGCGCGCTCTGACGCATGACGCTGGCCCCGGCGTTCGCCACTGATCGCCCGATGGCCTGAAACGAATGAACACTTGCAAAAAGATACATACGCCACATATTTTTGGCCATGCGCATCAGTACCTTCACGGATTATGCACTCCGGGTCCTCATCCAGGCGGCGCTTCGCTACCCGGAAAAGGTGACGATCGACGAAGTGGCCGGGGCCTATGGAATCTCCCGTAATCACCTGATCAAGATCATCCATGAACTGGGCCGCGCCGGCTTCATCGTCACCCAGCGCGGCCGCACCGGCGGCTTCACGCTGGCGAGGCCAGCGGATCGCATCAACGTCGCGGATGTCGTGAAATTCTGCGAACATGGGCAGCCCATGGCGGAATGCTTCGACGTTGCGAGCAATGCCTGCGTGATCACGCCGGCCTGCCGCCTGAAGGGAATGCTGGCGGAAGCGCTGCGCGCCTTCCATCAGGTGCTGGCCAAATACACCATCGCCGACATCTGCGAGAAGCCGGAAGCGCTTCGTCGCCATCTCGGCCTCACGTCCGGCTGAAAAACTCCACAATTTGATCCGCATCAAACTCTGCTGCCCGATAACTTGTATTGTGAATACAACAAATGTGGCAACAGGAGAAAGACATGACCGCCATCCTCAACAAGGCCTTCGGCAGCCGGAGGGGATTTCTCAAGACCACGGGCCTCGCATCTCTCGCCACGCTGGCGAGTGCTGGCGCCGTGAAGGCCTCGGAGGGCGAAGCGGCACCGGAAATGACGGTGAACACCGTGACCGCGGCCGAAATCGCAAAGCTCCCGCGCGTGAAGCAGAAGCTGGTCGAGCCCCCGTTCCTGCCCGAGCATGAACAGGTGGTGGATGCGCAGTCCCGCGTCATCGAGGTGACGCTGCCCATCATCGAGAAGAAGATGCAGATCGACGGCGAAGGCACCGAGATCTGGGCGCTCACCTTCGGCGGTTCCGTTCCCGGCCCGATGATCGTGGCGCATGAGGGCGACTATGTGGAGGTGACCCTCCAGAACCTTCCCAGCAACGTGATGGAGCACAACATCGATTTCCATTCCGCCACGGGCGCGCTGGGCGGCGGCGCCATCACCAAGGTGATGCCGGGCGAACAGGTCGTGATGCGCTGGAAGGCCACGAAGCCCGGCGTCTTCGTCTATCACTGCGCGCCGGGCGACGTGATGATCCCCTACCACGTGCTGCACGGCATGAGCGGCGCGGTGATGGTCCTGCCGCGCAACGGCCTGAAGGACGCGCATGGCAAGCCCTACCGCTATGACCGTGCCTACTTCATCGGCGAGCAGGACTATTACATCCCGCGCGACGAGAACGGGACCTACAAGACCTACGAGAATGCCGGCGACGACATGGCGGACTCCCTCGACGTGATGCGCACCCTGATCCCGACACACGAAGTGTTCAACGGCAAGGTGGGCGCGCTGACCGGCGAAGGCGCGATGAAGGCGAAGGTGGGCGAGACGGTGCTGTTCATCCACGCGCAGGCGACGCGCGACACGCGTCCGCACCTGATCGGCGGGCACGGCGACCAGGTGTGGGAGGCGGGTTCCTTCAACGACAAGCCCGACACCAACCTCGAAACCTGGCTGATCCGTGGCGGCTCCGCGGGCGCAATGGGCTACACCTTCCAGCAGCCGGGCATCTATGCCTATGTGAACCACAACCTGATCGAAGCCGTGCTGCTCGGCGCCACCGCGCATGTGGTGGTGGAAGGCGACTGGAACGACGACCTGATGACCCAGGTGCAGAAGCCGGGCCCCATCCAGGCCACTTGAGAAGGAGGCGCAGGTGATCGCCTTCATGGCGGCGAAATGGGTTGCGGCGGCGGGGCTTTCGGGCCTCGCCGTTGCGGCGCTTCTGGGCATTCGCCAGCCCCTGCCCGACGAGACGCTCCGCGCCGTGGCGATGCCCGGAAGCGGCGGCGGCATTCTGGTGATGACGCGCGAAGTGACGCGCCGCGAGTGGAAGTCCTGCGCCGATGCGGGAGCCTGCGAGAACCTGACGGGCGCCATCCCGGCTTCCGAACCAGACATGCCGATGACCGGCGTGAACCTGTTCGACGTCGAGGCCTTCATCGCCTGGCGCAATGGACAAGGCGGATACACCTACCGCCTGCCCAGCGCGGAGGAGTGGAAGGCGCTCGCCGCCGACCTGCCGCAGAAGCCCTACCGCAAGCTGTTCGACGACCCGCGGCTTGCCTGGGCGGCGGATTATGGCGCGATGGAGAAGGTCTCCGCCGTGGTGAAGCCGAGCGGCGCCTTCGGCACCCTGCAAAACGGCGTCTCCGATCTCGGCGGAAATGTGTGGGAATGGACGTCGAGCTGCGCCAGGGACGGCTTCGCGCCCGATCGCTGCCCGGCCTTCCGGGTGGAGGGAACGCACCAGTCCGTGCTGTCTGTCTTCGTCCGGAACCCGGCGTCCGGCGGCTGCGCGGCGGGAGTCCCGCCAGCGAACGTCGGCTTCAGGCTGGTGGCGGAAAGCTAGTCCCTCAGCCGCACTTGGCCTGCATGCGCCATTTCGCGTCCGCATAGGACGGCGTGTTCTGCAGCTTGCCGCGCTGCCCCTCCGGGCAGGCGAAATAGCCGAGCGAGGACGTGGCGACGGCCTCCGCATCCTTGCGCTGCTTCGCGCTCATGCCGGAGACGGCCATGTCATAGACCCCCGCGTCGCGCGGGCTGAAATCCAGCCGGTAGGTCTTGCCATTGTAGAAGATCGGCTCGGAACGCGCCGCGGCGGCGGGCGGGGCCTTCTTCTCGCGCGTGATCCGGACGGAGGGGTCCTGGCTGCAGGCGGCAAGCAATGCGGCGGCGGCGAGCAGTATCACGCTGTGGATGTGGTTTCGCATGGGCGACCTTATGCCCGTGGAGCCTCGACCGGGCAAGCACGCCGAAGTATAGATCATCGCCATGACCAGCTTCGATCCCGCCTCGCTCCTCGTTTCCCGCACCCAGTCCGCCGATGAAGGCCCAATCATCCGCATGTCGCAGCGTGCCCGTGAGCTGCGCGCCAAGGGGGCCGACGTGGTGAGCCTGACGCTGGGCGAACCTGACTTCGACACGCCGGAGAACATCCAGGCCGCCGCCACCGCCGCCATGAAGGCGGGCCTCACCCATTATTCGCCGGTGATGGGAATTCCGGAGCTGCGGAACGCCCTGTCGCGGAAGCTGAAGGCCGAGAACGGCCTCGACTATGGCCCGAACGAGATCTGCGTGGCGAATGGCGCCAAGCAGGCGATCGCCAACGCCATCCTCTCCATCATCGCAGAGGGCGACGAGGTGATCATGCTGGCCCCCTTCTGGGTGTCCTACGAGATCACCGTGCGCTTCGCAGGGGGAACGCCCGTCGTGCTGACGGCGGGCGTGGAGGAGAACTACAAGGTGCCGCCCCGGCGGATCGCGCAGGCGATCACGCCCCGCACCAAGCTCATCGTGCTGAACTCGCCCTCCAACCCCACGGGTGCGGTCTGGACGCGCGCCGAACTCGAGGAGCTGGCCGGGGTGGTGAAGGCGCACCCGCGCCTCATGGTGATGTCGGACGAGATCTATGAATACATCCTGTTCGAGGGCGAGATGGTCTCGATCGGGGCGCTGCCCGGCATGCGGGAGCGCACCATCACGGTGAACGGCTTCTCGAAGGGCTTCGCCATGACGGGATGGCGGTTGGGCTATGCCGCAGCACCCGAACCCATCGCCAAGGCCATGGGCCGGATGCAGAGTGCCGTCTCGGCCGGGGCCAACCAGTTCGTGCAGCGCGCCGCCGTGGAGGCGCTCGAGGGTCCGCGCGACGAGGTGGAGCGCATGCGCCGCGAATACCAGAAGCGCCGGGACATGGTGCTGACGGGCCTGAGGGCCATTCCCGGCGTGAAGATCGGCGACATTCCCGCCACCTTCTATGCCTTCCCGGACGTCTCCGCCCTGCTCGGCAGGAAGGCGGGGAACCATTTGATCGATTCGACGGACGCGCTCTGCGACTGGCTGCTGGAGGATTATGCGGTCGCCACCGTCCCCGGCATCGCCTTCGGCGCGCCGGGCTCCATCCGCCTCTCCTTTGCCTGCAGCGAAGCGGAGATCGGCAAGGCGATGGAGCGGATGCAGAAGGCGCTGGGCAGCCTCGCCTGAAAAAGGACACGCGGGGTCACGCCCGCGTGTGATGAAGCTTCCAAAAAACATGGCCGGGTCAAGCCCGGCCATGGTCAGTGTGTCGAGGTAAGAGCGCGGAGCTTGAACCCTACTCCGCCGCCTTGGGCACCAGCCCCGCATCGTTCGCGGGTGCGGAGACCGGCGGCCCGAGCACGTCGGAGGCCATTTCCTCGTCGTGCATGTGGCGGCGGTCGCGGGCCACGTAGGAATAGATGGCAGGCGTGATGAACAGCGTGAACATCGTGCCGATGGTCATGCCGGCGGCGATGACAACGCCGATGTCGAAGCGACTCCTGGCGCCCGCGCCGTCCGCGATCAGCAACGGAACCACGCCGATGACCATGGCGGCCGTGGTCATCAGGATTGGCCGGAGGCGCACCGCCGCGGCTTCCTTGATGGCCGTGTTCTTGTCGTAGCCCATCGTCTCCTGCAGCTTGTTGGCGAATTCCACCATCAGGATGCCGTGCTTGGCGATGAGGCCGATCAGCGTCACGAGGCCGATCTGGGTATAGATGTTGATCGTGCCTGACCCCAAGTTGATGGGCGGGTTGTTCATCATGGCGCCATTGACCTCGCCAAGGATGAACAGCACGAAGAGCGCGCCGAACACCGTGGCCGGCAGGCCGATCAGGATAATGAAGGGATCGCGGAAGCTTTCGAACTGCGCCGCGAGCACGAGATAGATCAGCAGCAGCGCCACCGCGAAGGTGACGGCCAGCGTGTTGCCTTCCTTCACGAACTGGCGGCTCTCGCCCTTGAAGTCATAGGCCATGCCCTGCGGCATGATCTCGTCGGCCTTCTTCTGCAGGAAGGCGATGCCTTCGCCGATGGTGCGGCCGGGGAACGGAACGCCCTGCAGCATGGCGGAGTTGAGCTGCTGGAAGGTGGCGAGCCCGTTGGGCTGCACCGTCTGCGAGACGGTGGTGAAGGCGCCGAGCGGCACCATCTGCCCATCCGCCGCACGCACCCGGAAGCTCAGGATCTGGTCGACGCTGGAGCGCTCGGTGCGCGGCACCTGCGGGATCACCTCATAGCTGCGGCCATCGACCGTGAAGCGGTTCACGTTGTTGCCGCCGAGCAGCGTGGCCAGCGTTGCGCCGATGTCGCGCATGGTGACGCCCAGTCGGTTGGCGCGGTCCTTGTCGACCATCAGTTCCACCTGCGGCGTCTGGAAGCGCAGGTCGGCGTTGGTGAAGATGAAGAGGCCGCTCTTCATGGCCTCCGCGTTGAGCTGGTCCAGCACCTCCGCAAGCCGCGTGTAGTCGCCCGGATAAGTGAGCACGAACTCGATCGGCAGGTCGCCCGCGCCCACCGGAATGGCGGAAGGCGCCGTCGCGAAGATGTTGACGCCCGAGACGGCCTTGAACTTCGGCTGCAGCTCGCCCATCACCGAAAGGTCGGAGCGCTCGCGCTCGCCCCACGGCTTCAGGATGAGACCCATGAAGGCCCCGTGCGTGCTGGGGAATCCGTTGATCGCGAAGAGGTTCTGCTTCTCCGGCACCGCCATCATCGTCTTGGTCAGGTCGTCGGTATAGGTCGTGAGGTAGTCGAGGTTGGTGTGCTCCGGCGCGTTGATGAAGGCGAAGAGCACGCCCTGGTCCTCGGCCGGAGCCAGTTCGCGGTTGATCGCGTTGTAGAGGATGGCCGAGAGCACGATGGTCAGCACCGCCATCCAGGCGAAGACGGAGCGCTGCTTGATCGTGCCGTCGAGGCGGCGGCGGTAGAAGCGCTGCAGCCCGCCGAAGACGCGCTCGACGAGGCGGCCGAACCACGAAAGCTTCTCGTGCGGCTTCAGCATCTTCGAGGTCATCATGGGCGACAGCGTGAGGGCCACGATGCCGGAGACGATGACCGCGCCCGCCAGCGTGAAGGCGAATTCGCGGAACAGCGCCCCCGTGAGCCCGGAGGTGAAACCGATCGGTGCGTAGACGGCGGCGAGCGTGATGGTCATGGCGATGACCGGGCCGGTGATCTCGCGCGCGCCCTTGATGGCGGCGTCGAAGGGCCTCATCCCCTCCTCGATGTGGCGGTGGATGTTCTCCACCACCACGATGGCGTCGTCGACGACGAGGCCGATCGCCAGCACCAGCGCCAGAAGCGTCAGCAGATTGATGGAGTAGCCCAAGGCCACCAGCACCAGCGCCACGCCGATGAGCGACAGCGGGATCGTCACCACAGGGATGAGAGTGGAGCGGACGTTGCCGAGGAACAGGAAGATGACGACGATGACGATAAGCCCGGCTTCCAGAAGCGTCTTGCCCACTTCCCAGATCGAGGCGTTGATGAACTCGGTCGCGTCATAGGCGATGTCCGCCTCGAGGCCGTTGGGCAGCATGCGCTTCACCTCCGGCATGGCCTCGCGGACCTGGGAGATGACGGTGAGCGGATTGGCATCGGGCGTCGTCTGGATGCCCATGAACACGGCCTTCAGCCCGTCGAAGGCGGAGGTCGAGTTGTAGTTCTCAGGCCCCAGGTCGACGGTCGCGACCTGGCCCAGCCGGATCACCGTGTCGCCGCGCGTGGCGACGACGAGGCTTTCGAACTGTTCCGGCGTCTCGAGCGAGGTCTGGGCGTTGATGTTCTGCTGGGTGAAGTCCGACTTCACCTCGCCCGCGGCGGTGGTGAAGTTGTTGGACGCCAGCGCCTGGCGGATGTCGAGCGGCGTGATGCTGAGCGCCGCCATCTTCTCCGGGTCGAGCCAGACGCGCATGGCGAAGGTCGAGCCGCCGAGGATTTCGGCGGAGGCGACACCGTTGATCGCCTGCAGCTTCGGCTTAACCACCCGGTCGAGGTAATCCGAAATCTGCGGCGCCGACATCTGCTCCGACTTGAAGGAGATGTACATGAGCGCGAAGCCGGCACCCGTGGTGCGCTTCACCACCGGGTCGTTCGACTCCTCCGGCAGGATGCCCTTCACCTCGTTGACCTTCGAGAGCACGTCGGACAGCGCGCGGTCCGCATCGGCGTCGAGGCGGAGCTTCAACGTGATGGTCGAGACGTTCTGCGCCGAACGGGACTCGATGATGTCCACGCCCTCGGTCGAGGCCACGGCCTGCTGCAGCGGCGTGGTGATGAAGCCCTTGATCTGGTCGGCGTTGGCGCCGGGATAGACGGTCGTGATCTCGATCTTGGTGTCCGACACCTCCGGGAACTGGCGGATCGGCAATTGCAGGATGGCCTGGAGACCCGCCAGCAGGATGAGGAGGCTGACCACGGTCGCAAGGACCGGGCGCTTCACGAAGATGTCGGTGAAATGCATGGCTCGGCCCTTACTGAATGGTGTTCGTGGCCTGCGGCTTCAGCGCGATCGAATTGTCGATCACCACCTTGCTGCCCTGATCGATCTTGTTCTGGCCGGCGATGACGACCTCGTCCCCGGGCTTCAGCCCGTTCTCGATGGCGACGCGCCCCTCGCGCACCGGACCGGTCTTGACGAAGCGGCGCTCGATGACGCGCTCCTCGATGTCCTTGCCGTCCTTGTCCTTGGTCTTGGCGGTGTTCACCACGAAGACGTTGTCGCCATAGAGCGAATAGGTCACGGCCGTCTGCGGCACGGTGACGACCTGCTGCGGGTCGCCCACGTCGACGAGCACGCTGGCATACATGCCCGGCACCAGCTTCTTGTCCGCATTGGCGATCTGTGCCCGGACCGTGATCATGCGGTTGGTGTCGGAGACGCGCGCGTCGGTCGTGGTGATCTCGCCGGTGAAGGTCTCGCCCGGATAGGCGTTGAACAGGGCCGTCACCTTCTGGCCCACCGCGATGCGGCCATAATCCGCTTCGGTGACCGTGAAATCGACGAAGACGGGATCGATCTTCTGCAGCCAGACGATCTTCTGGCCCGGCGCCAGGTAGCTGCCGAGCGCGATGTCCTTGAGGCCCACGCGGCCGTCCCACGGGGCATAGATGAACTTCTGGGCGATCTCGGCGCGGCGGCGGTCGAGAGTGGCTTCGAGCACCCGCTGGCGGGTCTTCAGCGTGTCGAGATCGGTGCGCGCCACCACGCCCTTGTTGGCCAGTCCTTCGCGCCGCTTCAGTTCCGTCTGGTTATTGGCCAGTTCGGCTGCGATCGACCGCATGTCGGCCTCTTCCGTCGCCGTGTCGAGCTTCACCAGCAGCTTGCCCTTCGGCACGTCCTCGCCCGATTCGAAATTGATCTCCTTCACGACTCCGCCGACCTGCGGCGTGATATCGATTCCCTGGAAGGCGGTGAGCGTGCCGATACCGGCGATCTGGGGCTGCCAGTCCTCGGTGCGGGCGGCTTCAGCCGAGACGGTCTCGGGCGGGCGCGGCGCCCCCATGATGACCTCCGCCAGCATCTTCGGCTTGAAGTCGAAGGCGTAGAAGGCGATTGCCCCGCCGAGCCCACCGAGAATGAAGGTGACGAGCAGGAAATAGAAGATGCGGCGTATCATGTTGTGCGTTCCCAGTCTTATTCTGCCGCCTGCGGCGTCATGGTGCGCAGGATTTCGGCTCTCTTTTCCCTCAGCACGCCCAGCGCGGCGCTGAGCACCGCCTGGCCGTAATCCGCCACGAAGCGGGCCCCCGCATGGGGCTGCTCCGCGCAATTGCACTCGCCGATGCGGGCGAGGTCACCCTCGAGGTCGGCGATCTGCTTTTCGATGGCCGCCAGCATCACCGGCGGCGTAAGGTATTGCTGCAGCAGCATCTGGAACAGAAACTCGGACTTGTACTTGTCGTCCGCGGGCAGCACCGAAATAGAGCGGGCCAGCGCTTCCCGGCCCTTCTGCGTCATGGCGTAAACCTTCTTGTCCGGCTTGCCGGACTGTTCCTCGGCCCGCACCGTGACCAGCCCCTCGCCCGCAAGCTGCGTCAGGGCCGGGTAGATCGAGCCGAAGCTGGCATCGATGAAGTGGCTGAACAGCCCCTCCTCGATCTCCTTCTTGATCTCATAGCCCGTTGCCTCCCCCGTGGAGAGAATGCCCAGGCACAGCGTCCTTACGTTCATGTCAATGACGGTCCGATATATGCCAGTTCGATAGATGACGGGCCGATATATATCGGTTCAGAATAGCGCACAACGCAAAACTAACGCCGCCGGAGCCGGATGGTGTGCTTGTGTTGGAAAAATGATCTGTCTATGACAAGTTAACGGCATAACAAAAAAACTGCGTCGGACTGGTCATTCAAGGGGGGCTCATGGAGTATTTTCTCCAGCAGCTGATTAACGGAATAACACTCGGTTCAATTTATGGCCTGATCGCCATCGGTTACACGATGGTTTATGGCATCATCGGCATGATCAACTTCGCCCATGGCGATGTGTTCATGGTGGGCTCGGTTGCGGCGTTCCTGGTGATCCTGGGAATGGGCCTGACGGGCGGAAGCGGCGTGCTGCTGATCCTGCTGGCGCTCATCCTGGTTGCGGCGGTCGCCATGATCGTGGCCTCGGCCTACAACTGGACGATCGAGCGGCTGGCCTACAAGCCCCTGCGCGGCTCCTTCCGCCTGGCGCCGCTGATCTCCGCCATCGGCATGTCGATCGTGCTGCAGGAATTCGTCCGCGTGAACCAGGAGGGCCGCCCGAAGCCGGTGCAGCCGATCGTGACCGGCGGGTACGAGCTGATGGAACGGGTGACGGAACAGGGCTCCTTCATCGTCCGCCTCACCAACATGCAGATCCTCATCATCGTCTCCACCCTGATCCTGATGGCGGTCTTCACCATCCTGATCCAGAAGACCTCGCTTGGCCGCGCCCAGCGCGCCTGCGAGCAGGACATGAAGATGGCCTCCCTCCTCGGCATCAACGTGGACCGCACCATCTCCATCACCTTCATCATGGGCGCGGCGCTCGCCGCCTTCGCCGGCCTGATGTTCTTCCTGTATTATGGCGTGACGGACTTCTTCGTGGGCTTCCTCGCCGGCATCAAGGCCTTCACGGCCGCCGTGCTGGGCGGCATCGGATCGCTGCCCGGCGCCATGCTGGGCGGCCTCGTCATCGGACTGATCGAGACCATGTGGTCCGCCTATTTCACGGTGGAATACAAGGACGTGGCCGCCTTCACGGTGCTGGCCATCGTGCTGATCTTCCTGCCGCAGGGCCTGCTCGGCAAACCCGAAGTGGAGAAGGTCTGACATGTCCGCACAAGACCTCAGCCCGCAGGCCCGCAGCTACGAATGGCCGGCCATCATCAAGGACCTGATGGGCACCACCATCGTCAGCCTCATGCTGCTGGTGCCGATCGTCGCCTACAAATCCGTCATCACCCAGTATTCGCTGGTGCTCGAGGCGCGCTGGGAAACCGTGGCGGTGATCCTGCTGATCATCCTCGGCACCCGCCTGCTGATGCACCTCTTCGTGTGGAACCGGGCGCCGGCGGCGCTGCCCGCGGCGAAATCCGCCGCGGCCCCGCGCGAAAGCTGGACCGACCGAATCGGCCCCTGGGTGTTCCCCGCCCTGGTCGCCTTCGCCATCCTGCTGCCCATCATCTCGGGCGGTGACAGGCGCACCATCGACCTCGGCATCTACATCCTGACCTATGTGATGCTGGCCTGGGGCCTCAACATCGTGGTGGGCCTCGCCGGCCTCCTCGACCTGGGCTACGTCGCCTTCTACGCGGTCGGCGCCTATGCCTATGCCCTGCTCTCCACCGTCTATTTCCCGCTGTGGTTCGGCGATGGCATGGTGCCCTGGGCCTTCTACATCACCCTGCCCATCGCCGGCCTGCTCGCGGCGCTGTGGGGGGTGATCCTCGGCTTCCCGGTGCTGCGGCTGAGGGGCGACTACCTCGCCATCGTGACGCTCGCATTCGGCGAGATCATCCGCCTCGTGCTCATCAACTGGTTCGACTTCACCAACGGGCCGCAGGGAATCACCGTGCCGAAGGCCACCTTCTTCGGCCTGCCCTTCACGGCGGGTCCGGGCGGCTTCGCCGACTTCTTCGGCATCGAGCACAACCGCATCTATTATTACATGTTCCTCTACTACGTGATCCTGCTCCTGGCGCTGCTCACCTATTTCGTGACCAACCGCCTGCGCCGGCTGCCCATCGGCCGTGCCTGGGAGGCGCTCCGCGAGGACGAGATCGCCTGCCGCTCGCTCGGCATCAACACGACGAACACCAAGCTGACGGCCTTCGCCATCGGTGCCATGTTCGGCGGCTTCGCGGGCTGCTTCTTCGCCACCCGCCAGGGCTTCGTCAGCCCGGAGAGCTTCGTGTTCATCGAATCGGCCATCATCCTCGCCATCGTGGTGCTGGGTGGCTTGGGCTCACAGATCGGTATCGTCTTCGCGGCGATCGCCATCATGGGGTCCTTCGAACTCTTCCGCGAACTCACCGTTTTCCAGGAATACCTGCCCGAAGGCACGGACCCGGTTCACTTCCGCATGCTGGCGGTGGGCCTGGCCATGGTGCTGATGATGCGCTTCAGACCGAGAGGCTTCGTGACGAGACGCCAGCCCACGGTGTTCCTGAAGGAACGCAAGGCAGTCTCTGGTGATCTCGTGAAGGAAGGACACGGCTGACATGGCAACGGCATCCAAGACCCCGGTGCTCTCCGTCGAGCACGTGACGATGCGTTTCGGCGGCCTGACCGCCGTCTCGGACCTGAGCTTCGACGCCTACCCGCGCGAGATCACGGCCCTCATCGGCCCGAACGGCGCGGGCAAGACGACGGTGTTCAACTGCATCACCGGCTTCTACAAGCCGACCGAGGGGCGCATCCTGCTGCGCCATGGCGACGGCAGGGAGCACCTCCTCGAGCGCATGGACGACTTCAAGATCGCCCAGGTGGCCAAGGTGGCGCGCACCTTCCAGAACATCCGCCTGTTCTCCGGCATGACCGTGCTGGAGAACCTGATGGTGGCGCAGCACAACAAGCTGATGGTGGCCTCCGGCTACACCATCGGCGGCGTGCTGGGCAGCGGCCACTTCCGCCGCGCCGAGAAGGACGCGATCGAACTGGCCAAGTCCTGGCTGGAGAAGGTGCGCCTCATCGACCGCGCCGATGACCCGGCGGGCGACCTGCCCTATGGCGACCAGCGCCGCCTGGAGATCGCCCGCGCCATGTGCACCAACCCGCGGTTGCTCTGCCTCGACGAGCCGGCCGCCGGTCTCAACCCGCGAGAGTCGGAAGAGCTCAACAGGCTGCTCCGCGCGATCCGCGCCGAGAACGACATCTCGATCCTGCTCATCGAGCATGACATGAGCGTGGTCATGGGCATTTCGGACCACATCGTGGTGCTCGACTACGGGCAGAAGATCTCGGACGGCGACCCCGCGCATGTGAAGAACGACCCCGCCGTGATCCGCGCCTATCTCGGTGTCGAGGACGAAGAAGAAGACGCGATCGCAGCCGTCGTGGTTGCAGAAGCGCTGGGAGACAAGTCATGAGCCAGCATGCCGGCCAGCCCCTGCTCCAGGTGCGGGGGGTCCAGACCTTCTACGGCAAGATCCAGGCCCTCAAGGGCATCGACATGGACGTCAACCCGGGCGAGATCGTCACGCTCATCGGCTCCAACGGCGCGGGCAAGTCGACGCTGATGATGACCATCTGCGGCACGCCCCGCGCGCGCAGCGGCTCGATCCACTTCGACGGGCAGGACATCACCCGGATGGAGGTCCACAAGATCGCGCAGCTCGGGATTTCGCAGTCGCCCGAAGGCCGCCGCATCTTCCCGCGCATGACCGTGCTCGAGAACCTTCAGATGGGCGCAACCGTCAGCGACCCCAAGTATTTCGACCAGGACTTGGCCCGCGCCTTCAAGATGTTCCCCATCCTGGAGAAGCGCCAGGCCCAGCGCGGCGGCACGCTGTCCGGCGGCGAGCAGCAGATGCTGGCCATCGCCCGGGCGCTCATGTCCCGCCCGCGCCTCCTTCTGCTGGATGAGCCGTCGCTGGGCCTGGCGCCCCTCATCGTCAAGCAGATCTTCGAAGCCATCAAGGAACTGAACCGCACCGAGGGCCTCACCGTGTTCCTGGTCGAGCAGAACGCCTTCCACGCGCTGAAGCTCGCCCACCGCGGATATGTGATGGTCAACGGCCGCATCACCATGTCGGGCACCGGCCGGGAGCTTCTCTCGAAGCCCGAGGTCCGCGCCGCTTATCTCGAAGGAGGACATTGAGCCATGTCGCTCTTCGTCGAAGACAATCTCTGGATCTTCTTCATCATGACCGTCTTCTTCGGCGGCGGGGCCGCCTTCCTGGCGGGCCGCGGCCTGGCCATGAAGTGGCGTCCCATGTGGATGCCGCTTCTGGCCATGGTGCCGCTGACGGCGGGTCTGCGCTTCCTGCACTTCGCGCTGTTCGAGGCCCAACTCACCTCGCTCCACTATTTCCTGACCGACTTCATCGTGCTGCTGGCAGCCTGTTTCCTCGGATACCGGACGACGCTGGCGAGGAAGATGGCCCGGCAGTATCCGTGGCTGTATGAGCAGGCCGGTCCGTTCGGGTGGCGTGCAAAGGGCTAAAACACCAATTTTTCAAGGCATTTTCCCCCTTTCCAAGGCTTCCGCTTTGCGCAAGTATGGCGGGGGACGGCAGTTGAGACACACGCACAGGGAGACTTTGAAGATGAAGAAATACATTTTGGCCGGCATTGCCATGAGCTTCGGCGCTGCGCTGAGCGCATCGACGGCTCTGGCGGATCTGGTCGTCGGCATCGCTGGTCCCTTCACCGGCCAGCTCGCTGCCTATGGCGAGCAATATACCCAGGGCGCCAAGAAGGCGGTCGAGGACATCAACAAGGCGGGCGGCATCAACGGCGAGAAGCTGGTGCTGGAAATGGGCGACGACGCCTGTGACCCGAAGCAGGCCGTGAACGTGGCCAACCAGCTCGCCTCCAAGGGCGTCAAATTCGTGGCGGGGCATTTCTGCTCCGGTTCCTCGATCCCGGCCTCCAAGGTCTATGAGGAGGAAGGCATCCTCCAGATCACCCCGGCCTCGACGAACCCCAAGTTCACCGATGAGGGCGGCTGGAACGTGGCCCGCGTCTGCGGCCGCGACGACGCGCAGGGCAAGGTGGCGGGCGCCTTCCTGGCCAAGAGCTATGCCGGCAAGAAGGTGGCGATCGTCGACGACAAGTCCGCCTATGGCAAGGGCCTGGCCGACGAGACCCGCAAAGCCATGAACGCGGCCGGCCTCACGGAAGTGCTGAACGAATCGATCAACGCCGGCGAGAAGGACTATTCCGCCCTCGTCTCCAAGCTCAAGGATG
>VFQT010003070.1_pt1 | contig 15853 bp, 12 predicted proteins | sample 3512381 | NCBI WGS metagenome assembly VFQT01 (sample SAMN10412376, study PRJNA504923) | tailings metagenome | isolation source: Relicate 2 Philex TSF3 active mining site | place: Philippines: Tuba, Benguet | collected 2017-08-29 | reverse complement strand
GATTATTTTAATATTTTTATAGTAATTAAACCAAAATGCCCAAACTCAATTTTAAGAATAATCAACAACCAATTTCTTTCCAAGAATTGAAGATTGAATTGCCCCCTAACACTAACCACGGCTCCGTTGTTGGAATCTGTCGCGCACTTCAAGCAACCAGTTCCGGTTTTGTTAAATACAATGTAGTTTCTTCTGGAACTGCGACTACGATTACCCTAACAGGACCCGCATCACAAGCGATGTTTGATATACTATCAAACAGGCTCTCTTTTGAGATACCGCATTCCCATATGGTCGTCAAAAAGCTCTTTGAAATCCTGAACATTACGACAGCATATTTCACCGAAACTGAGAAATATTCATCAATGATTACGGTAGTCGGAGACAGGAAAGTCGAATTGAAGAAAGAGATTTTGGACTTCATTAAGAAGTATCTGTTTGAGTGTCCTCCAATAATGACTAAAATCATTCTGGAAAAGAACCCTGATATCAAACCGAAGAATGTAATCGGATGTGGCGGAAGCACGATTGTCTATTTTGAAGAAGATGCTGTTTATGACAAGTTTCACGAAATTTTTCAAACGATCCCCAATTTCATCCAATTTGTTCAGTATGACGCAAAAACTCATCACAAAGATGTTATTATTCGAATTTGTAATGAGCAAAACCCGAATCACAGGGCGTGTCATTCTGTGAATCCAAATAAGGATGGAGGAAGAATCACTATTTTAGCAATTGAAAATGTGGAAGATATTAAAGCAAATATCGAGGCGGAAATTGCGAAACTGGACAAGACTTCTTCAACCAGCGCGATTGACTCACTTTTAGAAGAGGACGACACCATCGGATCCGCCTAAAAAAGTGGATTTTATTTTGATTTCGTAAAAAAATAAATAATTATTTTATAATAATAGAACAATGAGCTCAACTGTTTATAGTGTCCCATATGATATCAAAACATATGACTGTCCCGCCTGTAATACGAATGTTCCATGCTTGAAGTGGCGGGAAGGCGCCAGCGGGTTTAAGTGCGAGAAGTGCTGGGAAACCTCACCAGAGCATTCAAACTCTGTCTATGAGATGATTGCCGAGAAAATCAACTCAATTCTCCGACGATAAAGCAGGAAATAATAACTTAAAAAGAAAACGCGAATTCTTTTTAAAATGAAAACCCTCGTTGAAAAATACCGGCCCAATTCAATAAATGAAGTATTCCTCGATGAAAAAAATATGAACTGTATTCAATCATTCATTGATAAGCAGAATTTCCCGAGCCTCTTATTTTACGGGCCCTCGGGAACCGGTAAAACATCAACCATCATCGCTATGGCCAAAGAAATTTACAAGGAGAAATATAATCTGATGGTTTTAGAACTCAATGCCAGTGATAACCGAAATATCCAAGTCGTCCGGAAAATAATAAAGGAGTTCGCGAGTTCAAAGACCCTATTCAACACCGGCTATAAGTTGATTATTTTGGATGAAGTGGATAGCATGACGAACGACGCGCAGTTCTGTTTAAGGAGGATTATGGAGACATACTGTAATAATGTCCGCTTTTGCTTCATCTGTAATTTCATTGGAAAAATCATTCCGGCGATTCAGTCGCGATGCTCGAAATTTAAGTTCTCTAATTTAGAATCGACCCAAATTTCATCACGTCTTGGGGAAATCATGAAAGAGGAGGCGATTTCGATTGAACCGAATATATTGGAGATGATTATTCAATACTCGAATGGGGACATGAGGAAAATACTGAACTATATCCAATTATTCCGGTATCACGCTTGTAATAAGAATCCAGAAAATTATTATTCCCTCTTGCGTATTCCAAATAATGATTACATTCGGGGATTTTTAGAAATAAAAAATAGGGATGACGCATATTCTTATTTTATTGCTGGGTTAGAAAAAGGGTATTACGATACGGAAATATTCACGCAATCACTTTATAAAATACTGGTTTCGCGACTGAATGATGATAAAATTGGGGAAGACGACTTCATTAGATATGTTGAAAAGTTGGTCTTTATTGACAAAAATCCGAAGAAAATAATGAATTATTCTGCTTACGTTGATTTTTTTATTGTTTGATTATTATATAAATGGAACCGGCGCGAAAGTTTAAGATAATCGTTAATTCAAAAGAATGTGGGACGTGCTCGGGGGCGACACCGAGTGCGGTTGCGAAGAAGGTCGTTAAAAAACTGTGCGGGACTTCAAGCAAGGCGGTCCGGTTTAGCTTGAAGGAATGTAAGCGCGGGTGTGAGAGAGTGTGTGGGCCTTATCAGGGGCGGATGGAAAAGCTGGACCGGCCATACAAGCGGGATGGGAAGACAATTACACATCGGGTGGTTTGCGAGAAAGTTCAGAAAATGAGAGGGGGGCGGGAATTAGTGACTGATGATTTTAAAAAAACATATGATGATGGTAATTTTAAATTTGTCAAAATTGGAAGAAAACCATATATATTTTTTGGTCATTTTCATCTTGGATATACGAGTGGTTATAAGTATGTTATTTTTAATAATGAAATATTTGGGAGTAATAAAACGATTAGTATAATGGGAATAACACCAATGACCCCCTCTATTAATAATTCTCGTAAAATGATTAAAAAAACGCCCCCTATTATTATTCCTAAAAATATTACATTAAATAGCAATTCAAGTGAAAATATACGCTTTTCTCAAATATTAACAGAATTCTTAAAAATTCTAATAACAGATGATAAAGGTTTTCATTCTGTATTAGATAATTTTTTTGATAATTTGACGGAATTATATAAAGAATTAAATAAGGAAGAGCACAAGAATGATTATAAAACTATAAAAAAATATTTAGAAATATTACTTTTTGGTATATTACCAATTATAAATATATCTGTAAATGAACCAATCAATAATTCACAACCATTAAAAATATTTAGTAACTTTACTACATTTAAAAATAATAGTGATCGTACCGGATTATTTGAAACTGCTGAATCATATATTAAATCTTTAAAAGAACAAAATAGAAGTAATTATGAAGAAATAAAGAAACATATTGAATCATTAAAAAAAGGTGATATTATGAAAATATTTGATTCTTTTTTTTCTAATAGCGAAATTCAGGAAAGAATTAAAAAAAACGAGGGATATAAGATGCCTCAACGTGGAATATTAGAAGAAAATGAATTTAAAAATATTAGTAGTATTAAAGGAAACAATATATTCATGTATTGTAAAAACTTACTTTTATTTAAATTAAAAGAAGCAATAGAAATCCTGCAACAGGAAAAAAACGAAAATGAAAATAAAAAAGCAAAAGCAAAAGCAAAAAAAGAAATTCATAATTATTTTAAAAAGATTCGATTAGAAAATACTAAACACATAACTAATGATTATTTATTATCTTATTTAAAAAACCAGAAAGGTATCAGTTTATCTGATGAAGTATTAATCAATCTTATTAAAGATAAACACAAATTTATTAAGAACCAAATAAATAAATCAATACATAAACATATGGAAAATAATAATATAAAAATTCAAAATGTTTATAATAACATTCCAGAAAATGAAATGACCTATTATGAAATGTTCTTTGAAGAAGGTAAAAGACAAGCAAAATTATTAAAAAAACAACAAACAGAAACAATAAACAACAACGGAAACAACAACAATAACGGAAACAACAACAACAACAACAACAACAACAACAACAACAACAGCAACGAATAATTAACAAATAAACCCACCAAATAATATAATTTTTTATTACCTATAAAATTATGTCATATATAAAAAACCACAATAAACCATATTTCTTAAACTCCACTTTCCCCCCAAATTTCAAAACCGGTTTAAAAAATGTAAGCGCCCTTCTTGTCCCCCATGCTGGTTCCGCTTTTGTCAAAGAAATACTCGACTTCGCCTTCGATAAAATAGATATCTCCGCATTCAATAAAATCATTCTTCTCACTACCAATCACTCCACCAGCGACAATTTTCAAATGGACAACCCAATCCAGCGCATAAAACTCAACCAAATCAGTGGTATTCCAACGAGCCAAACCTTTTTCAAACGCGAACAGATATAAATCATATTATGATTTATATCTCTTGAGTTCATATATGACTATGTCATATATGAACTGAACACTCCCATTTATCAATCCTTCCGTATTTAGAAAAAATAGGTTATACGTGTTCCATAATCGCGGTCGGGGAGTTTTCTCCTGAACTCGCCCGCATTATAGAAGCAGAAATGGACCGCGCTTTACTGATTGTAAATACTGACCTATTACACTGCGGGCCCAATTACGGAGTCGAATGTCCTGCGAATCCCAAAAAAACTAACCTCGCAGTAATTCGCAAAATCATCAGTGGAAAAAAGATATTTTCGAGAGAGATGTGTGGATTTCCAGCGGTCCGACTATTTCTGGAAATTATCCGGCGCCGAAATTATCAATATACAGAGTATATTTACACATCGAGCGATATTCAATCAAATAACCGGACGAACTCAGTCGGATATGCTGGTATTCTCTTTGATAAAAACGAGCCCAATCTGGAATATTATAAAAAGTTCCAATCTCTTCCAAAAATGACGCTGGAATCATTTCTAAGAAGAAATGGCGATGTTCCTTCCCATAAACTTTCCGTTTTCATCCGCGATGTCGAAGGAATATTTACGACGATATATAAAGACGGAAATCTTCGCGGATGTATCGGGACATTCAATCTTCTCGGCGATTTGAATGAGACCATCTCCAACCGAACAATCACGAGCGCCATCCAAGACGGCCGGTTCGCCCCCATCAAAAAATCGGAATTACCGCAACTGACATACAAAATAAATTTCTTGAAGAAGCCGGTAGCAAGTTCGATAAATAAGATGAAGGTCGGAACACATGGAATAACTATTCATTTTAAGGACGGCCGGAGCGCAACATATCTGGCATCCGTATTACCAGAATCATTCGGAATAGATTCAAAGAAGAAACTGATGGACCGATTCAATGCGATTCGAGACAGCCTTCAAGAGAAGTCCCGCGCATCAACAAAGAATATAGATTTCATTGAAATATATGAATGTGTTGAAATATAAATCTTTGATAATAATATAAATGGAACCGACTCGTAAGTTTAAGATAATCGTCAATTCAAAAGAATGTGGGACTTGCTCTGGTCCGACGCCGAGCTCGGTTGCGAAGAAGGTCGTTAAAAAACTGTGTGGGACTTCAAGCAAGGTGGTTAAGTTTAGCTTGAAAGAATGTAAGCGCGGTTGTGAGCGGGTGTGTGGGCCGTATCAGGGCCGGATGGAAAAGCTGGACCGGCCATACAAGCGGGATGGAAAGACTATTACACATCGGGTTGTTTGCGAGAAAGTTCGGAAAATGAGGGGTGGTGAACCAAATTTTTCAATTATTAAAAAAGATATAAAAAACAAATTAATAGCACTTAAACAACAAATTTATCCAATAAATAATAATTATCCTGAACAGAGGAGGATAGAATTTTTAAAAAAAATTAATAAAACAACTAAAAAAGAATTGTTAAAATTGTATAATAATAAATTTATAGAATATCATGTTAATGATCCACTCCAAAATAATCGTTATCAAACCAATAATAATCATCATCAAAAAAAATTGGAGCATTTTAATGAATATTTACAAACTATTATTGATGAAATAATTTCAGAACAAATTAATGTAGATTTACACAGAACAGACCAAAAATATAAAAGATATGGTATTAATAAAAAATATTTACAAATATATTTATATGAAAACATTGATGATAAAAACCCAAAATATAGTATTATAAATTTTAATTTAATTATATTTCATAATGTATCACAAAGAAATGGATTAACTATTTATCGTGTTCCAGTTCAGAGTGCGAATAATTCAAATAATTATCGTGTTCCAGTTCAGAGTGCGAATAATTCAAATAATTATCCTATTATAACAAGCAATAATATTAATACTACTGGATTGTGCAATTTTTTAAAAAATGAATATTGGGTATATAAAAATGAAAATAAATTTAATACTCAAACAGGTAAATTAATCGATATACTTAGAAAATATGATAATACAGATGTATTCAAAAGTTTAAAAGTATTAGATTCTATGTGTCCTGAATTACAACCATTTAATCAAATTACAACTAATTAATAATTATCTTCATTCAACAGTTTATATATGACATTATAGTATATAAACTCTAAAATATAAATCACAACAATATTCGTTTGACAGTTTATATATGACAAAATCATATATAAACTCTAAAATAATAAATCACATCAATCTTAGTTCCATATTAAAACTTTTAGTATATAACAACATAAATGATAATCAGTCAAGAAAAGAAGCGCGGACGCAAGAAAAAAGTAGTAGATCCCCCTCCTCAAAAAACCCCCGAGCAAACAAGCATCGGATATTACGAATCCACTTTTCTAACGAACCGTGAAAAGGCCCGAATGAAAAAATACGGGATAATCGGTTATGAGCTAATCGTCGAAATATTCAACAACATATGTTTTGCGAAAAACATCCCGAACCTTCTCATCCACGGTGAGAGTGGCTCCGGAAAATCATATCTTACCAATTATCTACTTCATGCGCTATTCAAGTCCCATTTTAAGGAGCGCGTCCTCTATATGAGCATCCACGACGAGCGCGGTATATCGACAATCCGCGACAAAATAAAAGCCTTCTCCAACATCCAAGTAAAAGAATACAGCGATGTCCCCAGTGTCAAAGTCATTATCTTCGACCAAGCGGAGTATATCTCATTAGATGCTCAGAATGCCCTTCGTCGAATCATCGAGACCTCCAACAATATAACCCGCTTCATATTTATTACGCAAAACACGCGCGCCATTATTGACCCTCTCCTCTCCCGCTGTATCCACCTGAACTTGAATACGAGCATTCAGAAGGGTCGAATAGACAGATATGTTGAACTATTTCCGGCGATTCCCCCCGCAAAAATAAGAGAGATTTGCGAAACATACAATAATTTCGGTCGCGAAATTCACGAGATGGAGCTTTTAGAACTAACTGCGGATTCAATTTCCCCAGCGGAGAATATAATTTCAGACGAGAATTGCGACAATTTAGTCCAACTATTCAATAGTCCGGATTCCAAAATGGAGGATTTTATCCAATTTATTGATGACCACCTGCGAAATGTGAATATTGCGCTATCATTAAAGAAAATATACGCCCGCTTTCGAAAGTATAGTTATTATTTCTTGGACTACGAGATGAATTCGAACAATGATTCCAACGAGAACCTTTTCCTCCTGAACCTCTTCATGAAATGTAAAAACAATATAGAAAAAACATGATATATATTATCACATCACAACATGACTATTTTCGCTTTAAAAGAACATAATGAGTGGGTCGCCGTCGATTTAGGAGCCGGTCTCTTCTACAAGCTTGAATTGAATCCAGATTCCCAACTGGACCCATACGATTCCGTTGAAATCGCCGGTGATTCAACTGAATCAGAAGCCCCGACTGACCTCTTATTAAAAAAATACAATTTTTTAAAATTTGGCGGTTGTAAAATGGCCACGAAGAAGCCGTCCTCTTCAAAAAAGATATTCGGAATCATTGATTACACAAATAAAACGCAATACGGAAAAAAAGATAATAAGTTTATTACTCTTTTCCGCCCCCTCTCCTTTTCAACAAGCACCCTCCTCCTTATAAAAACGAACTCCCGTCTCCATCACAATGTATATGCCTTCGCAGAGCAGGATTCAAGCGCAGATATTCTGAAATGTGTATCCGTTTGTGGAAATGTTGGGGCCGATCAACTTGATATAATGTCCCCCTTTTACTTAACTGACACAGTCCCTAAGCGTTGGAAGTCGCCAGTTCAGATAACTGAAAATACGAGTGCCATCGATATGACAACAAAAGCCGTATTTTCGATTGATGGGGATTCCACACTCGATGTGGATGATGCAGTCCATTATGAATACGCCGACGGTTTCCATTGGATTGGCGTTCATATCGCAGATGTTTCCATCACACTCGATTCCATGGATGAAATGACTCGCCGGACCTTTTTGGAGCAAATGGCGGCGAATACGTCATCAATATATCCAGAAGGAGTTAATAAAATAGATATGATTTCAAAGGATGTCGGGGAAAACCAGTGTAGCTTGGTCGAAGGCGCCATCCGTAATGTTATATCAATCATTTTCCAATTTGACGAATCATATGCTCTTCTTGATTCCAAGCTAATACATGCGCGGATTATAAACCGCCGGAAGATGACCTACAAAGGCGCCGACCGCATTTTTACAAATAAGAAGCTGGAAGATTTGCCGGAGAACCGCGACCTTTATATGGTTCGGTTGATTATGGATAAGCAACGCACTCATGCGACTTCCGGACCGGAATACGGGGATATTCCTGAGGAGTGTATTAGTCGCGCGATGGTGGCGAAGCTGATGATTCTTTACAATACGCACATCGCGAAATATTTATATGAAGCAAACCCGCTTAGTATCCTTCGCGTCCATTACCGGTCCCCAAATGAAACAGATGAAGAGCAGTTTGTCCCAAATGATGTTTTACCTATTATTCAAAGAATGAAGTCGTATAAGGGGTATTATAGAGTAGCGGGTGATTGCGCACCGGAGGATGCTGTTCATTCATCACTGGGCCTAACTTATTACACCCACGCGACGTCCCCCATAAGGCGATTCGTCGATTTATGGAACCAGATATGCCTGAAAAATGCCCTTCCCTCCAGTTGCGGTTTCAACATTCGCGACCATATTCACTCCATTAATTGGAAAAATGTTATGATAAAGAGGGCGTATGAGCAGATGAATTTGGTCAATATATTTCAAGCAAAACGGAATGAGCAATTGGACCAATCATATGAAGGTGTAATTATTGATATTGATAATGATTCAGTAAAAATATACATTAAAAAGTTGAACCGAAGTTTTATGTTTCGCGTATATAATAAAGGAACCGCGAATATTCTTGATTATTGCGCGACCGATAAATACATCAAATTCATGCGCCACGATTATCATACATTACAGCTTAAACTATATCAAAAGATTGTCTGTCGCATTTTTATAAAGACTGACCAGTATGCGTGGTCAAACAAGGTCGCAATTGAGCTATTAGAGCCATCATTCTCCGATTTTTTGCTCGGGTAAATTCAACTCAAAAATCGAAGACCGATTTGAACATTCTGGACAGCAACGTCGTTCCTTATCCAAATGCGCATCGCATATAATATGACCACACACAAAATAAGCATTGAAAACGCCATCGCAATTCAAGCAACATTTTGTCGGGAGCAATACGCATAAAGAGGCCATTCCAACTTTTTTGGTTGCGTGATGAAGTGCCCCAGTGTGCCCGCATTTGTGCGTTCCTTTCCAGCTGGTCGTGTATAGATTACCGCAAGTGCTGAATGCGCGTATATCGCTACCGCGCCATAAATCAATTTTTGACATATCAACTCCACGCTTTTCAAAAAACCGAGTGAGACACTCTTTTTCATTCGATTTCATTTGGATAAATGCTTCATCGCGTTTTCGGCGCTCTTCTAAAAAAACGGTGAGCGCTTGATTACAGGGGTCCAAAATATCTATTGGCGAGTATTCACACCGACACATTGGACACTTTTTTTGAAGAGTCAGTGCGCGACTCAAACAGCTCCTACAAAAGGAATGTCCGCATCCATCTGCGATTCGAACAATATCTTTCGCGGAAGTTTCGCAACAGATTGAGCAAATATCATCTTCCAAACAGCAATCCTCAAATTCGTATTGATATCCTTCTTTCAGTAGGATTAAAATCACCCAGAGATACACGTTGATAAATCGATCGACTTCATCGTGATAGACACTAATGCTAATCGGAAAATCGGGGAGAGTTTGTCTAACGTCAAACATCTCTTCAAGTGGCAATTGTATTCCAATATCGAGAACTGATTTGATAAGTTCTCGATATTGTCGGTATATATCTTGCTGGAAATCATACAATCTCGGAACAAATTCACGAACACGAATTAAAAAAGTCCGATTAATTGAGCGAATAATTCTCTCAAAATCTGAACGGTCCGATAGTCCATCTTGTCCATGATATTCATGATATGTTGATGGAACATTTGAATAACGCATTAACCAGTCGTCCCAAATAAGTAAAATTACAGAATGAATGCTGTCAATTTCATGATAATTTGATGAAGAGGAGCGAAGGTATGTATGAATACTTTTCATAAGATCAGATATCGATGTGAATCGACTGAAATGACAGCCATCAGTCCTTGGTTCAGATGATTTAAGAATCATCTGAAATATGTTTTCAAGTTTTCTATCTAAAAAAGACATTTTATTTGTTGAACGGACGATTGTTATTTTATTCAATTTTTATAAAAATTGATGGTGAATCAAACGCATTTTTTTATGTAATTACGTCGATGATAGTTCAATGGAGAATACCTGTTTTTTTAGGAGCGATCGCGGGTTCGAATCCCTGCCATCGACGCCCACGGCTTTGCTAAGTAGAGTTTTAGTAATGTTCACCCGCCTTCGCTCGCAGAGCCAACTCCGGTGGAAATTTCTATTATTTTTCTTGGTATGTTGTAAGACCGTTATAATTTCTCAATCAATTCATAATGATGAATATACAAGCTATTGAAGCAACCAATTCCGTAAATCAGATTTTCAAGTAGGACGTTTATCTTTTCTTGAAGTTCGCCCAAGTTGAAATTGACGCACACTTTCAATACTTCATTACAGATGTCCCGAATCTTGAATATACTCTTCACGAAGTTCCCATCAAAATTATTATAGACGCGCAATACTTCAATAAGAGGCATCTTTTCAATCCATCTGATAAAAGGGATTACAAAACCGAAGCTAATATTCAGGCGATGCTCCATCTCATATTTATAATAAGTATCCATTATATTTCCATAAGTATACCATACGCTATCCAGCGCCAGTATCACCCCCTCATCCAATTGCGCCCGCGTCTTATCCCAAACGTCATCCTCTCCATCGGGCCCATCCTCAGAAAAACACGCGAAAACGACCCCAATCGTTTTCCAATCGAGCCCATCAAAAAAGCGGTCCTGTATCAGTTTTCCCAAGACGACCTCGCAACAGTTCGATAAAGAGGCCACGATTTTACCGTAAGGCGTGATGACTGGCTCCTGAGTAATTAGCCCGAGTTCCACATTGAAATCCCGTATTTTCTCCAAGTTTATTTCGATTGCGTTCCGGCTATATTCAATGTTTTCATCGACTTTCTTCATTTCCGCCTTCAAATGCTTGCGATATAGGTCATTCTGTATATAGTCCGATGTTGCCTGATTCATCTTCCCGCTTATTTCATCAAACTGCTTTTGTAATTTCTGTTTCGCATTCCCCCGCGCGTTCTCAATCTCGGGCTTTATCTTCATATACAAGCGAACGACCTCTTTTTTATCGGCTGTCAGTTCAACTTCGGGAATCATCCGGAGCGCTTCCTCCAACTCCGCATATTCCCTCTCATAATAGGCGACTCCCATAGTTTGCTCCAAGCCGTAGAGTGTCTTCTTATAAAAGGCTCCGATTTCATCGTATGTGGTCGTGTTTAAGAGGCGCAAAAATGTGTTCGCGGATTCATTATACTGAGACGTTAATTTAAGTGATTTCCCTTTTAACAAACTCAGAATCTCATGCTTGGGCTCAATGGGGCGAAGGGGACAATATATTACATATCCTTCGGGGTCCTTCCCGCGCCGGCCGGCCCTTCCACTCATCTGCATGAACTCATCATACCGCAGGACCCGCGCCCCCTTACCATCGTGCTTCGATAATTCCGTAAATATAACGGACCGCGTGGGCATATTTACTCCGACTGCGAATGTTTCAGTGGCGAACAGGAATTTAATAAGCCCGCGACTGAACAGGACCTCAATGAGCTCCTTCTGGATGGGAAGAAGGCCACTATGGTGTATTGATGTCCCGTATTCAAGCATTTCGAGGAGCTGTAATGTGCTTGGTATATCGCGATAATAGGCCAGATTAGTTGAAAATATCTTATGGACGATGAGGTGCATCTCCTTCGTCTCCTCTGGCGTAAGGAGGCTATTGATGCGTTTCATCATCAGACAGTAGTCGAAACATTTTTTGCGACTGAAAGAGAAGCATATTGAGGGGAATAGCTCCTTCTTTCGCAGAAATTCGGTCAGTGATATAAGGCGGTTCGTCGTTATTGATTGCTTGTCGTAATAGCAATAACACTCGTCAATATTTTTGGCGAAAACACCATCACGGTGATGACGAATAAGCTTAATCTCATTATTCGTGTAAATATAGTGGTGGAGGGGGACAGGGCGCCACGTCGTTCCAATAAGGAGTGTGTCGCGCTCACGACATCGGGCTACCCATTCGCCGAACTCATTCGCTTTATCAATCGTCGCAGAAAGCATGACTAATAGGATGTGCTTGGGGAGCTTCGTTATACACTCTTCCCACACGAAGCCTCGTTCTGGGTCATTAAAATAATGAACTTCATCAAAGATGATACTATGTATATCTGCGAAACTGTCCTGCTCATAATCTAACTTATTCCTGAGTATCTCAGTTGTCATGATGAGAATATCAGCTTCTGGATTAAGCTTGATATCGCCGGTTAGGATTCCAATTTCATAGTTCGCAAATGTTTTTTTGAAATCAAAGAATTTTTGATTTGAGAGAGTTTTGATAGGACTTGTGTAGATAACTTTCTTACCGATATGGACGGCCAATGCGATTGTATATTCGGCTATTGTAGTCTTTCCGGCAGCAGTATGTGCTGTTATCAATACGTTTTTCTCATTTTCAATTCCCCAACATCCGTTCATTTGAAAATCATCAAGATGATAAGGGAAATTATGGATGAAAGCTACTTCATTTCGTTTGTCTGGAATTATTAAACTCATATTATTTATTTACTAATTATAGACTTATCTTTTTATATCGTTTTTTATTTAAAACAAATTTACTATTATATTTATGGAAAATAAGTCATTTACATTTGAAATTGAAGATAGTGAAAAGTATGTCGTATCAAAAATTTATAAGCAGACTAAAATCCCAACTCAGATACTCTATCATAAGATATTCATAGAAAATGCTAATAATACATCTTCAGGTTATGTCATCAAGGAACAAGTGGGCAAAGGCGGAGCGTCAGTTGTTTATAAAGGTGTCATTAAAGATACTGATGAAACAATTATAATAAAAGAATTAAAAACGAATAATTTACACAAAGTTAAGCGCGAAGTGAATATATTGAAACTATGTAAGAATATTCCCAATATTATTCAACTTCTTGACTTTTTCGTCAATGATGACTGCTATTATTTATTATTTCCATATTACAATTGTAATTCCAGCCGGACCATTTTTTACAATTTCACCCAAATAGAAATTAAAATATTCATGAAAAAGTTTTTAGAAGCGCTTGAAAAGCTACATAAGAAAGGAATTATTCACAGGGATTTAAAGCCCGGAAATATTCTTGTTAAATCGTGTAGTGATTTTTATATTATCGATTTTGGAATAAGTGATTTTTATATGCCACATCGAAAATTCGATACAAAATTGGGGACTCGCAATTTTAAGGCGCCCGAACAATTAATTAATATTAAAGGATTTGATTATGGTATAGATATATGGGCATCTGGTTTAATATTCGCAGAAATATATTTTGGCCGATACCCCTTCTGGAAGCCGGAAGAAGATATTATCATTCTGGAAAACATCTATAATTTAGTAGGAAGTGATAAATTTAATGAATTTATAAATGAGTATAAAACGGGAGGAGTCTATCATTTCTTAAAGAATAGGGTTGAACCGGCAAATTTAGAGACCTATTTTGAAAGAAAGACAACTGACTCTATTCGAAATAACACAGAAGAAAATAAAAAAGCATTTGATTTGATTAAGAAAATGTTGGAGATTGACCCACGGAAGAGAATAACTGCGCATGATGCATTGAAGCATCCATATTTCGCAAATTAAAAAAACGGATTTTAATAAAATTAATGCTTATTAATTTAATGGAATATCAGGAGGAAGTGGTTTCAGAGTCGAAACAATACACAAATTTGGAAAATTATGATTTTCCAGTTTTTTATTATAAACATAACAAGGCCCAATTTTATTTCAAGCGGTTGTGTTTAGAGGTCGGGAAGATGTGTCATATTGTCGGAGAAAAGAAAACAGGGAAAACTCTGTTTATTAAAAGTTTATGTGGTTTAGAGTGTCCGCAAGATAAACCAATTAATACTGTTTTTCTGAATTATAATATAACATATAAGCCGGAAATTGTTCAGTGTAATAATGATACTATACTTTTAAAGGAATATATCAAATTGAAGAAAATAAATAATTACCGAATATTTGAAATGGCGCCATTTATGAACATGAAAATGATTGATATTCCAGAGGAAAAAAAACAGGTATTAGGGTTTTTATTAACACTGAAAAAAGATTCACTATTTTATATGATTGATATTTCCATTGAAAATGTTTCAAAAGAAACGCTAAAAAAGATGGTAGATGTTTTTCGCACGTTTTGCGAGAAGAATAATAAAATTGGATTGATTACTACTGCAACCGCATCATCCGATTTAATTTCTCAAACGGATAGCGTATATAAGTTAACCAAAAACATGGAGAATGAATATTATGGGGAACAGTTAGTCTAAGTGCGAATAATTTATAGCTTATTTGTTATTTGTGTGTTTCTAATATAGAGTAGCTGGACTGGCTCATCATTCTTATTAGTGGGCAATCTCTCAATGATATCTACTATATCGAATCCTTTTACGACTTCCCCAAATACGACGTGCTTTCCATCAAGGAAGTGGTTATCTGCGAAGTTGATGAAAAATTGGGACCCGTTTGTATTGGGGCCGGAGTTAGCCATTGATAGCGTGTATTTCTTATTGGGAATTGTCAGATTTTCATCAGGGAACTTGGGGCCGAATATGGATTTTCCGCCAGTTCCGTCGGCGTTTTCATAATCTCCAGTTTGGAACATGAATCCCTTGATAAGGCGATGAATAACACAACCTTTGTATTCAATCTTGGAGAGGGATTTGAAGTTTTCACAAGTTCGTGGGCATTCATTTTCATAAAGTTTAATATAAATATTACCAATTTCTATTTCTTTATTTTCTTCTGGGCTTGACGCGATATTCAAAACAATGTATTCTTCATTTTCTGGTTCTTCTCTTGTATCTTTTTCTATATGAAAATTTTCTTCTATTTGCTCATTTGAATCTGGTTCTGGTTCATCATTCTTGATTTTTGGCTTACCAAAAAACCATCCCATTATTTTATCCCTTTTCGTATAGAGGATAAATAATAAAAGGACTCCAACAGCTATAAGAATCCATTTATAGTTCATATTGAAATATAATGTTTTGTCTTTAAGTTGAGTTTATATAGGAGTTTTATTGTCTTAATTATTGATTTCGTATTCCAAATACATCCTGATGATATATCAATCGCCTGATACCATATATATATTTCAAGGTGTTTTTTATTGAAAAATAAACTGGAATATTTTATATATGGATTAAATTCAATTCCTCCATAATCTTTTGCGACTTTTTTCCAATCTATTGCGGTATAATTGAAATATATTTTGGAATTTGGGTCCATATTCATTTTTTTCCTTTTTCCTTTGGTAGTTTTATATTTTCTTGTAAATAATGCGACATCATCTAACGTTTTTATTTGTAATATTTTATTAGAATCTGGATTTCTTAAGTTTGTAAAAATATTTTCATTTAGCTCAATTTTATGAATGTAATCTTTTATT
>VFQT010003067.1_pt1 | contig 15865 bp, 13 predicted proteins | sample 3512381 | NCBI WGS metagenome assembly VFQT01 (sample SAMN10412376, study PRJNA504923) | tailings metagenome | isolation source: Relicate 2 Philex TSF3 active mining site | place: Philippines: Tuba, Benguet | collected 2017-08-29 | reverse complement strand
GGCACTGACAGGCGTTGCGGCGCTCTCGATGCGTTTTCTCAAGGAGCGCTGGGGAGCGCTGGGGTTTACGCTTCTCGGATGGGCAACCCCGATGTTTATCCTCGGGATTTGTACGGCATTCCTGCCATCGTCGAGCAGCGAAGCTATTGGTTTCATCGCCCAAACGACCGTGTTTGACTACAGCCAGGCGCCGAACACAAGCCATTGGATTTTGACTGCAGTGGCCGGCGCGGCGTGTTGGATTGTCGCGCGCTGGAAGCGCTGACTTTACGCCCTAAGCTTCGACGGTAATCGTCAGGCCCGGACCCGGCTTTGGATAGAGGATGCGTGTGGCGCCGGCATCAAGGAGTGCCTTCACCGTGCGTTCTTTGTCGAATGTAACAGCGAGAACCGTCCCACCCTGTCCTGCGCCGGCAAGCTTTGCCGCGAGTGCCCCGCCATTCATTGCGGCAGCCGCGAGACGGTCACACGCATCCCCGCTTGCGCCAAGCCGCTGCTGAATCTTCAGGTTCTCGTTCATCGATGCCGCAAGCGTTTCCCAGTCGCCATTTAGCAGAGCTGCTTTCCCATGACGGGCGAGGGCGGCAAGATGCGTGTAGGCATCCACGACTTCAGGGTCGCCATCCAGCCACCGGAGGCGGACAGGTTTGTGCGCGGTTCCAGAGTGGTGGGCAACTCCCGTGTTTGCAAGGACGAGGGGAAGGTCATCGGTGCCGCCTGGGATAAGGTCGGCAAGTGGCTCAATCGTTGCGAATGGCATTGTATCTGCTTCGAGATGTGAGCCTTTATCCCGGAAGTCGATATAGTTGAACCCACCGAACACAGCCATATATTGGTCCTGAAAACCGCAAATCACGCCGAGCTGGTTGTACTCAATGTTACGAATGGCTTCCGCGATACTGTGTTTAACCAACTTCTGCTGAGCGGTCAACGCGCCGTAAACGGCGGCCATCAGTGCGGTAGATCCAGCGAGGCCAGCCTGCATCGGGATGTCGGTTTGGGTTGTGAGCGTAAAGCCATGACCTACAGGTGGGATGGCGATATTCATCCCACGAAGAACTGCCTTTGCAAGGTCAAGACGGTCGCCTTTGGGCTCAAGGTCATCGGGTGTGCGGATAACCTGGGAGACTGCACCGCCATCCGCCTGAAGGGTGATGACATCCGCGGCTTCCAATATTGCCGTCGCACGCTCTGAGAGAGAGCAGCTAAGAACGCTGCCACCATACATATCGGTAGGGTTACCGAGCACTCCGCAGCGGCCCGGGGCCGTGGCAATCACACGCATTTTGCAGTCATCCTTATTGGTTTCAACCTAGAACCCAGTATACGGAGGTGTGGGCTGTCTTGCCGATGTTGGCCCATCAGGCTATACTTACCAAGGTGCGTGCGTAGCTGTATGCACATTCCGTCGTGTGGCCAAGTGGTGAAATGGTAGACACGTCCGCCTCAAAAGCGGATGCGAAAGCGTGTCGGTTCGAGTCCGACCTTGGCTATTCGACGCATGCAGTGCGGTCCGCTCCCTGAAAGGAACCGGCGCATGCGACGTTTTTCAAACCTTCCTCCCGTAGCTTGGATTGCCATTTTTGCTGTTGCTTTCCTCGGGATAATTCTTGTCACGAATAAGCCATCATCCTCAGTATTCGAAGGTTACGAAATGACGGATGGCCCAAAGTACTCTGTCACGACGCTGGATGGCAAAACCGTCTCCAACGACTCGCTCAAGGGCAAAGTCGTTCTCCTCAACGTCTGGGCATCCTGGTGCGGTCCGTGCCAGGCGGAATTTCCTGACCTGATTGAGCTTCAGGAAAAGTATGGCGACAAGGGCTTCACAATTGTCGGCCTCGCATGGAATGATCAGGAGGCAAACATCCGCAAAATGGTTGCTGACAGAAAGCTGAACTACCCAATCGCAATGGCCGGTCCCGAGCTTGGTGAGGAACTGGGTGGCTTACAATCCATCCCTGTCAGCATTCTTATCGATCAGGATGGCAAGACCCGCTACGGTGCAGTTGGTTTTGACCCAAAAGACAGACCAAAGGAAAAATACGGTCGGATGATCCGCCATTTGCTCAAAATCAAAGAGTAGACGCGTCGAAGGACACACCGAACTCCACCTGTTGAACGAACAATGGGTGGAGTTCTTTCTTTGTCAGCAGAGCGAAACCGCCAGCACATTCTGTCGAGAGTTTTCACTATAATCCTAACGCACCAATACATCACGACTACCGAACAACCTCCCGGGTTAAACTGACCCCATGCGAGTACGAAAAGCCGTTATCACTGCCGCTGGCCGCGGAACCCGGATGTTTCCCGCGACACGCGCCATCCAAAAGGAAATGCTCCCGATAGTCGATCAGGATGGACTGGTTAAACCCACCATCCAAATGATTATTGAAGAATGCATCGCAAGCGGTATCGAAGAGATTTGCATTGTCGTGGAGCGGGGCGGTGGCGCAGCATTTCGTGACCATTTCCGGACAATCACCGATGATGAACTTAAAGGCTTCTCAGGCAAAGCTTGGGCCATCGCCGAAGCCGACAAGCTTGCCGATATGGCATCCCGCATTTCATATGTCGAGCAGCCCAGCCCGGAAGGCTTTGGACACGCCGTGCTTCAGGCAAAGGACTTTGCTGCGGGCGAGCCAATCGTCCTTCTCCTTGGCGACCATGTCTACACGACTCCCGATGGCGTTAAACCCTGTATCCGCCAGGCGATTGAAGCTGCCGAAGCCAGCGGCGGCAGCATCACCACCGTCCGGCTGGAACCTGAAGCCAGTGTGGGAGTAACCGGTATCGTAAAGTGCGATGTACCTGCCGGGGAGACGCCGGCCCTGAGTACGGCATTACCAATTCTGAAGCTCCAGGAAAAGCCAAGCATCGATGATGTCCAAGCCCTAAAGACGAATGGCCTGCCAGAGCAGACCTACCTCGGCCACTTTGGCATCCATGTCTTCACCGCCGAGATTTTCGAGAGTCTCCAAGCCCTAGTGGATGGCAATATCCGCGTAAAGAATGAGTTTCAGCTCACGAGTGGCCAGGAAGGTCTGCTGGAACGTTCCAAGGCCGGCACGGCTCCCGTATACTCTGCCTGTATCCTCAATGGCACGCGGTGGGACATCGGGATGCCCGATGAATACCTGTTGACCCTTGCTGAATTCGGCCGGCGTGGCCCCTACAAGAATGCATAAAGGAAGTCTTGCGATGCAGCAAAATCCAACCAACTACAACAGCCCCGAAGCCCATGCAGATGGACGGGTAACATTTCGCCTCTACGCTCCCGGCGCTAAGACCGTCGCGACCGTTGGCGCATGGGACAACTGGCAGCAGCACAAAATGTCCCGGGATGCCGCCGGCCTCTGGTCAGTAACGCTTGGCCCACTTGCAAATGACATCTACGAGTACAAATTCTCCGTGGATGGACTAGACATTCTCGACCCCAAAAATGGCGAATTCCGCCCGATGACAAACCGTGTCGAAGTCAACCGCGGACGCAAGGACATTGTCTGGCAGCCACAAAATGTCCCACACGGCACGATCACTGTCATGCCGTATGACTCAAAGTCCGCGGGTATTCAACGCCGCGCACACATTTACACTCCTCCGGGGTACGAAGAAGCACGCCGAGAGCGCTACCCAGTCCTTTACCTCCTCCACGGTTCCGGAGACAATGACTCGCACTGGAGCTCCGGGCTTGGACGGGCAAATGTCGTCATCGATAACCTCATCGCACAGGGAAAAGTCCCCCCGATGATTGTTGTGATGCCGCACGGTCACATCTTCTACCAAGGAAAACCAACGCCACAGGATGCCATCGAGCGCGATATCGTCGAAGACCTCCTCCCGCTTGTGGATAAGCGCTTCAGAACATCCAAGCGGCGCGCGATGTGCGGTCTCTCGATGGGCGGCGGGCAAACGGTCACTATCGGGATGAAACACCCGGAACTATTTAGCGCATTCGGCATTTTCAGTGCCGGAATCTTCAACGGTCCACAGTTTGAAACCGCGATTAGCACATTTGAGAAGAGTGTCCGTGACCCGGCAAAGCAGCCGTTGATCTGGGTTGCTATCGGTAAGGATGACTTCCTGATGCGGCAGTACGGCGAGCTGAAGACCCGCCTCAACCGTAACCTGAAGGCGACGTATGTTGAGACCGAAGGCGGACATGTCTGGCATCTATGGCGCCAATACCTTGCCGACTTTGCGCCTCTCGCGTTCAAGTAAACGACAGCACTTAACCACGAAATGCAGCCACCGAAAGCATCCCATCCCATTTTCAGGATGCCTCTCCGGTGGCTCTTTCTCATTTTGAGCATTGGTATCAGTGCAGGACTGAGCAGCGCGCTTTTTCTTTGGTCTCTGGACATTGCAACATCCACATTCACGCGCAATCCACAGCTCATTTACGGCTTGCCGGCAGCTGGCGGTCTGATTGCCTACATCACGTACTGGGCAGGAAGTGCTGCAAATCAAGGTAACAACTTCATCATCCGGGCTATCAAAGGGAGCCTTGAGCGTGTTCCGCTCGTTATGGCGCCACTCATTCTCATCACAACGCTGCTAACACACCTTTGCGGTGGTTCGGCCGGGCGCGAAGGCACGGCCGTGCAAATGTCGGGTTCCTTGGCGGACTCGCTGCTGAGCCGGTTTGCGATACCGCAGAGTGAGCGTTCGGTCTACCTCCGTGCGGCGATGGCGGCGGGGTTTAGTGCGGTCTTTGGGACACCATTTGCGGGTGCTGTCTTCGGGATGGAAGTGTCCAAAGTGCGTCAACACCTCCATATGCAATCATTTGTCCCGTGTTTGGCCGCATCACTTGTTGGTGATATCACGTGCAGGCTTACCGGTGTTGGACACGCCCACTATTCGTTGATTGACATCCCAAAATTATCGCCGATGGGCTTCCTCTGGCTGCCAGTCTGCGGGGTTGCCATCGGGTTGCTTGGAATCGTATTCATTGAGGGGCAGCACTTTCTCGCAAAGCTTGGTCCCGACAATGCAGGTGCTTGGAAGCTACGTCCCGTTTTCGGCGGTGTTGTAGTTCTTATCCTCACACTTATTATTGGCACGAACCGCTTCAATGGACTCGGCCTCCCGCTGATTGCGGATGCCCTGTCAGGGGCTACCATCCCAGTCTGGACATTTGCAATAAAGCTTGCATTCACGGTCATCACCCTAGGGAGTGGCCTCAAAGGCGGAGAAGTCACGCCATTGTTTTGTATCGGTGCGCTCTTCGGAAATGCGTTTGCCACGGTCACAGGTCAGGACCAAAAGCTCTACGCGGGTCTCGGGTTTGTCAGCCTCTTCGCCGCCGCAGCCAAAGTTCCGCTGACGTGCTGGATGCTCGCGCTGGAGCTCTTTGGTCCAAGACTGTCCCTCATCGCGATTATTGTGCTTGGTATTGCCTATCTGGTCTCCGGTCGGCGGTCGATCTACGCCGCGCAGTGGGAAGCATCCAGTGAATAAAATCTCACCTTGAATCCGACCGGTCATTGTCGTATTGTTTTCAGTGCACACGTGGTGCTTGCGAACGCATCACAAAAAGGGATTTTTGATTATGGCCACACTCCGCCCGCTCGACCCACCCCATAAAGGCATCCGCAACGCGCTTTCCCAGCTATGCCTTGCCGCTGGGTCGACTTCGGCTGGAGATCCCAATGGCGTAAATTCTTTGGTGATGCTAGGGGTGGATGTCCTTGACTTCCTCGATGAGCATGCAGACTTCGAAGAAAAGTACATCCTTGAGCCGCTGGAGGAGCGTGTTCCGGGAGCCGGCGCGGATGACCATGCCGCTCATCAGGAGTTGGAGACAAAGGTGCAGGGCCTTAGAGATTTGCTTACATCACTTACATCCACACTCAGCCAAGACACCATAGATGCTTTCTATACTGAAGTCGTCTTGTTTCAGGCAGCCTATCTCGTGCATATGGCGCAGGAAGAAGCCACAACGGAGCGCCTCATGATGAAGCATTTCTCCGATGAGGAGCTAATCGGCCACCAGATTGCGATCATGGGTGAGACCAGCTTTGAGAGCCTGCTTCGGATGTTCCGCTTTATCGCTCCCGCTCGCAGGCTGGATGAAAACCTCCAAGTGATGCAGGCTTTTCGCGCGAATGCCCCTGAGCCTGCTTTTACCGCCGTCTTGACAACGCTACGAAGTGCGATGCCGGCTGCGCAGTACAACGCGCTCATCGATGCCTTAGGCTAACCTCGCTGCCCGAGCTCCGGCCACTTTCTTAGCAAAAGGCTGCTGACCACGACCGAGACGCTGGAGAGGCTCATCGCCGCGCTGGCCAGCATCGGGGTCAACGACCAACCAAGCGTGCTCTGCAAGGCCCCCGCAGCCACTGGCAGCATCAGGATGTTGTAGCCAAACGCCCAACCAAGATTACGACGAATAGTGGACATAGTGGCACGGCTGAGGAGGATAGCATCTACAATTCCATGGAGGTCGCCGCGGACGAGCGTAATATCGGATGCTTCCATCGCGACATCCGCGCCCGTCCCAATCGCCATCCCGACATCCGCCTGGGCCAGAGCTGGCGCATCGTTAATGCCATCCCCGACCATACAGACAACATCCCCAGCATCCTGTAGCGCTTTGATCTGCGCCAGCTTACCATCCGGGCGGACGCCCGCGATCACACGATCAATCCCAACCATCCCGCCCACTGCCTTTGCCGTACGTTCGCTGTCCCCGGAGAGCATCACGACCTTGATTCCCATCCTCTGGAGCTGCTGAATGGCCGTTACCGATGTTGGCTTCACTGCATCTGAAATCCCGAATGCTGCGCTGAGTGCTCCATCCACGGCGAGGAGGACGGTAGTCATTCCATCCGCGGCCCACGTGTCGCAATCCACCATCGCAGCCATCGTTTCAATGCCTTCTTGCTTTAGGAAAGTTGGGCTACCGACATGTATAGTTTTGCCCGCAACTCGTGCCTGAATCCCGAGGCCTGTTGTGTTGACGAAGTCAGTGGCAGGAAGAGGGTCTGCACCGTGTGCGGTGGCGTAGTTTACAAGCGCTGCGGCGACGGGATGCGCGCTTAGCTCCTCAACGGATTTTAGAAATGCCAGATGTTCAGCTTGGTTGCCAGCATAGTGCATCACGTTAGCGACACTTGGATGCCCTTCCGTAATCGTGCCGGTTTTATCAAGTACAACGGTACCAATGCGACCGGCAAGCTCGAGGATGGGGGCTCCTTTTATGAGGATGCCCATGCGCGCACCGCGTCCCGTGCCAACGAGGATGGCCGTGGGCGTCGCGAGGCCCAGTGCGCAGGGGCAGGCTACGACTAGAACTGCCGTCGCATGAAGCAAAGCCGCTTGCAGGCGTGGTGTTTCGCCTCCAAAGAGCATCCACAGGAGAAAGACAAGCCCGGCAAGACCGAAAATAGCCGGTGTAAACCAGCTGCTGACCTGGTCGGCGATACGCGCAATAGGCGCCTTTTCGCTTTGGGCATCCTGCACCATCCGGACAACCTGAGCGATAGCAGTATCGAGACCGACATGCGTCGCGCGGAGCCGTACGGTCCCCGTCAGGTTAATCGTCCCGCCCAGAACATTGTCATTGATGGCTTTTTGGACGGGCATGCTCTCACCGGTCAGCAAGGCTTCATCGGTGGTTGTTTCGCCAAATGTGACCACGCCATCCACTGGAATCAAATCCCCGGGCCGCACGAGAATCATGGAGTCAGGCATGATGCGCTCGATAGGGACATCGATGAGTTCATCGCCATTTACGAGCGTCGCGGTACGCGGCTGGCGCCCGAGGAGGTCACGGATTGCATCCCCCATATGCCCCTTTGCGCGCGCTTCGAGAAGACGGCCACCGAGAAGGAACAAAACAATGGTTGCTGACGCTTCGAAGTAGACATCCGGGCCGTGGACCATATGCCCCATGGAGGTATGTCTTGCAAACTCCGGAGCGAGCGTTGCGGTGATCAGGCTCCAAAGCGAGTAGGCAAAAGTGATTGTGGCGCCAGCTGCGACAAGCGCATTCATGTCGGCGGTGCGGTGGCGGGCGGCGCGGATGGCCCCCGTGATAAACGGCCAGCCGCACCAGAAAACCACAGGTGCTGAGAGGACGACTTGCAGCCATTTGTAAACCGGGGCTTCAAAGGAACCGTGCGCCATCGCGATAATGAGGAGAGGCACGGAAAGCACGGTCGCGACGATTAGGCGCTGTCTGAGATGTTTGATTTCGAGCTGGGCGGCTTGCTGCTGGGCGCGGAGCGCATCCGCCGGGCTGGTTATCACCGCTGCGCCGAAGCCGGTTTGCTCGACGATACCGATGACTTTATCTGTGGGAACCGTATTAGATGTGCAGACGATGCGTGCCCGGCTCGTCGCAAAGTTTACGGTCGCGGCGACGACTCCGGGTGTTCGTCCAAGCTGACGTTCGATGCGGCGCGCACAGGCAGCACAGGACATCCCGGTGATGTTTAAATCTGTCGTCTCCAGTGCATCATCGGGGAGTGGGTCTGGCGCAATGACATCAGCCAAGGAAGCGGGTAATCACCTTTCGAACTTCATCCAGCAGCTCATCCTGCGACTGCGATGCGGCATCCGGATGCGTTTCGGATGCTCCATGTCCCACAATACATCCCCCGATATGTGCCGTGAGCAGCTCGAGTCCAGCGCGGTCAAGTGCGGCGCGTGCAGCAGCGATTTGCGTCAGGATATCCATGCAGTAGCGGTCTTCATCCACCATTTTTTGGATACCGGCGATTTGTCCGGCAACGCGGGACAGGCGCGCTTTGACTTTGGCACGCTCTGCGGGATGTCCGTGAGCCTCACCTGATTCCGATGTCACTTCTGCAGCATCCTCTTTGCGGACCTTTGGGGTCTTGATCTTACGCGGAGTCTCCATCATCGGCGCGGCCGTAGGAGCAATGTCCTTGGCAGCAGTCTCTTTTGCGACGACGATTGGCGCGATGACAGGCACAGGCTCTACCCTTGGCTGGTGTTGCATTGGTGCCGGCCATTGCTTGATTGACTTGGTTTTCTTTGACATCTTATTGATGAATATACCCCACATGGGTATTTCTGAATTATTAAATTATCAACGATTGTCTACCAATAACGGAGCAAATCTGGATATAACCATCTATGGCACGTCAAACGAATTGGGCTGGTAATGTCACTTTTTCGCCAAAGCAGTGGCTTATCCCAGAAACCATTGGCGAGCTGCAATCTGCCATCGCTGGTCAACGCAGGATTCGTATTGCCGGCTCTCGCCACTCTTTTAATGGCATTGTTGACTCAGCCGACACGATTATCTCAACAGAACACCTAAATCGGATCATCGAAATCGATACAGCTAATGGTGAAGTGACTGTCGAAGGGGGTGCCCGCTACGGCGATGTCGCTACGGCACTTGAGAGTCACGGTTTCGCCTTGGGAAACCTCGCCAGCCTCCCCCACATTTCGATTGCAGGGGCTGTCTCAACAGCGACACATGGCTCGGGCGTAAACAATGGCAATCTGGCGACGGCCGTGACAGCGATGCAAATCGTGACTGCCGATGGTTCATTGGCTACCTTTTCTCGAGCATCGCATCCAGTGGAATTCGATGGGATGGTCGTCAGCCTCGGTGCACTTGGTGCGATCGCAACGCTTACATTGAAGATTGAACCCACGTATCTGGTTTGCCAACACGTCTTCCAGAATGTTCCGCTGGAGCCAACGCTTGAAAATGTAGACAGTGTGCTCGGAGCTGCTTACAGTGTCTCTCTGTTCACGACGTATGGTGATCGAACGATTGACCAGATCTGGTTGAAGCACCGGTTAGATCAGGGCGACCCCGTTGCCGACCTGCTCGGAGTAGAACCCGCGTCGGACAAGTTACATCCCCTTGCCGGGCATGACCCAACGTGTTGTACGCCTCAACAAGGCATCCCGGGTCCGTGGCATGAGCGGCTACCGCACTTTTGCATGGAGTTCACGCCGAGTAGCGGGGATGAGCTGCAGTCGGAATTTTTCATCCCGCGTGAACACACGGTAGCGGCATACCGGGCATTGATGGCGCTTCATGCCGAAATTCAGCCTCTTTTGTACGTATCCGAGATACGAACGGTGAGAGCGGATTCTCTGTGGCTCAGTCCAGCGTATGGGCGGGATGTCACAGCGTTTCACTTTACGTGGCGGCAAAAGTCGAGCAAGGTGCTGGCATTGTTGGAAAAAATCGAAGCACTTTTGTTGCCACTGGGAGCACAGCCACACTGGGGAAAGATCTCGATTCACCGTCCCACTGGGTATGTCAGGATGTCGGACTTTCTTTCCTTACGTCAGTCCTTCGACCTTGGAGGGAAGTTTGTAAATCCTTACATTGAGCGGGTGTTGGGGATTTAGTTTTTTAGTTCAAAGAGCAGAATTCCAAGCAGAGGACTTTCTGTCCGTACGTAAGTCCTTCGAACTTGGGGGAAGTTTGTAAATCCTTACCTTGAGCGGGTGTTGGGGATTTAGTTTTTTAGTTCAACGAGCAGAATTCCAAGCAGAGGACTTTCTTTCCTTGCGACAGTCCTTCGATCTTGGGGGGAAATTTGTAAATCCTTACATTGAGCGGGTGTTGGGGATTTAGTTTTTTTAGATCAACGAGCAGAATTCCAAGCAGAGGACTTTCTGCCCTTGCGACAGTCCTTCGACCATGAGCTGGTGGTGGGAATCTGATACGGTTCCCCCCGTTTACGAAACGTTGCCAATCAAATCAAGAGCTTATCGTAGCAGTTTAGAACAGCAAACAATCCCGGTAATTAAACGAGGCCGATGCCTTATTGGAATTATTCCCCATCGTGGTAACATAAGAGTCGTATTCCGATGATTCGTCGAACACTGCCATTGCTTCTGACAGCGATTCTCATGGTGACAGGGTTCATCCTGCCAGCACTGAGGGTTTCTGCGTGTCTGACAGCAAACACGGGGATGCCGGCTGGATGCCCGATGAAGGCAACTGCATCCGCAGAGTCAATCAAGGTCGATGAATCTCCGAAAATGCATGGGTGCTGTATTGAAAAAGCACCTAAACCCGACGCAAAAGTACTTTCCGCATCGTGCTGTTGCACGCTAAAGTCCGCCGCAACACCGAACATCCGTGATTACCGGACTGCGGTCAACGTCGATGAGACGGCTATCGCATTCGAGCATCACGTTTCGCTCACTGATCCAGTGATTCTCGATGTTCCAATAGCAAAACGCAATTTTGTGGATGTACGTATCTCCCGTGGTCCTCCCCGTGGCGCTCCACCCCACCGCGGTCCGCCAACCAACGCCTGATTCCCCAGCGTCTTCCAAACAGATGTCGCATGTTTTTTGTGCGCATCTGCTATGACCACGATTTCAGGTGATTTACATGTTTGTTCCAACGCTCGCATTGCTGGCAGCGACCTCAATCGCGCCCCTATGTACCATTCCTGTAGCTGCTCCACTAACCGCTACCCAGCCGCCGGCCGGGTTTAAGCTCATCGAACGTAAGTCTGGAAATGTAAGCATTTCCCTCCGCGTACCGGAAGCCGGTGTCTTCGCGGGCGAAGCGATTGACATCGAGTTTCGTGTAACGGATACATCGAAAGTCGATCCCGTATTCGGTGCGCTGGGTATCCCTCGGGTTATCAGCAAAGCCATTGTTACGATGCCCGAAATGGCTGGAATGCCCGAACAGAAGCCCAAGATCCACACCGAAGGTATCCCCGGTGATTACGGCATTGAGTGTTTCTTCCCTCACGGTGGCGAATACAAGATTGCGCTCTCGCTGCAAATTCCGGGTGTCAAGGACTTAGTGCGTGCTGACTTTCTGATTGATGTTCGCGACGAGGCGGCGCCCGGGACACGCAAGGCGGTGCCAAAACCCTATGCGGTGGATGTAAAGACAAAATCACCTGCGAAAGCGGGAGAAGAAGCAGACTTACAGTTCACTATCCGTGAAACAAAGTCAAAATCCGTTGTCAAGGATTTCGATATCGCTCACACAAAAGTGTTCCATCTCCTGATGGTCAGTAAAGATCTTAGCTGGTTTGCACACGAGCACCCTGAGCAGCAACCGGATGGTACGTTTACACACAAACAGGTTTTTCCATCCGGCGGTCAGTACTTCACATTTGCAGATGTTGCTCCGCGAGGTGCCGGCTCGCAGATCCTGATGGGCTCGGTCAAAGTCGCAGGTCCAGTCCCCGCGGCGATTCCTCTGATCCCGGGTGGGACCACAAATGCGGTTGATGGAATAAAAGCGAATCTAAAGGGTGCATCCAATATCCCAATTGGTAAGTCACTGCCAGTCACATTCCAACTAACGGACACATCCACCGGGGATGCAATCACAGATCTCGAACCATACCTTGGCGCCTATGGCCACTTAATGATTATCCATGCGGATGGCCAGACGGTTGTCCACAGCCATCCCGCCGAAGATGAGGCAGGAATCGCACAGTCGAAGCGTGGGATTGTGACATTCAATGCACGCTTTCCAAAGGCTGGCATCTATAAGGCATGGGGACAGTTCCAGCGCGCTGGCAAAGTCGTGACCATCCCATTTGTTATCTCCATTGGAGGTGCTAAGTGAGCCATCGCAACCATAAATGGTGGATGAGCGTTGTCACAGTAGCGCTTCTGATGGGGGCTTCGGTGGCGATGCCTCATCCTCCGGGAAATGCAAAGCTCGGACCATCCAAGGCCGATCCGTTGATCAAGGCGGCACTCGCGGCTAAGGCAAAGGGCGATATGAAGGCATTCGATGCCGCAATCCTCGAGGCGAAACGCATTCTCGCAACCGAGGGGCGCTACGCCTGCTGCATCGGAGGTGGATGTACGGAGTGCACGCTCGAAAAGTCCTGTGGCTGTGGTCAATCGCTCTTCGAAAAAGAGGGCGTCTGCAAAGAGTGTGTAGCGGGAATCAAGGCCGGCAAATCCCGCTATGATGGCGTTTCTCCCGACATGGTCTTTGAGCAGAAGATGTCGCAAATGTCGGGGGTCACTGGCCCGTGGACGATGGCGCGTGAAGGGAGCGGTACGAGCTGGCTTCCTGATACCAGCTTGCTCTATGGTCGGATGTTCCAACCGGTGCGCGGCTGGGAAACGATGGCAATGGGGCAGCTGGTCGCAGCCGGAATGTCAACCTCCGGGCCCAGGGGCTCCGAGCAGCTGGCGGGGATGAGCCAACTGATGTGGACGGCGCGGCGTACAAGGCCATCCGGGACCACGCAAGGCTTCCGCCTGATGGTATCAGCGGATGCTTGGATGAATGGCGGTCGCGGTTACCAAAACCTGTTTCAGACGGGGGAAACAAGCGGAGGCGTTGCGCTCATTGATCGTCAGCATCCGCATGATGGCCTGATGGAACTTGCGTTTACCGGATCAGTCCCGCTTGGCAGGGATAACCGTGCGATGCTGTATGTGGCTCCCGTTGGTGAACCGGCGCTCGGACCTGCTGCGTTTCAACATCGCCCAAGTGGCTGGGAAAACCCGGTGGCTCCCCTTTCGCATCACTGGCTGGATGGCACGCATATCACCAGTGGAGTCGTGACTATTGGAGCCGCACATAAAGACAAGGTGCGCCTCGAGGGCTCAGCATTCACCGGCCGTGAACCGGATGAAAACCGAATGCGCATTGACCCGATTCGGCTTGATTCATACAGCACGCGTGTAAGCTGGAATCCGAATCCTAAGATGAGTGCCCAGCTCAGTTACGGCTTTTTGATGTCACCGGAGGCTTTGGATCCCGACCAAAATGCGACACGCTTTACCGCATCCATTGCTCAGAACTGGGATATCAAACCCGGTAGTTCGCTGTCCGGGATGTTTGCTTTCGGCAGAAACAGTGGTCACGCCGGGGAGTCATTTTCCGATGCCATTCTCGCGGAAGCCGCATATGTACGTGGCACGGAAAGTTACTTCACGCGGTTTGAGCTTGTTGAAAAGGATGGACTTCCCGGTTCGATGCCAGGTCTTCAGACAGTCTCAAAGCTGACCATTGGAGGGTTTCGCGTGATCCGCCAGAGCCTGGATGCCGAGCATTCCATCGGAGCATCTCTTGATCTCCACAGTGTCCCACAGGGTCTTCAAAGCTCCTACGGACGCAGTCCGGTTGGGATCAACCTGATGTACCGTGTGCGCCTGCCGCGGATGTAGTTACCTAAAGGATATGGTGTGCGCCAGATGGCTCGTTGAATCCATCTGGCCATTCATGTCCTCTGTAGGTGTATTACCACGGGAAGCGAGGTGCGGGATATGCGATTCATTCAGAATCCAGAACATCGGCCAGGCATGGGAATGGGACGCGGTCAGGGGATGATGGGACGCGGAATGGGCCATATGGGTGACAAAGACCATATGGTCGATATGGATACCATCCACTCACTGTTTGACAATTATAAGTCAATCAAACGTACCGTAAACAAACGCCCGGATGGCTTTGAATCGATAACAGAGTCCAGTGACCCAAAGGTTGCGACTATGCTTCAGGGTCACGTGATGGCGATGAAGGGGCGGCTCGAAAAAGGAATGTGGATTCGCCGCGGTGATCCTCTTTTCCGCGCCTTGTTTGATAATGCCGACAAAATCACCGTCGAGCTCAAGACAACTCCGACGGGAATCCGTGTAATCGAGATGTCAAAGGACCCCTACGTCATTAAGCTTCTTCACCTGCATGCGGATGCGGTCAGTGGCTTTATCAAGGATGGTCCAGCCGGGATGGCGAAAATGCATCCCGTGCCCCCGCCGCCAAAGGATACAAAGCCACAGCCAAAACCCGGACGCAAACGTTAAGGGACAAGCCCACGCGTGCGGCTATAACGCTGGTCGAGCAGTAACAACCCGGCTCTGGAGCCAATCTGCCCCGGGGCCGCGATGTTGTATACATCCGATGCTCTGATTATCGGTTCGAGGTGCGTCGTTGTGAGGAATGGCAGCCAGAGTCGTACGCCACGCCCGCGCAGCGGCGCGACAGAAAATGCCTCATTCTGTAGCCCTGGCATGGCGTATCCAAGGCTGCCATCATGGTCGAGAAGCTGCTTGCTGGCATACGCATGAAAATGAGCCTGCCTCTGCCAATACACATCCCCCGTCAACACGTACAAACGCAACAAGTCAAACCACACGATGCTGGTAAAGGTATCGGCACCACTATGCCCGGTTGCGATGATGCTAGTTCCACGCGTTCCACGCCCCTTTGGAAATGCCTGGTCACGGGAGCCATCCGGGATCGAAATGTCGTGATAGTACGTCCATGAACATACAAAGTCCGCAGCCGTCATCGCATGGCGGATATACGCTTTGTCCCCCGTGAGGTCATAGAGCGCGAGCAACGCAGAAAGGGCTTTGACGCCAGCTTCTTTGTCGATGACATCCGGGTTGTCCGGCGTCCCTCCGACAAAATTGTATATGGCAACCTGATTCGTCAGGATCTGCTGCCCCGCAAGAAGTGCGGCATCCCGATAGCGTCTCTCCTTTGTGAGCACAAACAAGTCGACCAGCAGCGGGATGATATGCGATGTATTCGTTGTGGATGCATTGAACACGCTGCCATCGTGGTTCCAGGCACGGGGAAAGCCACCATCGGGTTGCTGATACCCCAGCAGCTTGTCCACGACTTTGATGACAAATAGCCGCCATCCCGAATGCGTAATGCCGTTCTTACGCGCAGCGCTGTCTGCTTGCAGGATGCCGTAAAGGCCATCCACGATGACGCGAAGGTAGCTCTCGTAGCTCCTCCAACGGACCGTGCCGGGCCCCGTGATGTCAAACCAAGTCCGCGGGATGCCCTGTGGCGAGAGGCAGTTTCCAATAAAGAACTCAATGAGCTGTACTCCGTGTACATTTGCTTCTGAAGACACCTTGTCCTTCCGCATCAGGAGCAACGCCGCTGCCTGAGTTGCCT
>VFQT010003066.1_pt1 | contig 15869 bp, 16 predicted proteins | sample 3512381 | NCBI WGS metagenome assembly VFQT01 (sample SAMN10412376, study PRJNA504923) | tailings metagenome | isolation source: Relicate 2 Philex TSF3 active mining site | place: Philippines: Tuba, Benguet | collected 2017-08-29 | reverse complement strand
TCAACTGACAATTTTGATCGATGCGCTGGGCGAAGCCCAGCGCATCGGCATGTTGGGGCCGACCCCGGTGGCGGAGGCCATTCAGCGGGCGTGGGCCTTTGTCGATGCCATCCCCGATCAGGCCCGCACATTCATCGATCTAGGAACCGGGGGCGGGATTCCGGGTCTGGTGATTGCCGTGGGCCGCCCGGAGTTGGCCGGTCTCCTGGTCGACCGACGGGAGAAACGAATTGACCTCGTGGCTCGATTGATCGGTCGGCTGGGGCTCCGGGACCGGATCGAAGCCTGGGCAGGAGACGTGGCCGATCTGCCCACCGACCGAACGTGGGATGTGGCGACCAGCCGGGGCTTCGGCTCCCCCGCCTACACCGCCGGGCATGCGGCTCCCCTGGTCTCCCCCGGCGGGCTGCTCTTGGTGACCGAACCACCGGACTCCAACGGCGAACGCTGGATGGTCGAGGACGTCCGCCAGCAGGGTTTCGAGCTGGAGGGCGTGGTCGAGGGCGTGGCCCGTCTCCGGCGGGTGACTCCCCGTTCCTGACCCGATGTTCCACGTGGAACATCGGGAGGTGCCGCCATCGGACATGTTCCACGTGGAACATTGACGCCGGATGGTCATCCGACGATCGTTGGAGTGTTCCACGTGGAACATTTTCGGCGCGTCACAGGAAAGACCCCGAGTTTCACCCCGCACGCCGATCAGCCCTCCGGTACGATTCGCCCACGACCACCGGTCTCGAGGTCGATGTCCGTCACGAGGTGTTTTCGGTTCCATGAGCGACAGTTCCGCATCCAGTTCGCCCCCGTCTCTGGGCCGCCCCCTACCCCGGGTCATTGCGGTGGCCAATCAGAAGGGTGGGGTCGGCAAGACCACGACCTCGGTGAATTTGGGGGCCTGCCTGGCCGAGTTGGGATACCGAACCCTCATCGTCGACCTCGATCCCCAGGGCAACGCGTCATCGGGCGTGGGCGTCGATACCCGGGGCGTGGACACGTCGATGTACGACGTCATGCTCCATGACGCCTCCATGGAGGACTGCATCGAGCCGTCCGCCGTGCGCAACTTGTTCGTGGCCCCCGCCAATCTCGACCTCGCCGGCGCCGAGATCGAACTGGTCCCGGCCATGGCCCGGGAAACCCGCCTGAAGAAGGCGATCGATTCCGTCCTGGACGACTATGACTTCGTCATCATCGACTGCCCCCCATCGCTTGGACTTCTGACCGTCAATGCCCTGGTCGCCGCCCGTGAGGTTCTGGTCCCCATTCAGTGCGAGTACTACGCCTTGGAGGGCCTCGGGCAGCTCCTGCGCAACGTCGACCTGGTCAAGCGCAACCTCAACACGGACCTGGAAGTCAGCACCATCGTTTGCGTGATGTACGACTCCCGGGCGAAATTGTCGAACGAGGTCGTCAGCGAGGTTCGGGAGCACTTCGGCGACAAGGTGTGCCAGACCGTGATCCCGCGCAACGTCCGTTTGTCGGAGGCGCCGTCCCACCACAAGCCCATCAACGTGTACGACCCGTCCTCGAAGGGCGCCGTGGCGTACCGACTCGTCGCAAAGGAGGTCGCTGGTGGCATCCCGCCGCGGAGCGCTCGGTAGAGGGCTCGATTCACTCATTCCCGGGGGAGGGACTGATACACCCCCGCCGTCCGGTGGCCCGGCCCTGGTCGAGATTCCGGTTCGGGACCTGGTCCCCAACCCTCACCAGCCCCGCGTTCACTTCGACGAAGAACTCCTGAACGACCTATCGGCGTCGATCAAAGAGATCGGTGTTCTGCAGCCCCTTCTCGTGCGACGCCTCGCCGATGGCACTTACCAGCTCATTGCCGGCGAACGTCGTTGGCGGGCCGCACAGCGGGCGGGATTGCCCACCGTCCCCGCCGTGATCAAGGAAACCGACGACATCTCGTCGGTGGAGCAGGCCCTGGTGGAGAACCTGCACCGACAGGACCTCTCGCCGCTCGAGGAAGCCTCGGCCTACCAGCAACTGCTCGACGACTTCCATCTCACCCACGACGACGTGGCCAAACGGGTCGGCAAGAGCCGCAGTGCTGTCACCAACACGCTGCGCCTCCTCAACTTGCCCCCGGCCGTTCAGGCGCTGCTGGCTGACGGCCGTCTCAGTGCCGGTCACGCCAAAGCTCTGCTCGGAACACCTGACCGGGCATTTCAGGAGCAATTGGCCCGTCGTGCGGCCACCGAACACTGGTCGGTGCGCGCTGTCGAAGAAGCCATTCGCGATCGCGGTGGTGACAGTGGTGGGTCGACGTCATCGGGACAAGGAACGTCCAGCGGGGGAGGATCACCCGCCCGTCGCACGCTGCCACCAGCCGGACTGCTCGAGTTGGAGGACATGCTCGGGGACTATTTGGCCACGCGAGTGTCGGTGAAGATGGCCAACAAGAAGGGCACGGTGACGATCGAGTTCGCCGATCTCGACGACCTCGAACGCCTCTATCGACTCATGGTCGATGGTCCTCCGGGCGACTGACACACCTGCTGACCACGCAATCGGTATCAACGTCATGTCGCGCGTGAGGGTTTCGCACAACCTGTGGATAACTCTGTTGATAATTGAGCCCGTTTAGTCGTAAATTCCCGTCTGACCTGGTCAGACGCTATTCACAGGTTCACAACAGTGAAAAATCAGGCCGACCAGGCGAGCAAAGCCAAGAACAAGGCGTCCGCAATGCGACGAGCACGCTCGGGTCGGTCGATCACGGGACTCAGCGAGATCAAGACGGCGGGCATCTTGGTTTCGCGCAGGATCGGCAGCCGCATCCCCACGATGTCGATGCCGCCGACCACGTCTCGCAGATGACGTTCGACGAGATGGGCGAGTGATCGCCCACCAGCCGACTCGAAAGCCGGCACGGCGTAGTAGGCCACGCGCCCACGGCGTTCGGCACTCTCTTCGACACCCACGTAGACCTCGGCTCCGAACAAATTGGCGTGAGCAGCCTGGGCGGCGGCCGTCGTGTCTTCGGTGTGAAGAAGTTGGGCTCCGTGTTCGCGCAGCGATGACATCAACGCATCGGTGAGTTCGCGCATGCCTCCGAATTGACCGACGGCCACGCGGGTGGCGCTGAGGGGCTGACCCTGACGAAGAGTTTCGAGGTCACGAATGGTGGCGATACCCGGGCCGTCGCCCGTCTGGCGGGAGAGAACTCGCAGCCAGTCGACCGTTTGGGTGTGGCACACCCCGTCGACGTCGAGCCCCGCGTTCTCTTGGAAGTCACGCACCGAAGACGCTGCGAGAGGCCCGAAGATGCCGTCCACCCGACCGCAGTCGAACCCGAGTCGAGACAAGAGGCGCTGCATCTCGGCCACGTCATCACCACGCAAGTTGGGGGACCGCAGCATCAGCAGACGATCACCGAGGGACCACGACGCCTCGAGCAATGCATGCCACGTGTCGTCGTCGCATGATCCCGTGACGGGCAGGCCCCGGTCGGCCTGGAAGGCGGACACGGCCGATGCCGTTCCCGAGCAGTAGGTCGCCGGAACGATTCCGCTCTCAGGGAGAAAGCCGGCCGCTCCGAGTTGGCGCTGGAGTCGGCGGACGTCCTCGCCCGTATCTCCGGGCGAGAGGGCCATCAGCCGAGGAATTCCTCCAACTCCTGCAGGAGTTGACCCTTGCCCTTGGCCCCGACCATCCGCTTCTTCAGCTCGCCGTCCTTGAAGACGAGAAGGGTCGGAATGCTCATGACGTTGTAGCGCATGGCGATGTCGCCGTGATCGTCGACGTTCAACTTGGCGATCGTGACCTGACCAGCCTTCTCCTGGGCGATCTCACCGAGGATCGGTGCGATCATCTTGCACGGTCCGCACCACTCGGCCCAGAAATCGACCACGACGGCGGTGGACGCCGAGTTGACGGTCTCGTCGAACGTGCTGCTGGTGAGGGTCACGATGCCATCGGCCATGAGAAATCCTTTGTCGGGAACGGTCGCCGACAGGTTACCGCGAGGCACCTAGTGCTGTGCTTCAAGCCAGCGTTCGGCGTCGATGGCCGCCATGCAGCCCGAGCCGGCCGCCGTGATGGCCTGTCGATAGACGTGGTCCTTCACGTCTCCGCACGCGAACACACCCGGAACGTTGGTGTACGTGGAGTCGGGTCGCGTGATCAAGTAACCGCTGTCTTCCATGTCGAGGACACCGGCGAACACGTCGGTGTTGGGTCGATGACCGATGGCGATGAACAGACCGGCGACGTCGAGGCGACTCTCGGCGCCGGTCACCGTGTCGCGAAGCTGAATTCCTTCGAGTTGATCGTTTCCGAACAGTTCGGTGACCGCGCTGTTCCAACGCATCTCGATCTTGGGATTGGTGAGCGCACGATCCTGCATGATCTTGCTCGCACGCAACGTGTCGCGGCGATGAATGAGCGTCACCTTGGACGCGAACTTGGTGAGAAAAGTCGCTTCTTCGATGGCCGAGTCGCCGCCACCGACCACGGCGATCTCCTTGCCGCGGAAGAAGAATCCATCACACGTGGCGCAGGTGGACAATCCGTGTCCGATGAGTCGCTCTTCGGCCTCGAGGCCGAGCATCAGACTCTGCGCTCCGGTCGACACGATCACCGCATCGGCAGTGTGCACGTCGTCGTACACGTGAACCTTGAGGGGCTTGTGACCGAACTCGACCTTGGTCGCCTTGGCGGTGAGGAACGTGGCACCGAAACGCTGGGCTTGTTCCTTGAAGCGCCCCATCAACTCGGGGCCCATGATTCCCTCGGGGAACCCGGGGAAGTTCTCGACTTCGGTGGTGAGCATCAACTGACCACCCGGCTGGTCGCTCGTGCTCGATGGTTCGCCTTCGATCACGAAAGGAGCGAGGTTGGCGCGAGCCGTGTAGATCGCAGCAGTGAGTCCGGCCGGACCCGAACCGATGATGATGACGCGGTGGTGCTGACCCATCAGTCGTCGTCTCGACTCTGACGCTTGATCATGCAGATCGATCCGATGAGAAGGAGGACGCCGCCGATCAGGTAGTACGAGACCCATACGGAGGTGTCGTGATCGAGGGGTGCTTCGAAGATCGCGATCACTCCGCGCGTCAGGCCCACCAGGAACACGACGAGGATGAAGAGTCCGAGGAAGGTGCACAGAAGTCCGAACACGAGTCCACGTGCGATCATGACGACCGGTGTGGTGGTGCGATCACGAACCTTGTCGATCGTCGAGACGATGGTGTCGGTGACGTCGGACGCCCAGTACGGATCGTTCAGCGGGTTCCCAGCCATGAGGGCGAGGCTAGCGAGTCATGTCGTCGGAGCACGATGCGATCAGGGGAGGATGCTGGCCAACTTCGAACAGTCGGCCATCGAGAGCAACATCACTCCCTGCTCGGGGGAGAAGTAGACCTCGGTCTCGACTCCGGCGAAGGTCAAACGCACGGCTACGGGGCGTCGGCCGAGGTCGTCACGACAGATCGGCTCACCGTCGGCGATCGGCGGGGGAGTGGTCCACCACTCGCGCGTGAAGTCGGCGAGTTCGTCGGCGTTCGCGATGTCGACCACCGACGCCGGCATCGATGCCGGACCCTGATCCGGTGAATCGACGGTGCTGTCGAGAGACATCGCGGCGGCGCTTTCCTCGTCACCGGGCGCGGACGCGACCGTTCTCTCGACCGGTTCGTCACCGATGGCGGGAACAGCGCTCGACGCGACGACCTCGACCGACGCATTGAGGGCGACCACGTCGGTGTCGTCGTCTCGTTGCAACACCGACGCACCGAAGGCGATGACGGCGATCGATGCGGCCGCCACGGCGAAGAACGGAACGAGTCGACGTCGAAGAGGAACGACCACTGCGTCGTGTGGATCGAGTGCTGCAGTCACTGCAGCATCGACGACTCGGGTGTCGACGTGATGATCGGCCGCCGAGCGCAACATGGTGCGTCGTTGGGTGGCGAACACGGCGACTCGTCCGTCGACCTCGCGTCGAAGATCGGCCGGAACGTCGGCGAAGGCGATCTCCCCGTCGACGAGACGGCTCGCCCACCAGTCGACATCACTCGTTGTGTCGCGGTTCGGCTCGGGGAGGGAACCGGAGTGTCGCGTGGGGTCGTTCATCGTTCATCTCCGTCCGAGGAGGTTTGACGTTCCGACGCACTGGTTCGGTTCCCGACCCCGTCGGCGAGCAGGGCTCGACCCCGAGCGATGCGGGAACGAACCGTGCCGATGGGGACATCGAGGACGGCGGCGATGCTCTCGTAATCGAGGTCGGCCACGTCCCGCAGGACGACTGCCACCCGGAACTCGTCGGGAAGAGCGGCGAGAGCCCGCTCGACGACCTCGCGGTTCTCGAGGGCGCGCATCGCGTCGTCGGAGTGACGATCGACCGGATCGGACCGACCGTCGGATTCGGTGAGGCGAGGCTGGGGTCGTCGCCGTCGTCGCCGCAGTTCGTCGAGTGCTGCGTTGGTGGCGATGCGATAGGCCCAGGTGGAGAAAGCCGAACGTCCGTCGAAGCTGGGAAGTCCGCGAACGATTGCGATGAGCGCGTTCTGAGCAGCGTCATCGGCGTCGGCTCGCCGCCCGAGAATGCGGGTGCACACCGCGTGTAGGCGAGGGTGTTGGCGGCGAAGCAGTTCTTCGAGCGCGGCTGAGTCGCCTTCTTGCGCTCGCTCGACGAGTTCGTCGTCGGTCACGGTGCCGGCGACACGCGTATCTCGGCGATGTTGCCGCGATACGGATTGGCGTCACTGCAACCCGGATCGCGACTCACTTCGCGGAGGTACACCATCACGTACTGGACCGGGCTCGACGTGACTCCGATGAGCGTCGGTCCGTCGTCGGACGAACCGCGCGCGATCGGCTCTCCCCACGACACCACGTCGTTGCCCACCACGTTGGATCCGTAGAGGTCGGCCTTCCACGCCGAATTGGTGATCTCCACGTCGACACGAGCCAGATTGGGTTCGTTCAACTGCACGATGAGACCGACACCGGACTTGCTGCCGAACGTCTGGGACTTGTAGCAAACCGTCGACCAGATGGTGCCGAGATCGCCGTCGGTGGTCCAGCGCACGTCGCCGTCGTTCTCGACGGCGTCACCTTCGGGGTCGAAGGCCGTCACTCCGGCAATGGCCGGTGGTCCGGTCGGCTCGGGCGGAGCGGTCGTGGCCGCCGGTAGCGGCAACGCTGCTCCGTCGTCGCTGTTGCCCACGACGCGCACGACGAGTGCGATGACCGCGAGAACCGCAATGATTCCACCGGCCCACACGACGGGTGAGACACGGGGGCTTCGCGGCGTCGGGCGACTCGGTGTCCCGGTCTCGGCAGGAGGTCGAGGACGCGAAGGATTGGACGGCGTGTGACCCTGAGGGCGAATGACCTTTCCGGGTGTCGGTGTGCGATCGCCACTCGGGTGCGCTTCGCGCGCTCGATCTCGGTCGGCGTCGTTCGGGGTCTCGTTGCCGTCGACCGACTGCGCTGCTCGCAGGGCTGCTCGCGCTTCGGCTCCACTCGAGTATCGGCGACGCGGATCACGTTCGATCATGCGATGGATCACCGCCGACAACTGGGGCGAGACGTCGGAGCGAACCGAAACGAGATCAGTCGGATTCTTCTGCAAGCGGGCCAACGCAGTTTCGGTGTCGTTCTTGCCGACGAAAGGCACCTTGCCGGCCAGACATTCGTAGAGCACGAGACCGAGTGAGTAAAGATCGGCGCGCAGGTCGAGTTCGTCACCCTTCACCTGCTCCGGCGACAGATATTTCGCCGTGCCCATCATGATGTTCTCGCTCGTCAGGTCTTCACCCGAGCCGAGTGCCTTCGCGATACCGAAGTCGGTGAGCATCACGCGTCCGTCGCGGGTGACGAGGACGTTGCCCGGTTTCACGTCGCGGTGAATGATGCCCTTGGCGTGGGCGGCGTCGAGCGCTGCGCAGATGCCGATTCCGATGTGCACGGTCAATCGCGGCGTGAGTGTGTGTCGTTCGTCGAGCAGAGTGCGCAACGACTTGCCGTCGATGAACTCCATCACGACGGCCTGACGCCCGTTGTCCTCGACGGCGTCGTACACGGCGACGATGTTCTGGTGGTTGAGACTCGCGGCGGCGACCGCTTCACGACGGAAACGTTCGGCCACCGTGCGATCGGCCGTGAGATGCGGCTTCAGAAGTTTGATGGCGACGGTGCGCGAAAGCTGGAGGTCAGTGGCCTTCCAGACGTCGGCCATTCCACCGTGAGCCCACGGGCGGTCCAGTCGGTAGCGACCAGCGATGACGGCCTCTGGCCGTGGGGTGTTGTCCGACGTCGACATGCTCGACTCGAAACGCTAGTTGTGCAGGCCTCGTATTCAGGGGAATTGCGAAACGGGACGAATTCTCACGCGTTGAAGAACGCCACACCGATGGTTCCGCGACCCGCGTGAGTTCCGATCACCGCACCGATGTCGCCGACGATGATCTCTCCGGAATACACGCTCTTCAATTGAGCGACGAACGCATCGACGTCGCTGCAGTCGGCTTGCAAGACGCTCAATTGGGTGATTCCGGGTGACGCCACGTTCTCGCGCACCTTGTCGACCAAGTAAGCGAGTGCCTTGGAGCGAGTTCGCTGCTTTCCACCCTCTTGAACCACACCATCACGGACCTCGATGATCGGTTTGATCGAGAGAACCGAGGCCACCATGGCCTTGGCGCCGCCGATTCGGCCACCCTTTTTCAGGTTGTCGAGGGTGTCGAGTGCTCCCCAGACCTGACACCGATCGACGAGGTCACGAGCCAGGGTGGTCACGTCGTCGAGGGAGCGTCCCTCGAGCCCGGCCCGGGCACAGGCGACCACGATCGAGCCGAGGCCCATCGACACGGTTCGGCTGTCGACCACCCGCACCGGAATCAGGTCGCCGACCCCGGCCGCTCCGAGTTCGGCACTCTGGAGAGTCGCCGACAATGCACCGGACAACGAGACGACGAGGACTCCGGTGGCTCCTTCGGCCGCCAATTCACGAATCGTGGATTCGAATCGGCCCGGCGGCGGCGCAGCGGTCGAGGGCAGGTCGGATTCGTTGGCGCATCGAGCCCAGAACTGCGCCGTCGACAGATCGTCGCGATCGACCAGTTCTTCGTCACCGAAGCGAATGAAGAGAGGAACGATGCGCACGCCCAGGGAGTCGGCCAGATCCTGCGGTAGGTCGCACGAACTGTCGGTGATCACTCGGACGCCGGGAGGAAAAGTGGGCACGAGTCAACAGTACTGGTGGTCGGGTCTCAGCTCGGACCCTCACCACTCGGGTGGCGCGTCGTGCTGGCGAGCACGTCGTTCTGTCGGCGGCGGAACTGCCCCCGCCAGTGATGGACCCACCAGGTGGCCAGGAGAAGCAAGGCCACGCCGGTGACCACCTGACCCAATCCGGCCAGGGCGTTCACCCGGGCGGTGAAGACGATCGGCTCGGTGAGTGCCACACCACCTTCGGGGGTCACGATCTGCACGGTGACCGGGAATCGGCCGTTCGAACGGGCTTTCACGGCGATTTCGACCGGGGTCAGACTTCCGGCGACGAGGGTGATCACGGGTTCGCCGTCGGGAAAGTCGAGTTTGGGTGATGACAAGCGAAGCCGTACGAGGATGTCGGTCGAACCCTCGTTCAGGAGACCGAGACGTATCTCGCTCACGCGTCCACCGAGCGTGAAACTCGTCGATGTTGGTGCGACTAGTCCCTCGACCACCGAATCGGTGGCGGCCACGATCGTGTCGACGTATTCCCGTCGGCGCTCGGGACTCAATCGATCATCGGCGGCGACGTCGAGGAGCTGACGCCAGGCGATCGGCCGATCGTCACCGTCGGGGAGGAGCGACGAATACGCGTCGGCCCGGGCCTCGGCCAGAGCGACCACGGCGTATGGATCGGTCGATGTCACGGCGGACGTGGCGGGTAGGGCCACCGAAACCGGACGTCCGTCGGTCAGCCCGACCGCGGTTCGTGAGACGGCGTCGTCGAGGTCGACGAGTTCGACCAGGCCCGATGCCGACAAGGTGTCGACCAACGACGTGAGGGTGTCGACCGACAGGAGCGACCCGTCACGTGACGCGACCACGATCGAGCGACCGGACACCGACTCACCCAGATCGGTGATCTCGCGTCGGAGCATCTTGAGATCGGCCAAGACGTGTTGGGCGGCGAGGAACGCATCACTCGCCGGCCCCGCTTCGGCCCGTGTGAGGATGTCGGAGATACGCAGGTCGGCGAGGATCGCCTCGATCGCGCCGCGATCGGGGAGCTCGAGATCGACCAGGCGAGTCGGATCGACGAATCGCAGCAACTCCATGCCTTCGGCGAGTTGCGATTCGGGCAGAAGAAGAATCGATCGATAACCGACGTCCTGGACGAACTGAGCCTCCATGGCCGACACCGCACGAGTCGACGGCCAGGCCACTCGACGTGGGGTCGTGAGGGGTAGCTGATCGGAGAGCGCGTCGTCACCCAGTCGGAGTTGGTCGAGGAAGACGTCACTGAACGACGTGCCAGCCACGGCTCCGGGTTCGATCGAGACGTAGGGAAGCGAGAGGAACGTCATCGCGTCGGTGAACTGCAGTGACGCGAGAAGCTGGGCGTCGTCCGAGGTCGATCGGGACAGACCCTCGACGAGTTCGGGTCGCACACCAACCGTCAGTGGAATCCCGGGAAGTGATTCACCAGCCGCGACGAGTTCGGCCAAGGCCGCTCGATCATCGTCGGAGATCGACGTCGAACCGTCGGGTTGCAAGGTGACCGAACCCGACACGAGACCGACGATCGACACGGCGAGCGGAGCGACCGTCGCCGGAGTCGTGGCACCTTCGGGCAGGCGCTCGACGAAGGTGACCAGGCGATCGGTGATCTCGTCCCCGACGGCCAAGGCGATCGACACCGGATAGAGCCCCTCGGCCGACATCTGAAGTTTGTCGGTCGTCGTTGTTCCGAGTTCGATCGGGACCACGAGGTCGATCACCCCGGAAGCGGTTCGGTTGGTCTCGTCGATCGGGACTCGGAGGGTGTCGACATTGGAGGGAAGTTTGCCGTCGATGGCGTCGTGCAGTTCTTGGCGCGACTCGACCGGACGATGCGATGTGATCACGAGTGACGTGGGCGCTCGATTGCCGAGGGTGCTCTCACCCTGGATGAAAAGACTCAACCCGAACGACGATCCTTCGACGCCGGCGACGTACTGATCCTGTGACAGCAACGATCCCACCCGTTCGAGAACTTCGGCCTCGACGGCACGGGGAACGACCAGGGGCGCCACGATCAGCGAGAGAAGTGAGGCGAGAAACCAACGTTTCACGATGCATCCTCGAGCAGGCCGCGTTCGTAGACCTGAAGAGATTCGGGGAGAAGCGCGAACCCGAAACGCTCGTACAACTCGAGGGCCCGGTCGTTGTCGAAGTTGGTGTTGACCAGAACCTCACGAACACCGCGACGCTGCAGCCAACGGAGTCCGTCGAGAAGAAGTGACGTGGCGATTCCTTGTCCGGCGAACTCGGGAACCACGGCGAGTCGTTGGACGAAGCCAGCGGCTCCGTTACGTCCGGTGATGACGTAACCCACCGGTTGATCGGTCGCCGTGACGGCGAGCCGGATGCGATGCTGCGGCGTGGCACGACACGCATCGACGATCGCGTCGACGTCGAGCTCCCATCCGTCCTCGAAGGCCGACGCGTCGATCCGCGCGGCCACGGCGAGTTGCTGCGGTCCGCGCAGAGGTCGGAGTTCGTGGCGAGGCGCGGACAGCGATGTTCGGCGATCGAGTTCGGCTCGCAACAAGGCGAGTCGTTGCACACAACGAAAACCGTGTTCGACGAACGACTCGGTGGCGGTCTCGGCGAGTGCACCGGTTCGGACCGTCCGGAAGTTCCAGTGGCGCAGCACGTTGAGCCAATCGGCGAGGGTGGTGTACGACGGAGCCTTGGTGTGATCGGTGAGCACCAATTGAGCGACCCCGGGTTGATGAGGCCACGTGCGCAGACGTGCCCGCACTCTTCCGTCGTCGAGAAGACGCGGAGGCCCGCTCTCTCGTCGCAGTCGGAATCCGGCCGTCACACCTGCGACGGTAGCGTTTGGGTCGATGGCCATCTTGTTCGCCACGCACGATGCCTATCTCGATCATCTGACCGGATCGAGGCACGCTGAACGGCCCGAGCGTCTGGCTGCAGTGCTCGATGGCGCCCGCCACGCCGACGTCATCGATGCCCTCGTACCTCTCGAGCCGGTTCCGGCCTCTCGCGACGAACTTCTTCGAGTGCACACACGTCGACACGTCGATCGCATCGAGGCCGTGGTGAGAGCCGGTGGGGGACGACTCGATCCCGACACGGTGGCGTCTCCTGGCTCGTTGGAAGCGGCCCGACTCGCCGCCGGTGCCGGCCTCACGGCGATTCGTGCTCTGCGTGACGGCAAAGGCGAAGCCGCCTTCTGCGCGGTTCGGCCTCCCGGACATCACGCGACACGTGACGACGCCATGGGTTTCTGCCTCTTCTCCAACGTCGCAGTGGCGGCTGCGGCGCTGGCCGACGCTGGCGAGCGGGTGGTCGTGGTCGATTTCGATGCGCATCACGGCAACGGAACGCAGGACGTCTTCTACGACGACCCGCGGGTTCTGTACGTGTCGATGCACCAATGGCCGCTGTATCCGGGCACGGGTTGGTACGACGAGGTCGGACGCGGTGGTGCCATTGGCACGACGCTCAACGTTCCGTTGCCGCGCCGATCGACCGGTGACGTGTACCTCGATGCGATCGATCGTCTCGTGGTGCCGGTGTGCAGCGCGTTCGCTCCGACGTGGCTCGTGGTGTCGGCCGGCTTCGATGCACATCGCAACGACCCGATCACCGATCTCGGTCTGACGTCGGGTGACTTCGCCGACATCATGGCCCGGCTCCTCGTGTTGGCTCCCCCAGGTCGTCGTCTCGTGATGCTCGAAGGTGGTTACGACCTCGACGCGCTTCGAATGTCGACTGCGTCGTGTCTCGGTGCTCTCGTCTCTCGCGACACTCGATCGGAGCCGTCGACGACGGCCGATCGCTCCGATTCCTCCGGTGTCGATTTCGTCTCGACCATCACGTCGTGGTGGATCGATCGCGAACTACTCCACTCCTGACCGACGGTTCGTCGTAACCTGCCGGTGTGATTCCCGAGCGCTTCGCTCCAGTCCTCGCTGAGGTCGCCGACGTGGCGGCGCTCTTTCGCGCCGCCGATCGTCGCCTGTACCTCGTCGGTGGAACCGTGCGCGATCTGTTGCTCGGTATCCCCACCCCCGATCTCGACTTCGATGCCACGACCGACGCCCGACCCGACGAGATCAAGCGCATCATCGCTCCGTGGGCCGACGCCGTCTGGACGCAAGGCGAGAAGTTCGGCACGATCGGGGCGCGAAAGGGCGAGCGTGTCTACGAGATCACCACGCACCGTGCCGAGGCGTATCACCCCGACACACGCAAACCCGACGTCGAGTTCGCCGATGCGATCGACACCGATCTGTCGCGTCGCGACTTCACCATCAACTCGATGGCGCTCGACGTCACCGCGGAGGATCCGACTCTGGTCGATCCGTTCAACGGAACCGCCGATCTGATGGCGCGAGTCCTTCGGACGCCGCTCGATCCCGACATCAGTTTCAGCGACGACCCGTTGCGCATGATGCGCGCGGCTCGTTTCGTGGCCAAGTTGGGAATGGCACCCACACCCGAGTTGGTGGCGGCGGTGCATCGCATGAAGGACCGACTTGAGATCGTGTCGGCCGAACGCGTTCGAGACGAACTCAACAAGTTGATCGTCGTCGACTCGCCTTCGACCGGTCTGTGGTTCCTCGTCGAGACCGGGCTGGCCGATCTCTTCCTCCCCGAACTGCCGGCCATGCGACTGGAGAACGATCCCATTCATCGGCACAAGGACGTGCTCACGCACACTCTGGCCGTCATCGAGAACGTGCGTCCCGATGCCAACCCCGACTTCGATTTTCGCGTCACCCGTCTGGCCGCGCTCTTCCACGACGTGGGCAAGCCCAAGACACGCGGTTACCTCGAGGGCAAGGGAACGACCTTCCACATGCACGACGTGGTGGGCGCCAAGATCACGAAGAAGCGATTGGTCGCCCTGCGTTTCCCGAACGACGACGTCGAACGGATCACCGAACTCGTTCGTCTGCACCTTCGGTTCCACACCTACGGCATGGGCTGGACCGATTCCGCAGTTCGCCGTTACGTGACCGATGCCGGACCATTGCTCAACGAACTCAACGTGCTGACCCGCTGCGACTGCACGACGCGTAACGAGCGCAAGGCGGCGCGTCTGTCTCGACGCATGGACGAACTCGAGGAACGAATCGACGTCCTCGCCGCGCAGGAGGAGCTGAAGGCGATTCGACCCGAACTCGACGGCGTTCAGGTCATGGAGCATCTGGGAATCGGACCCTCACGCGACGTCGGTGACGCGCTTGACTTCCTCCTCGAGATCCGACTCGACGAAGGTCTGGTGGGAGACGACGAGATTCGTCGGCGACTCGACAGGTGGTGGGCGGCGCGCAAGTCGACCACCTCCGAGGGCTAACCTTCGGGCGATGGCGCGACGAGACGACACGAGCGGGGCCAAGCCTCTGGGTGCGTCCTTCGGAGCCGGTTCCTTCCGTGGCATGTCGGCCTTCCGGGGTGGACTCGTCGATCACCGCATGGCGCGACGCGCCACGATCAACGAGGTCCAGCGTGGTCGACTCGGTCGCGAAGAAGTGTGTGATGCCCACCCCGAATTGATGCGGGCCGCTCGCTCGGTGGGCAAGCGCACCGAAGCGATCTGTCCGATCTGTGAAGAAGACAATCTGGTCCTCGTCACATACGTGTTCGGCCCCCGTCTTCCCTCACATGGCCGACTGGCCGCCGACAACGACGAATTGGCGGCGTTCCATCGCCGTCCCGAGGAATACACGGCGTACGTGGTCGAGGCGTGTTGCTCGTGTCGTTGGCACTATCTCGTTCGGGCGTTACCGATCGGTGGCCAGCGCGGTCGCCGTCAGGTGGGATGACCGACCCGTGGCCAGACGCGACCTCACCGGATCGTCCGGCCTGAGTCGACTCGGTCTGTCGTCGCGATCCGGCCGAAGTAATCGCTGGCTGTCGTACGAGGCCAGTCGCCGTCTGCAGCGTGATGCCCTCACCGGAATCGTGATGGTTCTCGTGGCGGCCATCGGCTTGCTGCTGATCGGCGCCTTCACCGATTCGTTCGACGTTCGTTTCGACAACGGCGTGCCGGTCGCTGACGGCAAGGAGTGTCAGCTTCTGCAAGTGGTGTCGGCCGATGACCCGAGCACTCCGCTGCGACCGATCGTCGATTGCGGCGACGAGGCGGGCATCGGATTCTCGGCCGTGGTGCGTCACGTTTTCGTGGCTCTCGGTGCCGTCGGCGTCTTCTTGCTTCTCAGCGCGATCTTCTCGTTGCTTCTGTCGTCGCGGATGCCGCGTGAAACCCTGGCCGTTCCTTTTTGTGTGGCGGCGATCCTTCTGGGTGTCGTGGCTCTGTGGTGGGGCCTCGGTGACATGGGTGGTCCGGCCCTGGTGATCCAGGGTGACCGCGATCGGGCGGTGGTCGGTCTGTTGCGCAGCGGCGGGCAGTTCACCACCGAGCACGGAGCGGTGTCGGCCGGTGTCGGCCTGATCGCGGCGTCGATCGTGCGTCTGACGCGCCCCGTCTGACGCGCCGTTCGACCTGGTCCTGGCCGGACCCGAGACGTCGGGCTCGACGTGCCACACCCATCGGTCACGATGAGGTCATGCCGTCGTCCCGCCGTGCGTCCCACACTCCCGGCGGGATCGTCCTGACCCCCCGGTACACTGCCGGGGTCCAGTCAGACCCTGCCCCTCACGGGGCCCCGAGCCGGAACCCCGGTTCG